>Ga0115568_10001256_pt1 | contig 18462 bp, 16 predicted proteins | sample COGITO_mtgs_1204_FD_87296 | JGI IMG/M metagenome (GOLD analysis project Ga0115568, IMG submission 87296) | Pelagic marine microbial communities from North Sea - COGITO_mtgs_120426 | ecosystem: Environmental > Aquatic > Marine > Epipelagic | place: Germany:Helgoland, sampling site Kabeltonne...
ATAAAAAGGCGGTCTTGCGGGGCGCTAGTGTTGAAGACAGAAAATGCTGGCAAACTAATTCATAGTTTCCGCTAGAGAAGGTTCCTACTGTCGCTTTCGCGGCCTTTAAGTTAGGGTCTAGTTCGGAAAAATTAAGACCGTAGTGGCGTTTATAGGCGGCATAGTTCTGCGCTGCCTCAGTATCAAGCTGGGCACCACTAGGCAGAAAATCTATGTTCTGCAGATTTTGCCTTAGTTGGTTAGCATCGAACTTGCTGAACATCTTCTCTCATTTTTCTTCGCACAAAATTTAGGTTTTCGCTCAACAACTATTGGGCTATTTAGAGTAGCGATCGGCCATCTGCTCTAGGTTGTAGACTTTCTTGATATGTGAAATTTGACCCGCCGTCCCGAACGCCTCAAGCCTAGCAAGAACGATAGCCTTCATCGCATCCATGGTTGGGATCAGGAATTTTCTCGGATCGAATTCAGATTTATTTTCCGCAAGAAACTTGCGCGTGGCACCCGTGGATGCGAGGCGTAGATCCGTATCGATATTCACTTTACGTACGCCATGCTTAATGCCTTCCTGAATTTCTTCGACGGGCACGCCGTAAGTCTCTGGGATTTCGCCACCGAATTCATTAATAGTCGCCAACCATTCCTGCGGCACGGAGGAAGACCCATGCATTACTAAGTGAGTGTTCGGAATTCTCGCATGAATTTCTTTTATTCTGTCAATCGCCAGAATGTCTCCCGTTGGCGGGCGGCTAAATTTGTAGGCCCCGTGACTAGTGCCCACCGCTATTGCTAAGGCATCAACACCCGTCGCCTCTACAAAGGCCGAAGCTTCCTCTACAGAGGTCAGCATCTGCGCCATAGTGAGCTTACCTTCCGCCCCGATTCCATCTTCCTCTCCAGCCAAGCCTGTCTCGAGCGAGCCTAAGCAACCGATCTCACCTTCCACTGATACGCCGCAGGCATGTGCCATATCGACCGTGGTCTTGGTGACGTAAACGTTGTAATCAAAATCTGTGGGCGTCTTACCATCCTCTCCAAGCGACCCATCCATCATCACGGAAGAAAAGCCTAATTGTATGGACCGCTGGCATATTGCAGGTGAAACGCCATGATCCTGATGCATAACAATGGGTATATGTGGAAATTCTTCGATAGCTGCTTGAATCAGATGTTTTAAAAAATTTGACCCTGCGTATTTTCGTGCGCCTGCCGACGCCTGCAAAATAACTGGGCTATTCGCCTCGTCTGCCGCTTCCATAATCGCGCGAATTTGTTCAAGGTTATTTACATTGAATGCGGGAACACCGTATCCGTTCTCTGCCGCGTGATCTAACAATTGTCGTAGACTAATTAATGCCATGGTTCGTCCTTTGCTCTGTTGTCTGTTTTTTATCAGTAGATTAAATATTGAAAATATTTTAGCTGCCGTTGGCTCTTTTCTCTAGGATTTCAACCGCAGGTAGAGCCGCGCCTTGCACGTATTCTAAGAAAGCGCCCCCTCCCGTTGAAATATAAGAGACTTTGTCTGTAATTGCGTATTTGTCTATCGCCGCGATGGTTTCTCCGCCGCCTGCAATAGAAAATCCGGTACTATCGGCTATCGCTTTAGCAATCGCCTGCGTACCATTTGAAAATTGCTCGAACTCAAATACGCCAATCGGTCCATTCCAAATGATCGTTTTCATATTACCGATAATTTTTGCGAACTGCATCGCTGTTGCCGGGCCTATATCTAGGATCATGTCATCGTCATCGATATCGATGACTAACTTCGTTACTGCAACAGCATTTACATCAAACTCTTTTGCAACAATCACGTCAGTCGGCATTGGAATAGACGTTGTATCCATTAAGGCCTGAGCTGTGTCGATAAGATCGCACTCAAATAATGACTTGCCTACATTGACACCGCTTGCCGCTAGAAAGGTATTCGCTATACCGCCACCTACGATGAGCTGATCAACTTCTGTCGATAAATTCTTAAGCACTTCTAATTTGCTTGAGACCTTTGCCCCGCCCACTATCGCTAACATGGGCCTTTCGGGATTCTTGAGAGAGCGTTCCAGCGCATCGAGTTCGCTAGCGAGTAACGGCCCTGCACAGGCGATAAGTGCATACTTCGCAACACCCTGGGTGCTGGCCTGTGCACGGTGTGCCGTGCCGAAGGCGTCCATTACAAATACATCGCACAGTGCTGCATAGCTTTTAGCGAGGGCATCATCGTTTGCTTTCTCGCCGGCATTTATGCGCACGTTTTCCAATAGCGTGACGCTGCCGGATCCACGTCTAGTGGGAGGCGTAGATAGATAGTCACGGTTCACCTCGACATCACAACCGAGCAGCTTCGCTAATCTAGCCGCCACCGGCTGCAAGGAAAATTCAGCCTGCTCCTCGATTGATTTCGCTTCAACCGGTCTGCCTAGATGCGACATGATGATTACTTCCGCACCCGCTGCTCTCGCCATTTCGATAGTCGGCAGTGCAGCTCTGATTCTGGTGTCGTTACTAATCACGCCATCATTGATGGCTACGTTAAGATCCTCGCGTATAAGAACACGCTTCCCTTGGAGGTTTTGTTGATCCATGCGCAAGAATGGCATTAGCAGCTTATTCCAAGTAAAAATTGTAATAGCTTGTTCATTTATTTGAGCTCATATACGCAGCCACGTCTAGCATCCTGTTCGCGTAGGCCCACTCGTTGTCGAACCAAACGAATAGCTTAATCAGCTTGCCGTTAGCCACGCTCGTCTGATTCAGATCGACGATAGCCGAACGCGGGTCGTGATTAAAATCGCAAGACGCGAGCGGCTCATCGGTGAAGCCCAGCACGTTCTCCGGCAAGCTCGCGCTGGCCTTAAGAATCGCTTGATTTACTTCCTCTACGTTCGTAGTAGAGGCGACGGATAATGTTAGGTCCATCAAAGAAACATTCAACGTTGGAACCCGAATCGCTTGCGCTTCGAGTAAGCCGGTTAACTCTGGAAGAATTCTTTCAATGCCCTTAGCTAAAGCCGTGTCGACGGGAATTATCGATTGCATCGCGCTTCGTGTCTTACGCAGATCATCGTCGTGATAGCTATCGATCACCGGTTGATCGTTCATCGCGGAGTGAATCGTAGTAATGGCGCCCGACTCGATCTTGAATGTTTCATTTAACGCCTTCAACACCGGCACTATACAGTTCGTCGTACAGGACGCATTGGATACTATCTGTGCATCGGGCTTCAGAGTTTTGTGATTGGTGCCATAAACCAAAGTAGCATCGACATCATTCTCAGCAGGTTGCGAGAACAGGACTTTCTTAGCGCCACCGGTAATGTGTAGCTGGGCAGTTTCACGGTCCTTAAATGCACCGCTACACTCCATAACTAAATCGACATCGAGATCAGACCAAGGAAGTTTGCCGACGTCCGGCTCATTAAATACACGAATTTCGTCACCATTCACGATCATTTTTTTGTCAGATTCCTCATTACTCGTTTCGACCGTTCCCAAAAAACGGCCATGGGTGCTGTCATAACGAGTGAGATGAGATAGGTTTTCGATGTCTGCGAGGTCGTTGATCGCGACGATTCGCATGTCGACATAGTCAGTTGATTCGTAGAAGGCACGCAGCACACAACGGCCTATGCGGCCGTATCCGTTAATTGCTATGCGATAGGTCATCTGTATTTACCGTAATGAGAGAGCTAGCCGAAAGACTTTACACTAGCAATAATATTCTCAGCCGTGAAACCAAAGTGTTCCATTAGCACCGCCCCAGGAGCAGATTCGCCGAATGAGTGCATGCCGACGACCTTACCGTCAAGGCCCACGAACTTGCGCCAATAGTCGACTCCAGCTGCTTCGACCGCCACGCGCTGGCGTACTGCGTTCGGTAATACCTGTTCGATGTACTCGGCGTCTTGCGCTTCGAAAACGTCGACACAGGGAATTGATACAAGGCGAGCCTTAACGCCTTCCGCTTGCAGGCTTTCCACAGCAGCTAGGCTTATAGCGACCTCCGAACCGGTGGCCAGAACAATTACCGTCGGCTCTGAATCACAGTCTTTAAGAATATAGGCACCACGCGAGATAGCCTGAACTTGTTCATCGCTGCGCGCTTGATGCGGCAGATTCTGTCGAGAGAAAACTAGACTTGTAGGCCCGTCCTGCTTTTCGATTGCAGCCTTCCAAGCGACGGCAGATTCTACATTGTCACAAGGACGCCATACCGACATGTTCGGTGTACTGCGAAGGCTTGCGAGTTGCTCAATCGGTTGGTGAGTTGGTCCATCTTCTCCCTGCCCGATAGAATCGTGGGTATAAACAAATATGCTCTGCTGCTTCATCAACGCCGACATTCGTACTGCGTTGCGAGCGTATTCCATGAAGATTAGGAATGTTGCTGTATAGGGAATAAATCCGCCATGCAGTGCCATACCTGTGGCGATTGCACTCATTCCAAATTCCCTAACACCGTAGTAAATATAATTGCCGTCAGCCTTCGCCGAGATCGCAGAGCTACCCGACCAGTTCGTTAGATTGGATCCAGTCAAATCTGCGGATCCACCAATCAGTTCGGGCAGCAGAGCAGCGTAGGCTTCTATAGAATTCTGTGACGCTTTGCGGCTTGAAATATTGTCGTCGCTAAGCTGACACTTGGCGATAAATTCATTTGCCATCGTGCTGAAATGGCCTGGCAGCTGACCCTTCAATCTGCGTACCAGTTCCATAGCGAGCTCTGGATACTCTTCTTCGTAGATGACAAGCTTCTCTTTCCAGGCTGACTCGGCGGTAAATCCCTGCTCTGTCGCATCCCAAGCTTGCTTGATTTCCACTGGTATTACGAAAGGTGCATGTGGCCAATCCAACGCTTCTCTGGTGGCTGCAATCTCCTCATCACCCAAAGGCGCGCCATGTGTCGCGGCTGTGCCCTGCTTATTCGGGGAGCCAAAACCAATAATTGTCTTGCAGCTAATCAAAGTAGGCCGTGCGCTTTCATTTATGCCCTGATTGATGGCGTCGCTAATAGCTTCCGGATCGTGTCCATCAACTGATAATACCTGCCATCCATAGGCCTCGAAGCGCTTACCGGTGTCATCGGCGAACCATTGCTCTACCTCGCCATCGATGGAAATTCCATTGTCGTCGTAAAATACGATCAGTTTGCCTAAGTTCAGCGTGCCGGCAAGAGAACAGACCTCGTGCGAGATACCTTCCATCAGACAGCCATCGCCAGCAAACACGTAGGTATTGTGGTCGACTACCTCATGCCCCTCGCGGTTAAATTGCGCTGCCAAGGTCTTCTCGGCAATTGCCATTCCCACCCCGTTAGCGAGCCCCTGACCCAGAGGCCCGGTAGTAGTTTCTACACCAGGCGTATAGCCATATTCAGGGTGACCAGGTGTCTTGGAATCAAACTGGCGGAACTGCTGCAGGTCATCGACAGACAAATCGTAGCCAGTCAGATGCAATAGAGAATAGATCAGCATTGAGCCATGACCATTGGATAGCACGAATCGATCGCGGTTAAACCAATTCGGATCACCTGGATTGTGCGTCAAAAAATCGCACCAAAGCACCTGTGCTATGTCTGCCATTCCCATAGGCGCACCGGGGTGACCCGACTTCGCCTTCTGTACTGCATCCATGCTTAATGCACGAATTGCATTGGCGCTCTGTTTACGTGACACAGCTTTTTCTGCCATCAATCAAATTCCTTCAGGTTTTTACTTGTTTGTCGTTAGTAGCGAAGCGAGAGATCCAGTGTCCTATTATATCTGACGAACCAGACAAGGTAGGACAAATGCAGATGTGCTTCGGGGAGCCTAGGGTCAAGGCCAGTATTTTCCCGCACCTGAGTCCAATATGCCAACTCTATGCGGCCCTAATAAGACAATATATCAAGGCTTGGCGTCATGAACGAAGAATTAACACGCATTGAGCCTGCAATAAGTACGCTTCTAACAAGATTCTATATCAATATATTTTGATATAGGTTTGAAATTGCCCTGTAATGCTGCTAAGTTAGCGACTTTTAGGATAAACCATCAGGCTCACAACATGGCTGCAACTGCATTGAAGAGCGCCGGTAGCTTGGACTCACCAAGTCCAATCGAGTTGCTCACAGCGCTGCACAAGGCCCTAGCCGACCATCTGCGACTGCAGATTCTGAGACTGCTCAAGAATGAATCCTTTGGCGTATTGGAACTATGCCGAATTCTCGATATTCGGCAGTCCGCACTCAGCCATCACCTAAAGATACTCGCTACCAGTCATTTGGCTTCCACCCGACGTGAGGGAAATTCGATCTTTTATAGGCGCGCGCTGCTTAGTGAGGATGATGTTCACGGTGATATCAAAAAGACGGTTTTTGAGAACCTTGACTCCCTAGAGATTCCCAGCGCTCAGCTCAGGAAGATCAAGCAGATCCAGTTGGAACGCGCGCAGCTTTCCCTCAATTTTTTCAACAAGAACGCGAATAAGTTTCGTGAGAAGCAGGGGCTAATCGTCGAACACGCCGACTATGCGAGTAGCCTACACGATCTCATCACTGGCCTCGCCTTGAGTGAAAAAGCGGCAGTTATGGAAGTGGGCCCGGGAGAGGGGCAACTACTGACTGAACTTTCGCGGCGCTTCAAGAACCTAATCGCGCTCGACAATTCCAAAGACATGCTGGATAGGTCTCGGTCCGCAATTGCTGACAGCGCTCGAAGCGGCGTTGAATTTATTCTTGGCGATACAGCCGTAGCTAAAAAACAAGATGTTAGTTGCGACCTAATTATTTTTGACATGGTGTTACATCACATCTCCTCTCCTGCGAAAACATTTAAAGACATCGCCGCCCTTCTTAACGCCGATGGCTATCTGCTAATAATAGAGCTATGCAGTCACAATCAGGACTGGGTTAGAGAATCTTGCGGCGACCTATGGCTTGGCTTCGAGGAAGGCGACTTGGATCATTGGGCAAAGAGGGCCGGGCTAGAGAAGCAACAAAGTTCTTATCTGGGACTACGCAACGGTTTTCAAATTCAGATGCGAACATTTAAAAATATTGTGTCTGACGCTTAATTATTGCGATCAACACCTACTTTTCACAAACTCTATTTTTGATTATTTTAACTTAACTATTACTAAAAATTTTTGAGGAAATGCAAATGGCAGAATCAACACTGTTTACATCCGAATCGGTATCTGAGGGCCACCCGGATAAAATGGCGGACCAAATCTCTGATGCAATTTTGGATGCTCTTCTAGAGCAAGATAAAGGTTCCCGCGTTGCCTGCGAAACCATGATCAAAACCGGCATGGTCGTCGTCGCGGGCGAAATTACAACGCAAGCCTATGTGGACATCGAAGACATCGTGCGTGGTGTTGTGAATGATATCGGCTACAACAATTCAGAAAGTGGGTTTGATAGCAACACCTGTGCCGTACTCAACGGCATCGGCAAGCAGTCGCCCGATATCGCCATGGGTGTCGACGATAGCGCGGATCACGAGCAGGGGGCTGGCGATCAAGGGTTAATGTTTGGATACGCAACGAATGAAACCAATGTGCTAATGCCCGCGCCAATCACTTATTCACACCTCTTAGTTAAGCGCCATTCAGAAGTACGTAAAGATGGCACCCTTGACTGGTTGCAGCCGGATGCGAAGAGCCAAATTACATTCCGCTACGAAGACGGTAAGCCAGTTGCTATTGATGCCGTTGTGCTATCCACACAGCACAAAGAGGAAATATCACTGAAAGATTTACAAGAAGCCGTGATGGAAGAAATAATCAAACCGGTACTTCCTGATGCTTGGATTAATGCTGATACCAAATATTTTATAAATCCAACCGGCCGCTTTGTCATTGGTGGGCCGCACGGTGATTGCGGATTAACAGGCAGAAAAATTATCGTCGACACTTACGGCGGCATGGCACGCCATGGCGGCGGCGCCTTCTCCGGCAAAGACCCATCGAAGGTTGACCGTTCTGCTGCCTATGCAGCGCGCTACGTTGCCAAGAACATCGTTGCTGCAGGCATCGCCGACCGCTGCGAAATTCAACTTTCTTACGCGATCGGGGTAGCAGAACCTACCTCTATCAGTGTTGAAACATTCGGTACGGGAAAGGTAAGCAACGAGAAAATCGGCGAGCTTATTCGAGACCATTTTGAGCTACGTCCGAAAGGCCTGATTAAGATGCTAGACCTGATTAAACCTATTTACAAAGACACAGCTGCATACGGTCACTTCGGCCGCGAGGACCTCGACCTGAGTTGGGAAAAAACTGACAAAGCCGACGCACTTAAAGCAGCAGCTGGTCTATAACATAACTTATAAGGATTACGACATGAACGATTTATCAATACAAAATAATGTAACTACCGAAGACTATAAAGTTGCGGATATAAGCTTAGCCGCTTTCGGTCGTCGCGAAGTCACATTGGCCGAGGCAGAGATGCCAGCACTCATGACCCTGCGCAAAAAGTACGCTGCAGAAAAACCACTCGCTACAGCGAAAATTCTTGGCTGTATACACATGACTGTACAGACAGCCGTACTAATTGAAACGCTTGTAGAACTAGGTGCAGAAGTGCGCTGGTCTTCTTGCAACATATTCTCTACTCAAGACCATGCAGCCGCTTGCATCGCTGCCGCTGGAATTGCTGTGTATGCCTGGAAGGGCCAAACTGAAGACGAAGGTGAATGGTGCATAGAGCAGACTATTCTAAAAGATGGTGAACCTTGGGATGTCAATATGATCCTAGATGACGGCGGAGACCTCACCGGAATGGTGCATGAAAAGTATCCTCAGCTATTAGAAAACATTCATGGCATTACCGAAGAAACAACAACTGGCGTGCATCGCCTTTTAGAGATGCTCGAAGAAGGTTCTTTGAAGGTTCCTGCAATCAACGTAAACGACTCGGTCACTAAATCGAAGAACGATAACAAATACGGCTGTCGCCATTCACTCAACGACGGCATCAAGCGTGGCACAGATATGTTACTTTCCGGTAAGCAGGCGTTGGTCATTGGTTATGGCGACGTAGGCAAGGGTTCTGCACAGAGCCTTCGTCAAGAGGGCATGATCGTAAGAATTTCCGAGATCGACCCGATCTGCGCGATGCAGGCCTGCATGGACGGATTCGAAATTGTCTCGCCTTATATTGATGGCATCAACACAGGTTCAAGCGAAGGCATAGACACCTTACTGCTTTCGAAGACGGATCTTATCGTAACAACTACTGGCAATATAAATGTATGCGACAAGTACATGCTACAAGCAGTCAAGAAAGGCGCCGTGATCTGCAATATCGGTCACTTCGACAACGAAATCGATACAGCCTACATGCGTGAAAGTTGGGTCTGGGAAGAAGTTAAGCCACAGGTCCACAAGATCTATCGAGATGGCGCTGAGAATAAAGATGATTATTTGATCCTTCTTTCTGAGGGACGCCTTATCAACCTAGGCAACGCAACTGGCCACCCTTCACGCATCATGGACGGCTCATTCGCGAATCAGGTATTGGCACAGATGCTCATGTTTGAGAAGAAATTCGCTGACCTGCCCGCGGCTGAGAAGCAAAGCAATCTCTACGTTGAGGTTCTGCCTAAGCATCTTGACGAAGAAGTTGCTGGCATGATGGTCGGCGGTTTCGGTGGAGTCCTAACGCAGCTCACTGGTGACCAAGCCAACTACATCAATGTAGATGTTAACGGTCCTTTTAAGGCAGATAGTTACAAGTACTAAACTACAAATAATAGCTACCAAGGACAGCTAAACTATGGATTCATCTAATCCATCAAAGTACAGCATCGAATTTTTCCCACCTCGTAGCGAGGTGGGAGAGTCGAAGCTGGATACTGTGCATGCAGAATTGGGCAAACTGAATCCCGACTTCTTTTCGGTAACCTATGGTGCTGGGGGTTCGACTAAGTCGGGAACGCAGCAGATAGTATTGCGTTATCAAGCAGCCGGTTCGCGCTGTGCTCCCCATCTTTCCTTCGGTGGATCAAATGAGGAAGAACTGCGCCAGATCTTGCAGGTTTATATCGATGCCGGCATCAAACGCTTGGTCGCCTTACGCGGTGACATGCCTTCGGGTGTAGGCGCAGCTGTACAACATAGTTACGCTAATGAGCTCGTCGAGTTTATTCGAGCAGAGACTGGCGATCACTTTCATATCGATGTCGCCTGCTATCCTGAGACCCATCCGGAATCAAACAGCTATGCTAGTGATGTAAGCTTCTTCAAGGATAAGGTAGATGCCGGTGCAAACTCGGCGATCACTCAGTACTTCTACAATCCCGACGCCTATTTCCGCTTTGTGGACTATTGCCAAGCGGCAGGCATCGATATCCCCATTGTTCCCGGCATCATGCCCATTACCAACTATGCCAACCTCGCCCGCTTCAGCGCTAGCTGTGGCGCGCAGATACCGCGTTGGCTGAACAAACGGCTAACCGGCTTTGGCGATGACAAGGAAGGCCTACGCCACTTCGGTATCGATGTAGTTACAGAATTGTGTGAGGACTTATTGCAAGGTGGCGCTCCTGGTCTGCACTTCTATTCGATGAACCTCAGTCAGGCCGTTACCCAAATTTGGACTAATCTAGATCTTGGCAATCGCCCGCAACGCGAATTGCTGTAGGTATTGATCGATGCGACTCTCGCGCGTTTATCTCGATAACCCACTCGCGTTGAATGCGCTTATCTCACTTCCCAAAGAGATTGCACATTACCTCGGCAATGTTCTGCGTCTGCGTGTCGATGATGAACTTCTCGTTTTTAATTCAAAACAGGGAGAATTCCGCGCTAGAGTAATCGCAGTTACAAAGCGAGCAGTCGACATAGAGTTGCTTGAGAAGAAGCGCGGCGTGCACGATTCAGCTCGGCAAACCTCGATGTGTATTCACTTAATTCTTGGCCTTTCTCGTGGGGACAGGATGGACTTCGCTGTGCAGAAATCCACTGAGTTAGGCGTTAACGAGATTACTCCTATCTACACCGAATATGGTGAAGTAAGACTCAAACCGGAGCGGGTAGAGAAGAAGCTTCAACACTGGCAGAAGATAGCTATCAGCGCCTGTGAGCAGAGTGGCAGAGTGGATGTTCCGGTGATACATAAACCCATCTCTTTGATGGAATTGTCTTTAGGTGAAAGTGTGAACAAGTGGATGTTAGAACCTAGCGGTTCTGATGCGCTTCCCCTGTGTATTGTGGAAAACAACTGTGTCTTATTGGTAGGACCCGAAGGCGGATTTTCGGCAAATGAGATCGACTGGGCACAAAGCAATGATTTTCAGATCGTCGCTTTAGGCTCGAGAATACTACGCACTGAGACTGCGCCGGTGGCCGCGCTCGCGATCTTGCAGCACAAGTATGGGGACATGTAGTTAGGCACAACTAAAATCGCTCCGAGAACGAACCTATGCCTGTCGCGCTAATACTGCTACTCACTTAATCGAGCAAGGCTCGACTTTACTAAATACTCTTGTGAGATTATCAACGGTTCAGCGCTTGTTGACGTTGGCTATTCGAAGCCGTGAAGCAATTTCGGATAAAAATGACTGTAACCGAGGCAAAAAAAAGCGCCTTTAAAAACAAAGGCGCTAGGTAAAGTTCTGCACTAAAGCAGAGCTGTTCTTTACTGCTTACTGATTAACAAATTCTGGGTAGGCTTCCATGCCACATTCGGACATGTCGACGCCATCCGCCTCTTCTTCCTCAGTAACTCGCAGACCCATGATGGCTTTGATTGCTAACCAAGTGACCAAGCTAGCACTAAACACCCAAACAAAGATCACTAGCATGCCGACAAGTTGACCCATGAAAGTCGCATCAGGATCGGATAGAAGTACAGCGAAGATTCCGAAGATGCCTACAGTGCCGTGAACCGAGATAGCACCGACTGGGTCATCAATCTTCAGCTTGTCCAGAGTAAGGATACTGAACACTACGATTGTGCCGCCGACGGCGCCAATAATGGTAGCAAGTAGCGGAGTCGGATCAGCAGGCTCTGCTGTTATAGCTACTAGGCCGGCTAATGCGCCGTTAAGTGCCATTGTCAAATCAGCCTTACCGAACATCACGCGAGCGACAAGAAGGGCAGCAATTAATCCGCCAGCTGCGGCTGCGTTGGTATTTAGAAATACGTTTGCAACTTCGTTCGCTACACCGATGCCACCTAGCTTTAGAGTAGAACCGCCATTGAAACCGAACCAGCCCATCCAAAGGATAAATGTACCTAGCGTCGCCAATGGCAAGTTAGCCCCTGGGATCGCCTGAGGCGCACCAGTCGAACTGTATTTACCTTTCCTGGGGCCTAGTAGAATCACACCGGCCAATGCGGCAGTAGCGCCAGCTAAGTGAACGATACCTGACCCGGCATAGTCGCTGTAGTTCAATTCGAAGAGACCGAATACCGCATCTCCATTCCAAGTCCAGCTACCTTCCATTGGATAGATTAAGCCGGTCATAACAACCGCGAAAGCCAGGAAAGCCCAAAGCTTCATCCGCTCAGCTACCGCACCGGAGACAATCGACATTGCCGTTGCTACGAACACAACCTGAAAGAAAAAGTCAGAGGCACCCGAGTAGACTGAATCGCCCCCGAAGCCTGCTTCTGCAGATTCAGCGAGTACGCCTGCGATTGCTGCGTCGTCCATCTGCGCTACTGTAGTTACACCAGATAAGAAAAAGCCGCCGTCATACATAATTTGATAACCGCAAACCAAATACATGGTGCAGGCAATCGCGTACAGCGCGACATTTTTCGTGAGAATTTCTGTGGTGTTCTTAGATCGAACTAGCCCTGCTTCAAGCATGGCAAAACCTGCCGCCATCCACATGACAAGCGCGCCACAAATGAGAAAATAAAATGTATCCATCGCATACTGCAATTCAAAAATTTGGTTTTCCACCTCGTACCTCCGGTTTATGTGTCTGATTATTGCTCTGCGCTTTGGCTTTGCGCAGACCTCTATTTATCTTGTTAAACTGTTACTATTAATTACTTATTTGAAGGCCAACTATTTACCGCTGAATCTAGATAGCCTCTTCACCAGTCTCGCCAGTACGGATACGAATAATCTGGGTTAGCTCCGCAACAAAAATTTTACCGTCGCCGATCTTTCCGGTGTTTGCCGCCTTAGTGATCGCTTCTAGGGTTTGATCAAGCAAGTTCGAAGCTATTGCTATTTCTAGTTTTAACTTCGGTAGAAAATCAACCACATATTCAGCACCCCGATACAATTCGGTATGGCCTTTCTGACGACCAAATCCTTTTACTTCTGTTACGGTAATGCCTTGTACGCCTATTTCAGATAATGCCTCGCGGACATCGTCCAATTTAAATGGCTTGATAATAGCCGTGACTAACTTCATTAGTTTGCTCCTTAATTGTTTTTACTCTGCTTAAATTTCGACAACTTATACTGCTCTATGCAGGGGTCGTGCCAGCTATCGAAAGTCACCTACAAAGCCGATTTTTCGAGGGACAATGGCGTCAATGTAAGTTTGAATTGACAATTGTTGAACAGTCTCAGTGCAGCAAAGTGTTTTCTGCCCCACAGCAGTGCGTTTTTTGTGTCACAGAGAAGATTGAGCTCTAAGAAACAACCAGCGCTCTTAATTTCGTTAACTAAGAATGACAATGCCTATAATCACCTAGCTAAACGGTCTCACAATTGATGATAGAATAAAGGCTACTTTGTTGGTGCGTACTTCATACCTGTCCCCGAAACCCCATGAATAACTAGAGTTAACGCGAATGTTTACTAATAAATTTGTCGAAGACCTCAGTGCTCGCCTTTCAGCGATGATTCCCCTAGCCGGAGAAATGCGTGAAGAGTTGCGCACCAAAATAGAGCAATTGCTGAAGAGCAGCTTTGCCGGTTTAGATCTATTGAGTCGCGAGGAGTTTGATGGGCAGCGCACTGCGCTGGAGCGTGCCGAGAAGCGAGTTAAAGAATTGGAGGAATCTCTTAGCGAGCTCGCAGGGAAAATGGACCAACTCGAAGGGCAATCAACGGGCAAGTAGTTTGCTGATCTGACAGCGACGGTAGTTAATCGCCTCCATCAAATCGCATTCACCAATCGCCGCCCTGCCATCAAAGTCTGCAATAGTCCGGGCCATCTTTATGACCCTGTGCGTTGCCCGTGCAGACAAGGATAGTTTGTCCATAATGCTAGCTAACCCCGCTCGCTGTTCTTCATCTAAAGGGCAATACTTCTTAAGCTCTGCCAGATGCAACTGCGAGTTGAGCTTGCCTGCCCGCTGAGTTTGACTGTCTCGACAGAGATCAATTTTTACACGCACCGCGCTCCAATTCAGATCATCGTCCACTTCCGCAAGCAGCTCGACCTGCGAAAGTGCGGGCACTTCGATAACAAGGTCTATACGGTCGAGTAAAGGGCCCGATAGCTTGCCAAGATAACGCTCGATGCGGCCCGCGCTGCAGCGACACAGGTGATGAGGGTCTCCTGCGTAGCCACAGGGGCAGGGGTTCATTGCCGCCAACAACTGAAAATTCGCTGGAAACTTTACCCGGTAGTTAGCACGGCTTAGCGTTATCTCTCCGGACTCGAGGGGCTCTCTTAATCCGTCCAATACGCTGGGCTTGAATTCACTCAGCTCATCCAGAAATAATACGCCTTTGTGCGCTAAACTTATCTCCCCGGGGCTGGCTCGATTACCACCGCCGACTAGTGAGGCACTAGTTGCCGTATGGTGGGGGCTGCGGATGGGCCGTTCAGACCAGTCACATTGTTTAAATGGCTGCCGGGCAACAGATTTGATGGTTGCTACTTCGAGCGCTTCTGCCTCAGACAAGCAAGGCAGCAAACCGATCAACAGATTCGCTAGCAATGTCTTGCCGCTACCGGGCGGGCCTATCATGAGTAAATTATGCCCACCTGCTGCCGCGATCTGCACGGCACGTTTAGCAAAGGTCTGTCCTTTGATTTGTCTATAATTATCCTCAGAACGCGGTTCACAAGCGCGCCTTTTTATTCTTCGGGGGAATTCTAGAGCGGGTATACCCTGTGTTAGTGCCTGAAATAGTTCTGACAGGCTACTGGAGCTATAGCTATGTTTATAAGCAACTAAGTTTAGCTCTTCTGTATTCGCAGCCGGCAGGAGAATTTTATTAGCTTGCCTCTTCGCAGCGAGAATTGCGCAGACTGTGCCGGGAACTGCACGGATGCTTCCATCCAAAGCGAGCTCACCCAGTACTTCCATGTTCTCAAGCATCCTGCGTTTTAACTGCCCGGAGGCGATGAGAATACTTAGCGCAATAGCAAGATCGTAGCTGCCGCCAGCCTTTGGTAAATCAGCAGGAGCAAGGTTGACGGTGATGCGACGAGTCGGAAATTCCAGGCCAGAGTTTATAATGGCACTGCGGACCCTTTCCTTACTTTCTTTAACTGCCGTTTCAGGAAGGCCAACTATCGCGAACGCGGGGAGACCATTTGACAGGTGGGTCTCCACAGTGACTGCGAGAGCATCGACGCCAAGGAGGGCACGAGATTGAATGGTGGCTAATGACATGAGAGGTCGAACTGATTGTGACTACTAATAAATAGTCTACAAACCCCAATTTCGCCAACCTAGTAAGAAATTACAGACAAAAAAATGAGCTGCTAGCAGCTCATTTCCTAGGGTACCGCTGATCGATTAGCGGCTTATTCGCTGCTATTGACCATGTACGCAACAAGAGCTGCCAGATCTTCATCTGTACAAGTGAAGCATAGGCCTTTTGCCGGCATAGAATTTATACCGTTGATCGCATTTGCGACTACCGCGTCCATACCCTTCTCCATACGAGGAGCCCAGGCTTCGGCGTTACCGTCGCCAACCTTTGGCGCACCAGCAGCACCTGTGCTGTGGCAGGCAAAGCAAGACATCATATACGTCGCTTCGGCATCGAAACCATCTGTTAATTGCGCCAGCTGCACTTGCTGCTGGGAATTATCAGCTGAAATTGCAGTTGCGCAAGAGGCAACCAATACGAATATTCCTACTTTAGGCATTGCTGACATAATTACTTTCTTAATAGTTAACACGTTTAACTCCTTACTCATTTAAATAAATTCTCGATAATCGATATTACAACCGTACCCGGATTAACCTGAACGGTTACTGACTGGACATGTAGTCAACGAGAGCTAGCAAATTACCATCGCTACAGGTCATACAGAGGCCTTTAGGTGGCATCGCATTCACGCCATTCACTACATTTACCATTACGGCATCCATTCCTTTCGCCATTCTTTCGCTCCAAGCATCTGCGTCGCCTAGTATTGGTGCGCCTGCTGCTCCTGTGCCATGGCAAGCAAAACAACTCATCTGGTAAGTAGACTCTACATCGAATGCCGCAACTTCTGTGGCTGTCGCTACTACTTCCACGACTTCTTCAACGATTTCTTCAACTATCACAGCAGCTGGGGCCGCGATGCTAGTAGATGCTGCTGTCGCGGTACCTGCTGTTGAGCCGACGCAGGGCTGTCCTGCTAAACAAACTTGGCCAGCCGGGCGAACATTGTCTTCGATAGATTGCTGCGCGGCAGCATTGCTAGCTAAAACCATGAAACTTAGGTTCATTAGCGCGATTGCGAACAGACGGATTTTGGCAGTCTCTGATTGCACAGAAATAGCTCCTTTTAGTGTGTAGATCGTGGGTGTTAACTCTGAATCGACCTGAAAACCGCTCAATTCCAACCTTGCGGTGCTGTTGTGAGGTACTACAGGCGATTGTGCCAGAAAAATTGCAGGCGCATTATACCGCTTATTGAGCCGCTCTGGAATACGAGTTTTCAGCGTATTTTACGGGCTGCGTAGGAAGTCAAAGCAATGTCTAGGGCGCTATAATCAGATTCAAGGGAGACTGATGGTAATACAGCTGCTCTGGACGGCTTTCCAGACCGTAGCCGAAGAAGAAGCCCACCAGTATCTCGTCTATTCCCAGAGCCGCCGGAATGAGGTTCTCAACTATAGTTAGATTTTCGACCGTGCTGAGAGTCTTATTACTAGCTCGAGTGATAACACCAGGCTTGGCTGCAGAATCGACAAACTGGCCCTGCTCGTTCAGGAAAAGAATTTGCTCAGCGACCACCGCGGCAATGACAAGGAAGCCCGCCTGACCTACATGGTTAGGGTCAATGTCTATCTGTGCAAAGATATCAAGAGATGCGCTAGGACTAAACTGATTGGTAAAGCTCACCCGGTTATCTGAAGTTATGCCACCGCTAAAGGTCGCATTAACGGGTGCCCCTGTAAGGCTTGTACTCGAGCCTAAGGGGTTTAAGCCGTCGCTAGTAAGCGCTGCATTTATCTCGTAGTCCCCAGAAATTCCACATTCATCTTTAATTGGAATATCGAAAGTATTCGCCAGAAGAAAATAATTTCCCGGCGGCAAGAATTGAGTCAGTGAAGAATCACATTCATTGCCCAATTTATTGTCATAACTAATTACCTGAAGGTTCTCGTCGGCTATCAACAGTACCGAATCCAGGGTCATCGAGGTCATGCTAAGACTTAGATTGGCTGCGTTTGTTAAAGTGAACCGATAAAGATCGATTGGGCTGGTGTCACTACTGCCGGGCAGTAATTCGTTCACAGTGCAATCATTCGCATCTAGAGCGTTGTTGATGGAACCAATTACTAACTCGCTAACAGTACAATTTATCGCCCCGTCATAGAGCGCTTCTGCTCCCGCGATATCATCTGCCTGCAGCCGATCCAGATTGCCAATGTTAGGCGCCATGATTGCCGAGTTTGTCATCTCATGGTCTAGGCCAATCGCATGACCTAGTTCATGTAATGCAATACGGCGAAAGTCCAAACTTGTCGACCCGAAACGAACTAACTTGCCGTCGTAGATATCGAATTTTTCATTTTTATTAACAATAATATTGGCTTCAGAGATAGTCGGTCCGCCGAGTACCGACGCGGTAAACCTGCGCACAGTCACAGCAAGAGTAGTATCCCCAAATTCAGTTCCACAAAAGTCATCGCTGAAGTCGACACTATTCAAGCCATCGTTGGTGCAGGGGTCTCGGTTATCTGCGCGCAAAATAAAATTGAACGGGGTCTGTTCATTCCAATCGTTCATCGCGGCGATAAAGGCCGTGTTCCAAGTGATACCACTGTCAGCTGTTCCCTCCATATCGACGAAGAACTCGATCTCACCGGTAGGCCACTTGCCGCCATCGATCTCGAAGGCAGCAGCCTGCCCTGATAAAAAAACCAGTGCAGTTAAGGTTAGGAATAGTTTGTAGCTTGGTAGCATAGATCTAAATAAAAATACCCTAAAAAGATGGCTGTTGGTACGGAGCGACAGGCAAATACTAACGCGCCAGCACAAATAAAGCTTACTCAGACCAATAGACCGTGGTGCTTCGAATTTCGTTTAATGCTCTCAATCTAGCTAAATTGAGCCAAATAGGCGAAATAAATTTGCGACTTTAAACACAGTATCCTCGATG
>Ga0115568_10001262_pt1 | contig 18395 bp, 17 predicted proteins | sample COGITO_mtgs_1204_FD_87296 | JGI IMG/M metagenome (GOLD analysis project Ga0115568, IMG submission 87296) | Pelagic marine microbial communities from North Sea - COGITO_mtgs_120426 | ecosystem: Environmental > Aquatic > Marine > Epipelagic | place: Germany:Helgoland, sampling site Kabeltonne...
AGTTCTCGCGCCGGGTCATCTTCTAATCTGGCAAGTCCGTAGGGTGGATCGGTGAAATAGAGAGAGCCATCGGAATGCCAGGCCGAATCGTTCGGGCTGTTCAACCTCTTACCTTGATAATTATCTGCCAGCGTAGTGATAGTGCCGTCTCGCTCTCGACGCGATACTCGCCGATTACCGTGTTCAAGTAGTATTAGTAGACTCTCTGAGTTGATGTTCAGGCCATTGGAGCCCACAGAAGAGGAGTCACTCTCTCCCTCGAATACCGGATCCATAAAAGTGCGCAGACCATTCACGTCATCCCATAAATGAATAGCATTACTACGAAGGTCACTGAACATTAAATGTTGCTGTCTCTGGTGCCAAACCGGCCCTTCGGTGAAGGCAAATCCTCCTGCAAGTTTTTCTATAATAGCCCCGGCTGGAATCAATGCATTTACTTTTGAATCTGCCCGATAAACATCACCTGCGCCGGCAGTTTCAGTGACGGCTTGAAACGCAGCCATCTGATTACATGCTGATAATGAGAGCAAAGAGATGAGGAGTAAAAAAGGCCTGGGAGACTTAATTAGGGGCTTATTCATTCGAGTATCCTATTGTAGTTTTTCAAAAAACTATCTAATTAGCAGAGCAAGTCAGTCTTTTTTCCCAAACTAACACAAATCTATATGATGAGGGAGGTTCGAACGCTCTATTCCCTTGCTCTAGCAATCGCCTGTTCTATTCAAAGTCCTGACTATTAGGGCCCCCTGCAAACCCAATAAGCCGCAGGAAGATAGATTTGGAGCTGAGTAGTTTCATAGCTTTGTTCTCAGGGATACCTAACCATAGTCCAGAATAGTATGAAGAGAGACGCGGGCCTTTATTTGAGAAAAGGGGGTACCGCGGGAGTTGGGCCTGGGGGATCTGATATTAGTTCTTAGCAATGTTGGATTGCTGGTTTTCGGGAGTAGCAAAAACAACTGGAGGTACTTTTGGGAGTATGCATCCAGACACAAATTTTTATTACTATCTATAACAGATAGTTGCATCTTCAATGCAGGAGCATCCATTGCCACCCTATTTAATCTATATTTGAATAGCTACAAATCACCCCTTCGGTACTCATCTTTCAATACTAAGCATGGGTTACCGTAGGGATATTTTCGTACGATAATTTAGCATCTACTGCCTCAACCAAGCCCGAAGATACCCTCCCTCTACAAAACAGGAACACCCCCTCGTCTATTTGGAACTTCAGTGGCAACACATTGTGTACAACTAATATTCAAGACATTCACAGGTTGATCAAACTCCAGCTGCTTGGAAATAACTACCGGGGCTGATCCGATTCGACTATTCCAGCGTTTATTGAATATCGGTAGCGAATAGCAAGAAATGCAACAACAAAATCAGATCACTATGGAGAACACAATGAACAGAAATTTCTACTCTGCCCTTCTCGTTTCAACATTACTTATCTTTCTATCATCCTGCGCGACGAATCCAAGCTCGTCTGTGGCAGATGGTACCTGGGATTTCACCATGAGCAGCCCCTTTGGAGCACTCACCGCCACGGTTATTATGACGGCCCAGGGCGATACACTGACTGGATCCTTTGATCTGGGTGACGGCCGCACCTGGCCGATCGACGAAGGCGTAGCCCAAGGTAACGAGATCTCCTTCAGCCTTGACCGTGACGGTTCACCGATGGTCTACGATATGTCAGCCACCATAGAGGGTGATAGCATTAGCGGAACCGCCAGCGCCATGGGAACTGAAGTCCCTTGGACAATGACTCGCCGCAGCTAGTTTTGACATATCAAGGGGTAATGACAACTTAAGGTGAGAGTTTCCCGCTGCGTATTGGTTTGCCAGGGAATACATCTGGCACCGCTTCTCCGCTCATAACCACCGCTACACCATTCACAAATACGTATTCGACTCCTTCCGAGAAACTAGGGCCGGTTTCGAAGGTCGCAGTATCGATAATGGTTTTTGGGTCGAACACCACAATGTCGGCATCAGCGCCAACCTGGAGTCTTCCCTTGCGAGCCATGTGAGGTGCTACATTTTCAAGTCGCCTCGCCGGCAGCAAAGTCATTTTTCTGAGAGCAGTTTCTAAATCAATTACTCCCTTCTCACGGACGTACCGCCCCAGCACGCGTGAAAAGGTGCCGGCTGTACGCGGGTGTGCTCCCGGCTTATAAGGCATGCCATCCGATGCTACGATAACCCAGTCATTGCCAATCGCTTGATCGATCCACTCTTCTTGCATCATGTGAATAATTACTACGCCACCCTGCTGCCTATATTGTAAAAACGTCTCAGCATTTAACCTTTCACCCGTTGCCTGCCATTGCAGCCCATCATAGGAAATACCGTAACTCGATTGCCAGTCCCCGTCGAACAAAGCAGACTGAATACTGGTAGAACCGGCAGTGTATGGATAAGCCTCTGCGGTAACATCGACTCCACGCGCTTGCGCTCCCTGAATAAGCCTCAACACAGGATTGATATCTGCCAGACTGACAGAGTTAACATGCACGATATGTAGCGAGGCGCCTGTAGCTGCAGCGTTGGCTATCACCTCTTGAACAGATGACAATCCTCGGCCACGAACATGAGTGAAGATTGGGACGTCTAAATTTTTAGCAATCTCAAATAGATTAAATACCTCAGCGCTACTCGCTCCTGGATAGTAGGCATGAGGCATGCCAATACCTATAGCGCCTTCATTGAAGGCGCGTTCAAGCTCTTCTTGCAGAAGCTGTTCTCTTGCCGGTGGCAGCGGTGCATAAAAGGTCTCGCCGACGATAGACTGAATTCGCCCCAAGGGTTCTTCAATTCGAACAGCCTCCGCCAACTGGCTGCGTAGAAATTCACGGTCTGCTTCTCTCTCGGTCAAAGCAAGAGCCCGGATTGCAGCATGTGATGCACTGGCACCATAATTAACACGCGACCGACCACGCCTGGAGTCCAGAAAGCTGCCTACCTCTGCATAGCCCCATTCAAGTTCAAGGGCAGTTGTCACGCCATCTCTAACTTGATACTCATGTGCCTGGTCACTCTGTCCATGAACGTGTAGATCAATAAAGCCTGGAGCTACAACCAAGCCCTGAGCATTAATCTTTAACACCTGCTCATCGAGAACATCAGTGGAAGTCTCTGTGATAGCAACTATTCGGCCACCACTGACAGCGATATCTCGAATTGCATCCAGTCCAGTTTCAGGATCAATGACCCTCCCATTGTAAATTACTAGGTCAATGGGTTCATCGGCTGCCTGCGCATGAGCAGACCCAAGCGTGCCAAACACGCAGATTACAATAAGCGAAAATCGAAATCGCTCATAAAGAGTATTTAGTTGCACTTACTTTCTCCGTGGAATACAAAAATTGCGCCTTTCTCTGCGGATATCAAATACCGCTCCAAATTGAATTTTTTTTTCAGACAGAACCAAGCCTCGAGATACTCCCCCTTAGAAAAACAGGAACACCCCCTCGTCTATCTGTGACTCCAGCGGCAGCATTATCTCTAAACCCAAATTTTTGAACTTCAGCTTATACCGGCTTTCGGCCAAGAGCAGTCGTTACAGTTACCTTGGTATCGCATAGCCTTGTACGGTAGGTTTCTGCTCAGCAACGCTATCCACGACCGACTGACTCACCACGTTTGTAAACCTCTGCCGAATGTTCAGTGGCCCGTGATTTGGTAGCTGGATGAACATAAGCCCAATCAGATCTTCGACCGGGTCTGCATAGTACAACGTGCCGCGAGCTCCACCCCAGCCGTAGCTGCCAGGGGACAAGGTATCAAATGAAACTGTCGGATCGATCAATACGCCGAAGCCTAAACCAAAACCGTATCCTGGCCCACGAACGTAAACATCCTTGTCGCCTGTATGATTGCTTATCATGAGATCGACGGTCATTCGACCGAGTAGCCGAACACCGTCTAGTTCTCCGCCGTTCGCGATCATCTGTGCGAAGCGAATATAGTCAGACGACGTACTATTCAGTCCACTAGTGCCAGGGAAGTAGGTAGTTGGCTCATTGAACTGTGGTGCTATTTGTAACTCGGCCTCGTTTGCTACGTTCAGCATGTAGGTCGCCGCCACGCGGTCTACTTTGCTGCGAGGTATGTTGTAGAATGTGTCCACCATGCCTAGGGGCTCAAAAATCCGTTCCCGTAGAAACTGGTCAAGTGATTGACCAGAAATTTTCTCGACTAGTACGGCCACGAAATCAGTTGATGTGCCGTACAACCAATGATCACCTGGGTGAAAGGTGCCTGGAATCATAGCAGCTCGAACAACACGCTCACCGAGCGTCGAGAACGGTTTACCGTTGTTACTTACCCACTGCATTTCCTCTTCAGATAGCCCAGCGTTTGCAGGATCGAGTGTTAGTCCTGAGGTATGGGTCAGCACATGGCGAATTGTGATTGGCCGCGCCTGGGGCACGCTTCGTTTGCGTGGCCCGTCGCTGTCCAGCACTAGGTGATCTGCATATTCCGGTATCCATTCCGAGATAGGATCGTCTAGCCGAAATCTTCCTTCTTCGAACAGCATCATCAGTGCGGTTGATACTATCGGTTTAGTCATCGATGCCAGATAAAAAATGGTATCGGTTGTCATTGGAATATCCTGCTCACGGTATTTCCAACCGAGCGCCGAGTGATGCACTATCTTACCGTGCCTAGCGACCAGTGTTACTGCGCCTGCGACCTGGTTGTCATCAATGAATCGTTGGAAATACTCGTCGATTCGGGCTAAACGCTCTGTAGAAATTCCGACAGATTCCGGCCTTGCCGTTGGAAAGTTTTCTGACGCCCATCCAGTTACCGAAGTCGCCGCCAATAAGCCAGCGAGAAAAATTCCTCGAACAAAAATTCTTGCTAATTCACTCTGTTCTTTATTCATCGGTCCCGCTCCTTCTCGCAAAAAGGTATAACAATTTTTAGTAGGTACTATCTTATCTCCTCAGCGCCAGCTCACTGCATTACTGCTTCCCGCCAAAAGTGAACACCAAAATCTCAACTATCGCGCTTCGAATATTGCCTTATAGTGTGTCTCGTAATTCTCAGTCAAATCAACAAGGTCAGCCAGGTAGCGAGCAAACTCCTTGTTCGCGGCCATCAGCGCAAGCATTTCATTCTGTAGATTTTCAAAGTCTTGTGCTGACCATCCAACCAGATCACGTTGATTGAAACCTGCTCCGATCCCCATTCTGCCGTCTCGCGTTTTTTCCACTCGCAATTGTTTCAGAAACCGGGGTTCGCATTCCTTTTTCAATAGGTGAGTTCCTGTAGGCCTACGCTTGGTGCAAATGATGTCCATACGGGAAGAACTATTATTGGCATTAAAGAAATTATAAATTTCTGCTTCTTTCTCATCGATGCGAAGACGCAAACGGGCTAGAGACTTCTGACCCACGACTGTAATTTCTTCAATTGGTCTCGCCGTTGAAGCTGTGATTGTCGTGTCAGTAGAATCGGACTCTTGAGCGAAAGCCGTGCTGGTGACAAACCCAATCAGAATGCATGAAATAAACAGCTTTTGTAAGAGTCGAATCATAGGGAAAAATCCCGATTTTGTAACGCCCAATACTGACTATCGCAAGGCTTCATAGATACCAAGGACAAGCACCAAAAGCAATGACTTTATTACCTTGGGTGTAGGCCTTAGAAGCTGAGCGTGTCTTCTGAGAGTTCCATAACTCAATGTTTACTCTGTACCAAGTCAACTTTGTATGAGCACACTCAAGCGTGTAAAAAATCAGGAAGAAAAGACCTCAGAGACCTACTACTAGAATTTGGAGGAGTTAAGTTTGGCTAATTGGCTAACATCCTAGATGTAGATCGAAAGCATAAATATCGCTAATTGCTAGGGTATTCCTGACTGAAAGGTCAACTTCCGGCCAAAAGCGGACACTAGAACTGCTGTATTCTAGCCTTGATTCCCCAATTTTTAGGGATTACGGCAAACAAAATTTTCGGCCTCATTGGTGCTACCACTACCATTGTAAACCGCTAGTTCTGGATACGGACAAAGCGGCCTACTTCTATCAACGGCGCCGTCAGTTCGATGAACTGCAATAATACTGTCCGGTGCAATATCTTTCTCCACCCAGTTTTCCAGCGCCGTAAGAGAATCAAAACTATTAGGCCCTGGGCCCCCGGCACAATGACCCATGCCTGGTGCCATAAACAACCGCATCGAATCATGAATCTTTTCTCGGCCTCCCATAACAGTGCTGACTCTTTCATAGTATTGAGTTGCGTTTGCAGGAGATATTTGTGGATCACTCCAACCGTGATAAGCGATGAGCTTGCCACCAAGATCTACAAATTCGAAAAGATCCGGATTTAATGCATTCAGAGTATCGTCGTCTTTCCTTTCGGCGCCAGCAACATCACGATCGAACTCAAAGCGATCGATTGTCCAGTCTTCATCTTCGTAGACTAAGTATCGATACTGCTCTAATCCGGTTACCCGGGCTGATTGAGTCCAACCAAGATCGGTCCAGCCCAATTCACTACCGGGTAACAATCCTGTTATAGGTCGACTCGTTCTAGGATTAATAGGAGAAGAGTAAATCATTTTGGCGGTGTTAACCTGCGCTTCTGACAAACAGGCACCGGCATTGTTACTGTCGCATTTCAAAATCTCTAGATCGATATCACACTGTGCTGGATTGCTTATAAGACCGTCTTGCACACCATCGTTGGTATCGCAAGAATCTAGGGCTGTTCGATAAAGTAATTCACGCTGTGCCTGCTTTAGTCGAGCAGATGGATTTGATTCAAGATGGGTTGCAATGCGTAAAGCTGCTGCAGCTCTACCAGTCCAATCGAGGCCCGGAGCGCCGGCTACAATCCCATCGAAATCAGCAGGAAATCGCTGCGCCTCTTTCATTGCTTGCCTACCACCAGCAGAGCACCCTGTGAAATAGGAATAGCGCAAACCGTCATCATAGTAGGTGTCGATTAAGGCTTTTGAGGTCACTGCCATCTCGTGAACCGCGCGCCAAGCGAAATCGTATACTTTTTGGGGATGGCCAAGAGCGAAACTCGCTGTATTGCCCAGATGTCCCGTGTCGGTGGAACTAGACGCGTAGCCACGGCTTAATGGCATAGCCATGGCGGAGTGACGAACGTTTCCCGTAAAAGCCCCATTGCCAACGGCGAGATACTTGCCATTCCAGTTATCCGTAGGTAGCCACAATTCCATCTTAATGTCTGAATCGGGAGTGGGCGTGAGAGTAAGCAACACGCGGCAGAACGCCGGTAAGTCCTGATACCTGCTCGAGCTGTTAGGATTGCCGCCCGATGGGGAAAAACTTCCTGCGGCAACAACTTCCGCTCTATCGACTATTACGTTTGGCAGCGAAAGTGAATTTAGACTTTCACAGAATTGCGCAAACGCGGCTGAAGGCAACAACAGGACTAGAAAAATCGCTGACCAACTTGGAATTCGAATGAGCATGTATCTCTCCTCTCTCTTTTCCATCAGTTTTTGCTATACACCACTAGAAAATTAACATTTTTATGAAGCATATGCCCGCTTTGTAGGATAGTAGCCGTATCTTCTGGGTAAGTTCCCTATACGATCCCCTAAATATATGCCACAAAGCTTGAATCACCTTCGTCAAATCCTCCAATGATTTCGATAAGCACCTCAGTTTTAGCTTGTTGCTGTGCAGCTAAAGCTATTTTTTGAACTTGATCGAATTGCAACCCAACAAATATAAGCGACCCTATAAGTGCGAATATGCCTATTACGCTGATAATTCGCTCTATGCCCCTTTCATCAGGTCTGCGAATAAAGGAAGCATTTTTATTGTTAGTAATTCTATAGGCTTTTCTCAGGGATAATTAACCGTTCGTCCAGAATAGTCTGTATAGGGCTGCGATGGAACCATCCTGAATTAAGGGCATGTGTCCCCCCGGCTGGGGTCTTGGCTGAACGATTGTTTGTCATTTCTAGGGGGTTATTTAGAAATTTAGTGGAAGATTTGCGGTGTGCCAAAACTGATAATATTAAGCTGTTCACCGGCGGATACCCCACGCTCGTTCCATTCGGACACTGTCGAGCAGTGCCTTTTACGTATACGACTGCGTATCGAGACTTCCCGGATACACAATATCTCGGTCCAGACCCTAAGCTGAACTGCGTTATAGGCGACGATTTCCTCATCCGACATCATATTAGGGTTCAATCGAGATCCATCATCAGTTGCACAGGCAGTCAATAGCACTAATAGCAATACGACGAAGGGCAGATTTTTCATAGTTTCCTCATGGTCAAGCAATGATAGACAAACAATAAAGTAACGGCATATAGAGGCTCTACATTCAGCATAAAACTCCGCATTACAGCCCCATCAACCTGTTATCACCTTTGATTTTGAGGGCGCAATTTGAATTCAGCGAGACCTATCCAGTGTGAATACCGCGAAAACGCCATTGAATGCCTTGTCAACAGCATACGCCCTCCAGTTATCAGTCGCCAAGGCTATCGGCACTGCAATTAAGATTACTAAAAATTCTACACTCAGTTGTTTAAAATTGATTTTCATGAAGAGTCACTCCAACAGCAATAGAAAAGCAGAGCAGGGTTATTGTTGTTAATAGTTTCATAGCTATAGCTCTCCTTTAAATATATTTACAAGAGATACTCCAACAATAATTAAAACTAGCCCGATTACAGCCTGCCAACTTAACGTTTGTTTATAAAATAAATAATTTAAGACCGCAACCAAGCAAACTCCCAATCCAGCCCATGATGCGTACAATATCGGAAGGGGGATTTTCTCAGCAATTAAGGACAAGAGATAAAATGACAAAATGTAGGATAACGTCAACAAGGTTGTCGGAATAATTTTTGTAAAACTTTGCGAAGCAGGTAATAGCATAGTGCCAATCACCTCACATGCTATGGCTGAAAAAAGAATTATGTATGCATTCATCCTTGGATTTAATTCCTTATTATTTATAGCCTTACTCATGTGGAGTAACTAGCCTTCAAGATTATGCTCAAATGTTGTCAAGCCAGCCTCAGCTGGAGACCAGTGCGTAGCAGTTGATTTCCAAATGCTGGCTCCTACAATTATCCAAGAAGAGTCATCAAGACTGCCGGCTTTAATGAACTTAATACCTTCCCATTCAGCCGGCCCGACGACGGCACTAATTATAGGTGACCCGCAGTTCTCACAGAATCCGCGTTCGACGGACGCCCCTGAAGTTCCGACAACTGAGTAATATTTTAGGGTTCCTTCTAAATGCAAATCCTTCTCGGGGATAGGTACGATTGTGGCTTTTCCCGAGCCAGTAGATTTCTGACAATCCAGGCAATGGCAATGGACACCCCCGAGAGCAGAGTCCGTATCGAGTGAATATTTGACCTGACCACAAAGACAACCACCTGTTTGTTTGCTCATACTCTTCTCGCTATGTTGGTAAAAAATTAACAGGGTTTAGTGCTGGTTATAGCGCGCAGCAACTGCACCGTTAAAGGTTGGCGTATCCGAAGAAGATACTCGATTTAGTACTAGGAAACACCATGAAGTCGCTTCTTTACAGAGCCGGGGTCGGTTTTAATGAGGGTGGAAATAGCAGGGTAAAGCGCCTGGTGACATTCGCTTAATGTAACATTGGTGACACTTAATTTATTTAATACTTAAATTTATCAATAGCTTGAAGACAAGTTTAATTCCTCTCGCTCCTGCTTAATAGTATAGTTACCGCTCAAAGCATTCACAGAAAAAACAGATAACAAGGGCGTAGAATGAAAAAACTACCAGCACTAATATTGCTACTTTTATCACCTCTAGTCTTAGCGCAAGAGAAACAAATCTGGACTTGTCCACAAGTGGCGGGAACACAGCTTACATGGGAGAACGGCGCTTGGAGGCAGGTACGTATAGAGCCTACACGTATTCTACTTAGATTAGGCGGTAAATATTCCAGCTATAGAATGTCCGAAGAGGAGCGGCTCCTAGATTGCTCGGAAGCAATAAGTGGGAAAATTAGCTGTTTAGATCCGCTAGGCTCCACACTCATATATATCGACCCAACCTCTGGCAAGATGGGAAGGTCTACCTTGTTTGGAGCAGTACAGGCTGGAGATTCCAAGAGCGCATTAGCTACCGAAGTTTACAACTGCACTAAGCTCTAAGCAGTCACAGACAGATCAAATTCTAATTGTGCTTAGAGACAAGCAATGAGTTAGTCCCGTCTATTAGAGATTCAGCGGGCAATCGAGTGATGCTTATTGGTGTTAAGTAACTTAGTAGTATTGTCATAACATCTCCAAGATCGGTATGTCGCTATAGGTTAATTTGGTGTTCCGAAATAAGGACACCTTAAACATTTGCAGACCAACATCCTAGTCTATGACACGATAGCCCGAAGGGGTGTATTCAATAGAGCTGGGGAAGTCCAATTCCTCGATTTTTGAATGCCCTACGAAGACTGCATCTTCAACTTCTCTATTAGCGCCATAACGTCGCATGAATTCATTCTCAGATTCTCGATCTGGCACTTGACCGGTAAGCGCCATGCGGATCACCTCGGCGACTTCCTCAGGATTGTCCCGCTGTGGATAGTGTCCCGCAGCTGGCAGTACCCAAAAGCTACTCTCGACCTCCCTGTCATTTAGATAAGTGTTCCATACATGATTGGAAATTCGAACGGGATTCACGTTATCGGCTAATCCCCAAAGATAAGCCACGGGCACGGGGCTGCGTAGCAAATTCTCCAGCCAACTCACTTCCCTCACCTGCCGTTCTAACAAATAACGGCCAACATAGATCAAGGAAATATTCCCCTGATTGAACGCGAAGATATCGGAGTAGGCAAGTGCTTCCTGCTCGCCTTCGGTCCGCCTGGGTTGTGCTGAACGAAATGCAATCATTTGCTCGGCGGTATCGACATCGAGCATCCTCATTTGTGCGGGCGACAGATTGGCCAGTGGGAGAAACATGCCACTGTTCGATAAAAAGTGATAATTAATGGTGTAACCCGGGTCAGGGTTATCCAGGTAATTGCCGATAAAGGCCAGCCCTATACTCACGCCGCGATCATGGGTATAGAGTGCGAAATCCTCAAATCCGACCACTTCACGCACGAAGTAGTCTACGATTTGTGCATTCTCTGCCAGCATATAATTGTAGCCATCGAGCGGTTTATCAGAGAACCCAGAACCAGGAAAATCCAGCACAGCGATATGATACTCGTCTTCAAGGAAAGGAATCATCTTGTAGTAATCGAAGCTAGAATTCGGGAAGCCATGAATCAGCACCACCTTCGGTTTAGTTTCGTCTCCCCAAGTCCTATAGAAAATATTTACTGTGGCGTCGTTATTGTCTTCGGTGGTTGAAGTCCACTCGAAATAATCTCCGCCCTGATACCAGTCTCGCGCCAGATCAGAATAGAAAACAAAGTCATCATCCTGTGCTAACAACGCTTGGAAGCTGAACAGCAGTAAGAAGAGCAGCGATGCCTTTCTTGTTAAAGTCATAATGTGAACCTACTGTTTTTAAAGTGATTACGTGCTGAGTCGGATTAGCGATCGGCCAATCGACCAGAGCCGCCTAGCTCATAATAGACGATAGGAACAAAATCTACCGGCCCCCAGCCAGGGTCATCGGTCCACTGGGCATCATAGGCAGCAGTCGGTTGTGCCGCCATCACCGCGTCCAATTTCTTCCCTTCTCGGATCATGCTAAGAACCTGCCCTTGAATGTCGAGAATCATGTCACGAAATTCCACCAGCTCATCTCGACCAACCACTTCTAGGCCGTGACCGGGTATAATTTTTGTGTTTGGGCCGGATAAATCGATAGCCCGATCGATTGCAGCGATTGTTCCTCTCAGGGTGCCACCGTTGTAGATATCGATAATCGGATAGCTGGTGGTGCGGTATACATCGCCAAGATGGAGCACGTCGGATTCTGCAAAGTAGACGAAGCTATCTCCATCTGTATGGGCCGGAGGTGCCAGAAAAGCTCGAACCTCTTCGCCATTAAGATGGAAGCTCATGGTGTCGTTGTAAGTTATTAGCGGTCTAGCTGCGGCAGGTTGCGCAGGAGCGAAACTGCCTCCGGCTCTTGGGTAGCGACTTCTCTCCTCGAAAAAACGCAGGCGCGTGTTGTCATGAGCAAAGATCAGCACGCCCATGTCTGCCAAGTTTTCATTGCCGCCTACGTGATCAATATGGATATGGGTATTGACCAGAAACCGAATTTCTTCGTCGGTCACCTGCTTCACGACCGCTACCAATCTGTCCGTCAGCGGTGCGAACAGGGAGTCCACCAGGAGTACACCGTCGGGACCAACTTGAACGCCGATGTTACCGCCACCACCTGGGCGCTGTACCATGTAAACATTGCCGGCGACGAGGGTTATGGTAAGTTCCACCCCGGCAAAATTCCCCTGACCATAAGTGAGGCTGGTAGTAGCTGATAACCAGAGAGATGTTACGGTGAATAACAGTATTTTGCGTAGCTTTCCCATCTTCATTTCCTGCCCCTTACTAGGAGTGTGTATTCACAATGCATTTCGATGGCTGTGACCCGTGGTGCCTAGCATAAACCCTTGGCATTGCATTCCATTACTGACCACTACAAGAAACCCGCGTCGCGCCAATAAGTTGATAAACTGTTAGACTCCCCCTTAGCTATTCATCTTATGGGAAGTTCACTTCCTAATCAATTTCCTGGCATATTTGAAATAATTAGCTGGAGAGTTCTTGGTAAGGTTACGCTAGAGCACAGGAAAATTTTAGAAGGCTAGACTGCTACGTTTTACGACTTTGCCGGTGGTTTCCAGAAAAGCTAAATCAACTTATTATTCAATTCGCTTAAAGTGCTTTTAGGCACACAACAAGCACATGAGTTAATGAAGATTAGAAACCTAGGTGATTGACCAAATGCCCAATGCCCTGAATTTCTACGCTGGCTTGCAACACAAATTGCTGGCGCTTCAAAAAAGCGCGGTGCATACCGCTATTAGTATAATATCGACGGCCTTAGCTGACTGGATTAACCAAAAAAATCTTCTTAGGAACGCATTATGATACAAAAAGACACACCTGAACTTCGCCAGTCCATTATAGATGCCTGTTTATGGATGAATAGCTCTGGTCTGAATCAAGGTACATCTGGAAATATTAGCATCCGCGCGGCCGAAGGTATTTTGATAACACCCAGTAGCTTACCTTACGAAGAAACCCGCCCTGAAGACATCATGTTGTTACCCGGTGATGATTTATCCGGTGATGCTGTGGGTCAGCATCGTCCGTCTTCCGAATGGAAAGTCCACGCAGACATATACGATGCGCGTGATGACATTCACTCAGTTGTTCATACTCATTCCACTTATGCAACGGCGCTCTCTATGCTTCGCGAAGACATTCCAAGCGTGCACTACATGATCGGCATTTTTGGTGGTGATAGCGTTCGATGCGCGGACTATGCCCATTACGGCAGTCAGCAACTGTCTGATAACGCCCTCATCGCATTGAAAGACAGAACAGCTTGTTTACTAGGTACCCACGGTATGATTGCCTGCGGTGGAGATTTGAAACAAGCTATGTGGCGAGCAGGAGAACTCGAAGCACTTTGTCAGCAATATCATCTAGCCTGTCAACTGGGTAAGCCTCATGTTTTAACTTCGCAACAGATAAAAGAGGTGAGGGAGCGTATGGAAACCGGTTACGGTGTGTGGCCAAAGAAATGACTCGATTCCGATTGACTGAATTTTTTATCTCACTGATTTGAACAGACTAGATTGAATAGACCCCAAAGGAGTGAATACTCAATTGAATAAGCAAAGTGACGGTTGCTCTCCGGCTGAACAGGAAGGAGCTTATGAACTGCTGCCGTTCATCCTGAACCCAAGTAATATCGCACGATTTGAAGCCGGAAAAGTTATCATTGGTGACCGCCGCGCTTATCCGTTTTCCAAATCATTCGTTACTTGCGAAACTGTTGATGAGGTCGCGACTGCGATCAAAGATATGGTGACCCAAGGTAGTGGTCCATGGCTCTGTGCGGTCCACGCTTTGAGGATTGTCGCCTGCAAACATGCACTAGCCGCTTCCGACAGTCCGAAAAAACTACTCTCAGAATTACGACAAGCCCGAGACATACTTGTGGTTACTCGCCCAACCAACACCGCAATAAGACTTCGTCTGGATGAAGTGCTCAGCAAGGCGACAGATGCGATTAACAACAAGCAAAGTGCTGATAAATCTATCGAAGCGTCAATTAAGCAGATACTGCAAGGCATCTATGACGATTACGCGACCAGAGCCCGAGCCATGGCAGAGCTTATCGAAAATGGAGACGGCATTCTGACCAACTGTTTTGGTGAGGCGGGGTTCATTCTTGCGCTGGCATTTGCAGCCAGAGACGGAAAAAAAATAACAGTTTATACGCCTGAAACACGGCCCTATTTTCAAGGCGCCAAACTTACTGCACCGTCGATACTCGAAATTGGTGTCGAGGTTAATCTCATCACTGACAATATGCCTGCACATATCATGTCCGAGGGTAAAATCCAGAAATACATCACTGCGACTGACCTCATTACAGTTGATGGGCATGTCGTCAACAAGATCGGCACCTTCCAGAATGCCATCGCAGCCCATGCTCACAATATTCCATTCTTTGCCTTCGCCTGGGGTCGAGATGATAGTAAAATTGCCCGGGATGATATCGAAATAGAGGAGCGCAACCCTGCAGAAATTAAACTTGCACTAGGCACGCCAACGACTATCGATAGCATCAATGCCCTCTATCCAACCTTTGACATCACACCACCGAAATATGTTTCAGGGATTGTAACGATTCACGGGATTCTCAGTCCCTACACATTGAATAACTACCAAACTTGGTAGTGCACAGCGTTTAGAAACAAAGGAGTTAGTATGCCCGCAGCCATCATGGGGGGAACCGGAGTCTATAATTTGCCCGATGTTAAAGTTGAAGCAAGAGAAATGGTCAATGACTACGGTACAGCGCAAGTCTTTATGGGCAAAAGTGCCCATGAAGATATCGTCTTTTTGACGCGGCATGGTCGTGATCACTCCACCCCCCCACACAAAGTAAATTATCGAGCGAACATCCAAGCGCTCAAAGATCTGGGTGTTAGGCGAATAATGTCAACCTACGCAGTGGGCTCTATCACTGCAGATTACCCCGTATTGGATCTTGCGGTGATTCGTGACTTTCTTGATTTCACCCACGGCAGGGCATTCTCGTTTTTTGAAGATTTAGAGCGAGCTGTAGGACATGTTGAAATGAGCAAACCATTTTGCCCTGTCATGAGCAACAAACTGATGTCTCTGGCATCTAAACATAATATCAAGTGTCGCGATGGTGCTACTTATGTCGCAACCAATGGCCCTCGATTTGAATCACCCGCTGAAATTAAAATGTACCAAATGCTAGGCGGACATGTTGTTGGCATGACCTGCTGTCCTGAGGTATATCTGGCAGGAGAATTAGGAATGAGTTTCGCTGCGCTTGCTTTGCCTATTAACCTTGCCGCGGGCTTAGAAGAAAAAATCACTCTTGCTGAAGACAATATCGATGAGGTTCGAGAGAACATGATCAAGTTAATGATTGATGTGCTTCACAGTACAAACGATGACGAGTGCACCCCTCCGATATTGTTATGAGGCAGCCCTTGCTTGGATAAAAAATTAGATTACAAAAATTGAGAGACTAGATATGGCGACCAAAAAAATAAAACCCTCCCATGGCATGGGCACAATTGTTAATCATGTGGGAGAAGGTGGCCATGATAAACACGCGCATTTGATGCCAATTTATCAGACGTCTACCTTTGGTTTTGACACAGTCCAGGAAGCGGGTGAAGTTTTTGCCGGCAGGAAGAAGGGTTACGCTTATACGCGCACCCATAATCCGAACATGGATCACCTTGCCAATAAGATTGCCTATATGGAAGGTATCGATCTAATCAAATTGAATCCAGATGTCGATCCTTCGGAGATCGTACTAGGCAAAGTGACTTCATCAGGTATGGGAGCAACATCAGCTGCTGTTCTAGGGAGGATTGGTGCCGGTGATAAGGCGATTGTTCAGCGTGGCTTGTATGGCAATAGTTTTAAGTGGTGGTATCAGTTAGCACCACGGCTTGGGATTGAAGTTGTCTGGTTTTCTGATGTGAGCCCGGAGAGTCTCGAACAGACCATTGAGCAACATAGCGACGCGAAACTAATTTTTCTCGAAACACCATCAAACCCTAATATCGAAGTGGTTGATCTGCAGCAATTGGTAACTGCCGCCCATAAACATGGAATTTGGGTCATGGTTGACAACACCTTTGCCACACCCTACCACCAGCGACCCCTGACCTTTGGCTGTGATGTGGTCATCCATTCCACATCGAAGTACATCAGTGGCCATGGGCAAGTCATTGGCGGTGCAATTGTCAGTACGCACCTTGATTACATGGCGCCGGGTGGCAGTGGGGTTGGGTTAACGTACAAAATGTTAGGGGTAGCGCCAAGCCCTCAGGACACATGGCTAATAAATGTTGGTCTAAAAACCTTTGAGGTTCGAATGCAAAGGCACGCAGAGAATGCACTCGCTGTTGCTACCTGGTTACAGGCTCAACCAGAAGTTGAAGAGGTCTTTTATCCTGGGCTACCGGACAACCCTTACCACGAACTCGCGAAGAAACAGATGATCAACGGTTTTGGCGGCATGGTGTCGTTCAAAGTAGCCGGCGGTGTTGAAAACAGCATGGCCTTTACTAATGCGGTGACGATACCAACGCTAGCTGTGAGCCTGGGTAATGTAGATAGCTTAATTCAACATCCGGCAAGTATGACTCACAGCGCAACACCAAAAGAAGAAAGAGAAAAAGCTGGAATTACAGACAATATCGTCAGGCTTTCGGTGGGTATCGAGAACATTGAGGATTTAATCGAAGATCTTGATAATGCGCTAAAGCTGACTTCCTAAATCCGCAAAAAAGAGAATCACTATGCATCACGCAACAGGCGGAAAATTGCTGGGGTTTTGGGACCTGATGAGTATCTCTGTGGGGCAGATCATTGGCACCGGAGTTGTAGTTTTGACAGGTGTTAGCATCAGTATGACTGGGTATGGTGCGCCATGGGCATTTGTACTTGCGTTTGGCATTGTCGCTATACCGACAGTCTGCATTGCAGCTTTGGGTTCGGCTATACCCAGTACCGGCGGAAACTATACCTATGTTAGAGATCTCTTGGGTAGTCGAACTTCGTTTTTCTATTTGTCACTACTCATTGTTGGTCAACTTATTTTATCCAGTTTCGCCATCGGGTTTGCTGAATATGCCGAAGCACTAATTCCAGGTATCGACCTTGCTATCGTGGCTGCGGCAATAATGATTCTATGTTTTTTCACAAATCTATTCGGGATAAAAACAGCAGCTAGATTTCAGACTGTGATGGTCTTAGGTTTACTCGTCTCATTGATACTTTATATCGTGTTCGGCATGGCGCATATTGAGGACTACTCGCCCTACACTGCCATCCCTACCGTGATGCCTAACGGGTTTGGCGGTTTCTTTGCTGCCGCTTTCCTGTTGCGGCTCAGCCTGATCGGTTCTGAATTCATTTCTGAGTTTGGCGATGAAATGGAGAATCCAGGAAAGATGATTCCGCTAGTGATGGGGCTGTCGCTGGCGATTGTTGTTGTGCTCTATACCTTCATCGCGGTAGTCGCCACCGGCGTATTGCCACTAGAGGAAATAGCGGGCAAGAATCTCGCTGCGACTGCAGAGATCATATTCTCTCCTCCCGTTTACGTGGCTTTTATTGGTGGCGGTATTATGATTTCCTTAGTGACATCCCTCAACGCGATTTTCGGCTGGTGTACCCGTGGCTTATATAGGGCGACAGAGGATGGTTGGTTGCCACCGAAGCTAGCTGCGGTGAATCGACATGGTGTTCCTTACATTTATTTGACCGTGTTTTTTCTCATTGGTATTACACCAATTCTAACGGGCATGACCTTGGATTACGTCGCTATTTTAGGTAATGCTGTAGGCGCCATCTTTGGGCTATTCCCTGTATTCGCGCTTTTCAATCTGGCTAAAAGAAATCCGGAGGCCTATCGGAATGCACCCTTCCGGCTGCCGCTTTGGGCGACAAAATCGTTTCCAATTCTGGCTGTCATCATTTATGGCTACGGAATCTACTCTTCCTGGGATTTTATTGGAAATACTGGGTGGCTTCTCCTACTTGGCTATAGCACTGTCGTACTTATCTATATCCAGCTTCGCACACCTTATGTTGCGCAGCTAAGGGAACACTAGCAATTTACGAATCTAATAACAGCTAAGAGGACACTAAAGCACTGCGCTTTCGGCCAATATTACTTGACCACTACAGC
>Ga0115568_10001268_pt1 | contig 18354 bp, 17 predicted proteins | sample COGITO_mtgs_1204_FD_87296 | JGI IMG/M metagenome (GOLD analysis project Ga0115568, IMG submission 87296) | Pelagic marine microbial communities from North Sea - COGITO_mtgs_120426 | ecosystem: Environmental > Aquatic > Marine > Epipelagic | place: Germany:Helgoland, sampling site Kabeltonne...
GCATCTTCCAACTTTTAGGGGTAGTAGCTCAGTTGGTTAGAGCGCCTGCCTGTCACGCAGGAGGCCGCGGGTTCAAATCCCGTCTATCCCGCCATTTAAGCCTGTTGATTGCCACAATCAGCGGGCTTTTTTGTTACCTAATTTAAGAATCTGGATTTTAACCTACGGTGGTCCGGCCCGCTGCGCGACCGGTTTTGTCGTCGCAAGCTCCTCGGAACAAATCCCGTCTATCCCGCCATTTAAGCCTGCTGATTGCCATAATCAGCGGGCTTTTTTGTTGCCGCAGAAGGAACCTCGACTCCCTGCACCCACAGTATAACTCTACAACCATGTTTACAAAATATCTCTGTAGCACTGTATTTCTAGTACTCACTCTCACGCCCGGCGGGGCATCGGCCAAACAAACACAGGTTTACTTTGGCACAGCCCGAGGTAGCGAAGGCATCTACAGCGCACAATTTGAGAGCGCCACTGGCACTCTCTCTTCAATCACACTCGCGGTTGCCGTCGAGTTCCCAGGCTTTCTCGCGACTCATCCCAACCAACAATTCCTGTATGCCACCTCTGCAGGATTCGAAAAACCAAATACGGGCGCAGTCGCCGCATTTCGAATCCAAGCCGATGGTAGCCTAACTTTTCTCAATAAGCAGCCAAGTCTCGGTAGTAGTGCATGCCATCTGAGTGTCGATGCAACTGGCAGCGCACTTGTCGTCGCAAACTACGCAAGCGGCAATGTATCCTCATTTCAAATACGAGAAGATGGCACATTGACCGCAGTCGTGTCCAACCACCACCACAGCGGCTCTGCGCAAGACCCCAAGCGCCAAAGGGAACCACACCCACACTCCGCATTTATCCACCCCAACAATCGCTATGTTTACGTGCCGGACCTAGGGATCGATAAAGTCATGATTTACGCACTCGACCCAGCCCACGCAACACTCACCCCATGTGGTTTCGCCGAGGTGCCTAGTGGCAGTCAAGGCCCACGGCATATGAAGTTCTCCAGCGATGGTAAATTCGCCTACGTACTCAACGAACTGTCACTCTCGATTGCGAGCTACTCCGTAAATATCGAAAACGGCCAACTTGAGTATATCGACACCCAATCCGTATTTACCAATGGCATCGCTGCCGAGGGAATGAGCTGCGCAGAGATTCGTATCCATCCCTCAGAGCAATGGCTCTACGCCTCCATCCGCGACTTGGCAGGACACGGGCGCGACGCACTGAGCACCTTCCAGCGGGCAGTCGACGGGTCCATTAAGCTCATCGGCAGCACGCCTGCTGCCGTCTATTTCCCGCGCAACTTCAACATCGACCGCAGTGGCAAGTGGCTGATCGTCGGCGGACAACGATCAGCCACCCTCGCGATCTTTTCAATCCATCAAGACACCGGCGCGCTCACACTTAAAAGCGCCGACATCCCGTTTGAGGGGCAACCGATGTGCGTGGAGTTTCTGCAGTAGAGCAGTGGCGGAAGTTGCCTAAAGACTTGAATGAACCAGCATTCGTCCATTCGATCCGATTTATGCTGGAGAGACATCGTCTCGATGCCTGCGCGCGATTCCGGTAGCAACTAGGACGGCATTCCTCCACAAGAAAACTTCTAAGTCGGTCGTTGCGAGTTATTATCCTGAGCTTGCCGAACTGCAAAGCCCCTGCAACTCACCTACGAAAAGTCGAATTTCACTTCGCCAGCAATAACCTTCAACTTGGCCTCGAAGTCGTTACCCGCCTTGGATTTGAACCCGCTCAGGGTCTCCGTCGTGCCAGTGCTCAGTAACTGCTGCGCCACTTCCAGTGGGATCTCCCGCTGCGCCATGGTCTTCCAGATCACGAATTTGCAACCATTGCGCCAATTCGAACAGCCATAAGCTTTGCCGCCCGCCACAATATCGCCGCCACAAGTCGGGCAGACTCCGAGCGCTTCTTGCCCCGCTTCCTTTTTCGCGACCTCAGCCTCAGCATAACCGAGCTGGCCTTTTTTATCGAGGCTGAGCGTGGCAAACAGCTTGCGACCATCGATCTCAATCGGATGAGGGGAGAGGGTACGTTTGTGCGCAAAAATCTCACGTGCCAATTCGGGCTGAATTGACAAGCCCCACTGCGCTACCGGCAGCACAAACTGACAGCCCTGCTTCCATGCGGAGCAACCATAGGCCGACTTGCCGCGAATCACCGCTGCATTGCAAATCGGGCATGCCCCAAGGTTCGCAGGGTTGACCGTCTTCGCTGACGTGCATTGCAAAATTTCACGCGTGTAATCACCGACCTCCGTCATGAACTGCGCAGGGTCATACTTACCGCGCTCCATTTGTTTAAGGCGAAACTCCCAATCACCGGTGAGCTCGGGCGACTTTAATCGCTCATCTTGAATCAGCGAAATCAAGCCACGTCCTGACTCAGTGCTGATTAAGCTTTTTTTCTTACGCTCGACGTATTGCCGTTGAATCAACACCTCGATGATCGAAGCGCGCGTGGCCGGCGTACCGACGCCTTTCTCCTTCAAGGCTTCCTTGAGCGCCTCATCGGTCACAGTCTTACCCGCCGTCTCCATCAATTGTAGCAAGGTCGCCTCATTGAAGCGCTTCGGCGCCGACGTCTTAAACTGCGGCAGCGACGGCTCATGTGGATTGCTCTCGCCTTGCTGAAAATCAGGCAGCTCCTGCACTGAATCGTCTTTGCCTTGCTTTGCATCGTCCGACTGCCCCGCCTTATCCTTGGCATACAGCGCCTGCCAACCGGCATCGACCAGCACCTTGCCACGTGCCCGAAACGGCTCCTCAGCAGCCAGCGCATCGACCACCGTCACCGCCTTAATGCACGGCGGAAAGAACACCGCAATCAACCGAACTAATACTGCGCCGTAGAGCTTACGTTCATCGCCCGTCAGGCCATCGCCCAGCACCTCGGTTGGGATGATTGCATGGTGATCGGACACCTTCTTATCATCGACGATCCGTTTGGTAAAATTCAGTGCGCCGAGATCCAGCTGATCAATCGCATCGGGCTTGAGCCTGCGTAGCGCCTCCAGCAGCGGCGGAATCGTCGGCTGAATATCAGTGCTGATATAACGGCTGTCGGTTCGTGGATAGGTGAGGTGCTTCTTTTCGTAAAGACTCTGCGCGAGCTTCAGCGTCTGATCGGCGGTAAAGCCGTAGCGCTTATTCATATCCTGCTGTAGCGATGTGAGGTCGTAGAGCTGCGGCGGATTGGCCTTCTCGTTTTTCTTGGTGACCGACTTTACCACCAGCTCTTGGCCAGTCACTTTCTCAACAATCGCCGCAGCCGCGGCCTGATCGTCAAACTTACCGCCCGTGTGTTTAAACAGCGCCTCGCGGCAGACCGAGTGCACCTCCCAGAAATCCTTCGGCTTGAAAAACTCAACCTCCAGGTCACGATTCACAATCATCGCGAGAATCGGCGTCTGTACACGGCCTAGGCTAAGCAGCAAGTTGCGCTTGCCGTACTCAACCGTGAAGAAACGTGTAGCATTCAGTCCCACCACCCAGTCTGCCTCGCTGCGGCACTTCGCCGCGTGGTAGAGCCCATCAAAATCAGTACTCGGCGCGAGCTGGCTAAAGCCCTTCGCAATCGCCGTAGTCGTCAGCGAACTAATCCACAAGCGCTGGCACGGCTTGGTCTCGCACTCAGTCCATGTTAGAATGTAGCGGAAAATCAACTCGCCCTCACGGCCGGCGTCCGTCGCGCAAATGATCTCATCAGCCTCGTCAAACAGCCCCTTTATAATCATCAACTGCTCATGCGCTGACCCATCTTTGCGCGAGCGCAACTTAAAGTCTTCCGGAATGATTGGCAGGCTACTGAGGCGCCACGGCTTCCATTCTGGAGTATAGTCTTCCGGTTCCTGTAACTCGACCATATGGCCAAAGGCCCATGTCACGGTCCATTCGTCGTTCTTTAGAAAGCCCTTTCCTTGGGTGGTCGCTCCAAGGTGTTTCGCGATATCGCGGGCGACTGAGGGTTTTTCCGCTAAGACAACTTTCATAGTTAGTGTAGACGCTACACTCTTGTCGCTTGTCCGCATGGAGCCAGAAAAAAGCGCCAAAAATTGTGGCATCGCCTCTTACAGGGGAAGATACCGCATGATCTATGGTTCGCTACCTGTAAGAAAGCGACATGAGTGTCGCTTCTACGGCATTCTCGGCTACAAATACTCACATGCACGTCGAAAAACTAAAATATACAATCTGGGCCGCTGATGCTGAGCGCGCCGTCAACTTTTATCAAACCTGCTTCGGTGCGTCCGTCGTACGGCAAAATCCGCACATCACAGAGATTGAAGTCGCTGGATCCCTGATCGCCATCCATGGCGGTGGCGAAGGCAAGCGCACCTGGACTGGGCTCACCTTTCAAGTGCCCGATGTCGTCGTCGGCGCTGCCGAGATCGTCGCAGCAGGCGGCATGTGCGAGCGCGAGCCGCAACCAGAAGATGGTGAGCTGCCCCACCTAGCCATGTGTGAAGACAGCGACGGCAATCAAATCATGCTCAGTCGCGCCCGCTAAACACACACCCAGCGCTTCCGACATACTCCCACCACCATCTACCGAACACCAGGCCATTGGTAAGCTGAGTACTTAGTCGCTACGCTCGCAGCCACCAGCACCTCACTTTTGGCGTTGTGCCCATAACTTTGAGGATACATCATCCTAAAATAAAATAAGGAGCCAATATGCGTAGTTTATTTTCATTATTTTCGATTCTGACATTAATAGCTACAAGCGCTTCTGCAGATAATTACCTGCAATCGTATCCATCAGGAAAGCGACTGTTTTTATATGACGGGCAATATTTAAAATCATACCCGAGCCAAAAAAAGTTATATGAATTCGATGGAGAGAAAATAAAGGAGTACCCTTCAGGTAAAATCATTTATAAATATCAAGACGGATACATCAAAACTTATCCATCGGGAAAGAAGTTGCTGCAGTTTGATGGCTCGTTTGTGAAGGAATACCCGTCCGGCAAAAAAATACATGAATTTAAAGGGCAATATTTAACCCTCTACCCGAGTGGTAAAAGAGTCATGGAATCCACCGGCATACTACCTAGAGTACTGGTTTCTCTGCTCGTTTTAGGGGGTCTATGATCATGTATTCAGCAAAACTCAAAAGAGGCAACCGCTTCATTGATGTAATGAGGGTATCAACAATCCACTAAGTCGAACCCAGTGGCCATTTGACGCCGCGACTCAAAATGAGGCACTGCAGTATTGTGCTTAACGCCAAAAACCCAACGCGAAAACCAATGTCCAAACCAGCGTGCGAGGCCAATTAGTAAGCACTAATCGCTGTAAGACCTGCGGATAACTCTCGCCTGCCGCAATTCGTTGGTGCAGAGGGACCGAAAACCCGAAAGTCAGCCCCCAACAACTAAGTACCAACAACAAATCCAACCAGCTTAAGCCGCCACCGACTTGCCAGACTGCCAGCACGGATAAACCCAATTGGCCGAACATCAGCGGCATCACAATATAGCCCATTCGCTGGGTGTACTGGGCATGCCACTTAACTAGCCGCTCCGGCGCGACCTGCAAAAATGACGGATATATAATCCACTGCACCAGCCAGAGTAAGACCACTAAACCGAAATCGATTAGCTGGCGTAATTCATTGAGACTATCCGTATGCATTTTTAGCTAAGAAATCCTCCTGCTGCGCCCATCTGTAGATGCGATTCGCCGAACGTTATACCTCACAACCCCGATAAATTTGCGATATTCAGCAATAAAAAGTGCTCTCAGATGGGGTCAATCGTTTATGATAAATATTGCTCTCTTCTGTTTAAAAAACATTGGTAGTGATCGTTCGAGCGCCTCCCCCAGATAGCTTGATTGCGCTTAGGACTACAATCACTTTATGCCTTTACCATTCACAGAACGCTTCGCGTGGTTACCCCCAGCGGCGCACGCCTTCTGCCACCACAAAATTAAATAGTTAAATTATGGGAATTTTATCATCAATATTAGGAAACGCAGGAGTCGTTGCGCCGGATAAAATCGAGACGAACTATGCTCAGCTGTTAGCTGAAGGAGAGACGATTGAAGTCGGCTTCGCAGTCTTCCGCGACACATTCATCTTCACCGACAAACGACTGATGATTGTCGATGTCCAAGGGATGACTGGTAAGAAAATTGAATATTTGAGTATCCCATATTCCAAAATCACTAAATTCAGCATTGAGACATCAGGTCGTTTTGACCTCGACGCAGAATTAAAAATCTGGGTCGGGAGTGACCCATCCCCGATCCAAAAGAAATTTAATAAGAAGGTAAATATCTACGACCTGCAAAGGGTCTTAGCTCAATTCACACTCGCTTAGCGCTCAGCAATTTCGGCAACTAACTCTCCGCGATTACTTGGCTAGCGCAGCTGGTATTGCTTTACGACTGTTGCCGCGCGACGCTTCAACAGCGCATCTGCTTTGATCTTGTTAGAAAACTTTTTCAACGCAGCCAGCGCAACAGTCGAAGGCGGCAGGTTTAGGATGTAGCTCTCTTCACAATAATCTGCCAGCCAACTCAGCGCTTGTTGTTGCTGTGCCACTGAGGCGTCCGTCGCCAGCAACTGCTTAATCTTGTTATTCTCTTCCGCGTTGATCATAGATTTTGCTGGCCATTACTTTGGTTGAAACTTAACTGGCAAGTGACCTCCACAGACCTTACAATACGCAGCATCATGATCGTGATCTTGCCAACCACAGGCGGGGCAAACTGGATCTTCAGATTCACGCTCGGCGATCGGATCGCGGCTGAGGTTGGTCATTTCAGCCGTCACAATCGCTGTTGGCACCGCAATAATACCATAGCCTGTAATCATTATAATTGAGGCAAAAAACTGCCCCAGTGGTGTCACTGGCGAGATGTCGCCGTAGCCGACTGTGGTCAGTGTAACAATCGCCCAATACACACTTTTCGGAATACTGGTAAAGCCGTGCTCCGCTCCTTCGATCAAATACATCAACGACCCTAAAATAAGCACTAGCACCAACACCCCAAAGATAAACACCGCAATCTTGCGCGCACTGGAGCGCATCGCATGCATCAACACGTTGGCCTCACCGATATACTTGACGAGCTTCAGTACGCGGAAGATACGCAGCACACGCAGCACCCGCAGCAATGCGAGATAATGCGCTCCTGGCAGCAACAGATCCAGATAGGTCGGCAAAATCGCCAGCAGGTCCACCACGCCAAAGAAACTCCGCGCATACCGCAACGGCCTCAGAGAAACATATAAGCGCAGTATATACTCGAGCGTAAACAGGATCGTAATGCCCCACTCGATAAAATATAGCACCCGCCGCAGATCTGGGTTGAGCGTGGGGATACTCTCGAGCATCACCACCACCACACTCAAGGCGATGGCGACGATCAAACAGACATCAAACGCTTTCTCATCCCAGCGGCTAGACTGAAAAATAACCCGCCGCCAATGTGCTCGAAATCGACTCACCATGGCTGATTATTGTTCCTCTTCTCTGACAAAATAGACCTGACTCGGCTCGGCATCAGGACGTGCATAGGTGCCAACCAACACGCGACGTTCCGCCAAGTAAATCAATCGATACGCAGACCCAGGATAGCCCTCGTCGCGCAGTACAAACTCAAGCCGCGGTTGCCCCTCAACCTCATCAAAAATTGAAGTTTCCACGTTGATCGGATCCGGATTGAAGTAACGTGCCACCACTGTGCCCGCCTTCTCGCCCGCTTCAATCTCGATCTTATAGGTGCCATCGGAGCGCAACCATGTGGCAAAGAAATCCGACTGATCGGGAAGCTTCGCGATACTAGGCGAAATATCATACTTCGGCTGCAAGCCTTCCTGCGCCTGCATAGCACCGACCAATACGCTCAATAAAGCTCCTATTAATAAAATACGCATGCCAATAGTCATGCGCTGAGCCAAGCTAATGGCAAGGTGTGAATTAAGACAAGGCCCACGACCCTAGGACGAACCATTCAGAGGATACAAAAAGTTGCATCCTCGAGGCGTGAGTAAAGGAGGGAGGGCGACTCGCCCTCCTTTGCAGCAACACAGAATGGATGTGGGCGAGTCGCCCACTCTCCTTCTCCTCTCTATGACCACAGTCCAGAAAAGAGCCTAGCAACGGCGAACAGACTTTGACGCCGCAATCCTGAATCATGTAGTTTGTTTGAGAGATACCGAGAAATGCTCATGCCTAAATCCACCAAATACATCGCACTGCTAGCCTTGAGCCTAGTGGCCTGCCTGCGCTCGTCTGCGACACCCCGAGCGGCAAGCATCACATCGGTCCCTCACTACGCGAAAAACTTCGAGATCTCGCAGTTTCCGACGCACCGTATCGCGACTATCCGCAATGTTCAACGCGGCTCAAAAACAACACATCAATACGCACTCGTCCCCAAAGCCGCACCACTGCCAGAACTACCGGCAGGCATCAGCGTGATTCGCACACCCGTGACACGCGTGGTCGTGATGGAGACGGTCTACATCGGCTACCTCGACGCGTTGAACCAGTTGGATACGATCATTGCAGCGGCTACGTCCGACTACATCAGCAATGCAACCATCCAAACACGCATCGCAGACGGCGCGATTCAGAAAGTACAATCTGGCGCAGCGCTCAATATCGAGCGTATGCTACTGCTGCAACCCGACCTCATCCTCAGCAGCAGCACTGGCGACCTCGCTTTCGACGTCCCGTTGAAATTAGCTCGCGCAGGCCTACCGGTCGTGCTCTCTGCCGGATACATGGAGCAGCACCCCCTCGCCCGCGCGGAGTGGATTAAATTCATCGCCGCTTTTTTTAATACTCAAGACCTCGCCGAGCAAATCTTCGAGGCCAGCGTCACACGCTATAAATTGCTGCTCGAAAAGGTCGAACAGATCGAGCAACGCCCCACGGTCTTTTGCGGAGCACCCTACTCAGGCGCATGGCATATGGCTGGCGGCGAAAGCTATACTGCACAGACAATCCGCGATGCCGGCGGCGCTTACCTCTGGGCCGACGTGCCTGGCAGTGGCGCCATCCCGCTCGATACCGAGCGCGTCTTTATTAGAGCCGCTCATGCCGATACATGGATCAACCCCAGCTCTTACCAAAGCCTCAACGAGCTCTATGGAGCCGATCAACGCTTCCAAAAATTTCATGCGGCGCAAACCGGCCAGGTATTTAACAATACCAAACAACGTACGGCCAGCGGCGGCAATTCGTTTTGGGAGTGTGGCATCGTGCATCCCGACAACGTACTCGCTGATATGATCAAGATCTTTCACCCCGAATTAATGCCGGACTGGGAATTTATCTATTACCAACAGTTGAAATAGACGCTGATACGCTACAGAAATACCAAGTCACCATGCCCACCGCCAATCCACACGCCTCACCCCGTCGCAGCGCAGCGCTGTTTGCCTTGCTGGGCTTGGCAGTGCTCTCGGTGGCCGGGTTGAGCGCTTGTATCGGCACCACCCCTCTGAGTATCGAAACAGTATTCAAAGCCCTGACCGGTGCACCCGACATTGACCCCGTCTTGCAACAAATCGTCATCGACTTCCGCCTGCCCCGCATCTTGACCTCGATTCTCGCTGGGGCGGCACTCGCCACTGCTGGCTTGATGATGCAAACCATCTTTCGTAATCCCCTGGCCGACCCCTTCGTATTGGGCGTCAACTCAGGTGCCAGCCTCGGTGTGGCGATCGTACTACTCGCGCTGGCACCCGCAGGGCTCAGCCTGACAGCAGGCCTCGGTGTCTCAGGACAGATTTTACTGATTCTGGCATCCAGTGGCGGCGCAGCGATCACGCTCTTCACCGTACTAGTGCTGTCCCGAAAAGTAGACATCATGTCGGTGCTGATCATCGGCCTAATGATCAGCTACACAGTCGGCGCCCTGGTGAGTATTCTGATGTATTTCAGCATGGCCGAGCGCTTACAGTCCTTCCTGAGTTGGTCGTTTGGTGATTACGGTAACGTCAGTTGGGCGCAAATGCGCGCGTTTGCCCCAGCAATTCTCGGCGCGCTCGGCATCAGCCTACTGTTCATCAAACCACTCGATGCCCTGCTCCTCGGCGAGCGCTATGCCGAAAGCGTCGGCACGCGCACACAACAATCACGCATCACCATCCTATTTGCGGCTTCGATCCTCGCTGGCACGGTCACTGGCTTCTGCGGCCCGATCGGCTTTCTCGGCATCGCCGCGCCACACCTCAGCCGCTACCTGTTCCACACCAGCAGCCACCGTATATTGATCCCCGCGTCGATCTTGGTCGGCGCCCTGCTCTCGCTCAGTGCCGACTTCATCGCCCGCGGTCCCGGACTCGACGTATCGCTGCCGCTCAACGCCATTACCGCGCTGATCGGTGCGCCCGTGATCATCGCCGCACTGATCAAGCAACGAAACCTTAAACGACTGTTCGGATGAACCCTGCGCTGCATACAGAACATCTCACCGCGACGAAGCTAAGCATTGGCTATAGCCATCGGGGCCAGGAAACCTGCGTAGCCGAAGCACTGGAACTCGCACTCAACGCAGGCGAATTCATCTGCTTGCTCGGCCCCAATGGCGCCGGAAAATCCACTCTGATCCGCACACTTGCAGGCATGCAAGCGCCACTCAGTGGCTCACTTAAACTTCAAGACCAGACCTTTCACAGCATCTCGCCACGCGAACGCGCGCGGATGATCAGCGTGGTGTTAACCGAGGCACTCCCAGTCGGCATGATGGATGCCTATTCGCTGGTCGCACTCGGACGCCATCCCTATTCTGGCTGGTTAGGTGGACTCAAGCAAAACGACAAAGAACGCATCGCCTGGGCCTTCAAGGCCGTCGGCGCCGAAGGCCTCGAAGGGCGACAGATCGCAGAGTTGAGCGATGGCGAACGACAAAAAGTCTCCATCGCGCGTGCGCTGGCACAAGAAGCGCAAGTAATGCTCTTGGACGAGCCCACCGCGTTCCTCGACCTACCGCGACGAGTGGAGCTGATGACCATCCTGCGCAACTTGGCGCATCGCGAACAAATGGGGCTACTGCTTTCGACGCACGACCTTGACCTAGCACTGCGCTTTGCCGACCGACTCTGGATGATTACGACTGATGGCCAACTGATCCAAGGCTACCCTGAAGAACTCGCCATGAGCGGTGAGTTCGCACGTATTTTTGCCAATGAGAACTTAGACTGGGACGCCGAACGCGGCTCTTTCCGCGCACATCCCAATCCTTGCCTCAAAGCCGAGATTCAAGGCGACGGCATTCACGTATTCTGGACGCGCAGGGCGCTGGAACGGCTAGGGTTCGGCATCGCAAAGTCAGACGAGAAAAGTGCACTCAGTATTCAGGTTGTCGATACGGGCGATCACACCGAGTGGGCAGTGGCTCGCAACGGCAACCAAGCAAAGCACACGTCCATCGGTCAATTAATCGACTGGATTCGCGGTGAAGACTGGAGTTCAAAGAACTAGCAAAGGAGTGTGGGCGACCCGCCCACAAATAACCCGCGCGTATCTCTGACCACATGAAAACGTGGGCGGGTCGCCCACACTCCTATAACCCAGCCGCTACTTCTGGTTCGAACAAGCCGGGCAGATGCCTGCATAGACAATCTCGCCGCCGGTCACCACGAAGCCCTTAGGCGCGTGCACCTGCGGCAGTTGCATTGCCACAGGCAGGTCGAACACTTTATTGCAACTGCGGCAGATGAAATGCGGATGCTCACTTTCGGCGGGCAACTCATAGCGGCGCGGCTGGCCGGGAAATTCCACCCCGATAATCTGAAAGGCAGCCGTCATCTCACGAATCGCACGATTGACGGTGGCCGAACCCAATCGCGGAATCTGCTGGCGTCCCAGTGATAGGATCTCCTCACGCGTCAACGGACGCGCCGCCTCTTTCAAAACAGACAGGATCACTTCACGCTGTTGCGTATTCGCCATTTAATCAGAGTCAGGAAGAAGAAATTAGAAGGTCGCTGCTGCAGCAAAAAAGGTCTGAAACAAAAAAGGCAGACTGCCGCTTTCCCTTAAAGGAAGCAACAGCCTGCCATTATTTTTTAAACAAGAAAAGATTAGAAGCTCAAAGTCACACCAGCTTTTGCGCTTCGCCCGACACCGGGATATAATGCATCAGGCCCAAATGCTGTGGATACGTATTTTTTATCGAACAGATTATCAACTGTCACAAAAACGGAAACATCGTCACCGAGAGCATATCGAACACTCAAATCAAAGAGCACGTAATCTCCTAGTTCAGAGGCAGTATTTTCAAAATCACCGCCAACATGAACATCGTGTGTATATGTGGCACCTGCGCCGATGCGAATAACATCACTTGGACGATACTCAACCTGCAGGCGAACCTTATGCTCAGGCACAAGCGGCACATCGGACCCATCGTATGGACCGTCGGCAATCTCTGCCTGCACCCACATATAGTTCAGTGAGGCATCGATTTTTTCGCTAATTGCATAACTCGCGATTAGGTCGACTCCGAAGCGGCGCGTTTCATCGACATTCACATTGGCGCCAAACTTACCAATGCTTGAGTCGTAGATAATTTCGTCTTCCATCCATTGGTAATAGACACGCCCACCGAGTGTGAGAACTCCACATGCCATATCGCCTCCGAGCTCGACTTCGTGTCCGGCTTCAGGATCTAGATTGAAGTTAATCACCGGCATCGGGCCTGAAAACACATCAATTACCTCATCGGTCGCAGGATAACGATAGAAACGGCGGACACTGGCATAGGCACGGCTAGAATCTCCAATGAAATGAATTAGTCCGAGTGACCATGCATATTCGTCGTCATCGACTTTATCCGAACCTATGCCTGCTGAGGTTTCTGCCTCGGTCTTCGCATCTTCAACACGTAGACTAGCTGACAACTCCCAATCTTCATTTATGTTCCATGAGAACGAAGTGAAGGCGGCCAAGGTCTTGCGTGAATATTCATACGGATAAACACCGTAGAGATCGATCGAGGTAGCATCGACTTGGTCATCGTAATAATCTATACCGAGCACTGCGGTCACTTGCTCATCTTCATACGTGAGCGTCGGAGAGATTGAGAAAATTTCATATTCTTGCTCGAGATAGTAGTAGGGATAAGAGGGACTCGCGTAAAAGAACTCGGAACGAATGTCTCGGTCAGTGAATCCACCATCCAAAGCAAGTGTCCATAAATCACCTGCACAGGTACCGATTCCTCCACGATAATAGAGCGCGTCTTCTTCACCGTTGTTATCGCCCTCGGTCGATTGATGACGGTCCGAAGCCAGCTCGGCACGAGTCAATGGGCCCGGCAGGCCATACTCACTTGAGACACCACTTATGGACGCATACGCATTGAACCAATTAGTCGACACCCAATCGAGTTTAAGGCCTGCACTATCCGCCTCGTATTGGCTATTATCGCGATAACCATCTGTTTCGTTATGCTCAGCATGAACGGAAAAACCAAGACTACCTTCGCGACCACTGACAGCAAATCGGCTGTTATAACTATCAAAACTGCCACCGCTCACTTGGACCTGTCCGGCGAGCTCATCGGTCGGACGACGCGTATTAATCTTAATCACGCCGCCAACTGCATTATTACCGTAAACCGCAGATTGTCCTCCTTTAATCACTTCGACCGATTCAATGAGCGCCAGCGGAATAGAAAGCCAATTTATCTGGCCCAAGTCTGCAGTGTTGAGGCGATGGCCGTCCAGAAGGATTAACACCCGTTGACCACTTGCTTCACCGAATCCACCCATCGAGATCTCAGACTGAGACGAATTTCCAGATGTCGAACGGAAGTGCACATTGGCTTCCTTACTGAGCAACTGGACTAAATCGGTCGCTCCAGAGTCCACAATTTCAGCCTGATCGATCAATTGCACACGTGAAGCCACCTCCACATCCTTATTAATAAAGCGAGGAGCTGAAACCACCACATACGGCAACAGCTCTTGGTTGGTAGCAGCGTCGGGTTCAATCGCCTCAGCTGACAGCGAGACGCTTACACAGGTAAGCGCGAGTCCGAGGGCGGACGCTCGGCGTAATGTATTTGTTGGTTTATGCATAACTTCGGGCAGATATTGCCAAAAAAAACAGCGCGACAAGCATAAATGATTAATGAGAATCATTCGCATATTTTAACCTACGGTACTAGGCCTATATTCAGGTATTTTAGCATTATTAAGATAATGTGCATCAGCGACTTACCCGGCTCCAATCCAACTATTGAGAACAGTTCTCAATAGTTGGATAAATTACAGTCACTCCACAACGCTTGCGGCATAACTCTAAGGAGTGAGGGCGACTCGCCCTCGTTTGCATTCACAGAGGCTCAACGTGGGCGAGTCGCCCACACTCCTATGTTTCAATGGCTCAGGCAGCTCCCCCCTCAGCAATGCGATGCCAGCTAGTCGCTACGCTCGCTGAACTTGGCAGGACATGCGGCAAGTCCTCGATCGACAATGACCAACAAAAAAGCCGGCCAATAGGCCGGCTTTTTAAGAATTCGATCTGCAAGCGACTAGCAGTCGTAAAAGGCGTTTTCAGCGACGAGGATATTGTCCGCCCGCACCACGCGCTGGTTGCCATCGGCGAGGACTAGCACTTTAGGCTTCCATGCTTTGGCCTCTTCGGCCTCGAATTGGGCAAATGACATAATCACCAGTAGATCACCAAGCTCACCTTTATGCGCGGCTGCGCCGTTGAGCGAAATGGTGTGCGAGCCCTTTGGCGCTTCGATCGCGTAGGTCTCAAACCGCTCACCGTTGGCGATATTGGCAACCAGAATCTTCTCGTATGCGACGAGTCCGACCTGCTCCATTAATGCAGCATCGATCGCCAGGCTACCCTCGTAGTGGAGGGCGCTGTCAGTGACTTCTGCGCGGAGCAGCTTAGACTTGAGGAGCGTAACTTGCATGATGATTTAAAGTATTTGGACAGAACTAATTTGTCAAAAAGTGGCGCAGGTTGGAACGTTTCTGAGCATTTGACAATTTGAATCTGCTCTTCTTTGCGGATTCAATGGCTGAAGCGCGCTTACGCCTCTTCCTCGTGGAGGACGACCGAGAAGGTAAACTGACTGCCCTGACCCAACTCACTTTCTACGACTAACGAACCGCCAAGCCGATCCGAGACGCTCTTGCACAAGGCCAAACCCAGCCCTAATCCCTCATGCGAACGAGATAAAGAAGAATCTCCCTGTGAAAACGCATCAAAGATTTTGCCGCCCTCAAGGTATTCGGGATCGATTCCTGGCCCAGTATCACGGACTTCAAAGCTCAAACGAATCTCGGCATCGGCAGCAATCTGTTCGAATTGAACCGCCACCCGAACGTCTCCTCCAGACGAAAATTTCACGGCATTTTGCAGGAGCTTGCGCAATACAATCCGCATCTCATTTTCACAGCCGCTGACATACTGCGGTAAATCCTCAGGAATCTCGGTCTGAATCCCGACTTGACCCGCGGTCGTCGCTTCGTTGATCAATTTAAGCAACATCGTCGCCGGATTAAATGATAATTCAGACAATTCACTTTCCCCCATGGAGAGCTTGGCATAGGTCAAAATATCCTGCACGTGCTCGAAATATGTCAGGCTACAGTCGCGGATGGTGGCAACGAAGTCGTTCTGCTCTTCATCGAGTTGGGTATCTTGCAGTAACTCAATAAAACCGAGAATCCCGTTCATCGGGGTGTTCAACTCATGCCTGACAATTTCCAAGAAGTTGTTTTTCGCGGCATTCACATTCTGACGAATCACTGTATCGCGCTGGGTGGTGAATAAATAATTCTCATAGCAACAATCCACCACCTTCTGAATGTGGTCCAAATCAAAAGGCTTTTTCAAATATTCGGAGGCACCCAAGCTGATCGCCTGACGAGCAGTCGCCAAAGTTTCGTAGGCAGTTAAAACGATCACTTCCGTGTGCGCATCGATCTTTTTGACCTCACGTAGCACATCGATCCCACTCATACCACGCATGCGGATATCAGTAATCACCACTTCGAACGGAGCCTCTTTTGAAAACTCAATCGCCTCTTCGCCGGATCTTGCAATTGTCACATCGAAGTCGTCGCAAAAAATCATATTTAATGATTCACGCGGGCCTTCTTCGTCATCGACAACCAGTAGACGTTTTGCCGGGAGAGCGGTGGGAGCAGTAGTCATAAATAAGTGTGGTGAATAAAATTACACGAGACTATGCGCTGAGTGAAGGCCTCGGCTCAAGCCAAATTGAACTGCAGTGTCACGGCATCAACCACGGTCGCCGCATCAAAAGGCTTTTGCAACAAGCACGCGCCCTTAGGCAAGTCATGCTCTGCACGAGCCATCTGCGGTTGCTTATAGCTAGAATAGAATACCTTAAAACCAGAGCCAGCCATGTCCGACGCCGCTTGCATACGAATTAAAACCGCCTGGTCGTAGCCATCCACGTCGAGAATCAAACCATCGACTCGTCCAGAACGTATCAGCGCCTCCGCCTCATCTAAGGAATTCGCAGTGCACAGACGACACTCGTCCGCGACAATCATATCAAGCGCATCCACCACTGGTGGATAGTTCGCCAGCACTAATAATTCAGGCAGCAGCGCGCTATCCGGCTGAGCCAATTCGGAGTAAGCGGCAGCAATCAGTTCCTGTGCGGGTTCGACCGATGACTTGTTCGAATCGTAAGCGACGACCGAAAGGCGCAGCCCATCCAGTTTCTGCAGCGGCAGTCGGTGTTTCAGTAAATAGCGCACACTACGCAAAGCCTTGCCCTTGAAAATACAGGCACAGCTATACGCATCCAAGGGCTGTATTTTAGCAGGCTCTAATTCAAAATCTGCCGCCGCCGCCTTCACCTGCTTATAAATATCTCCCGCAATTGCTCGCGACTCCAACAGCGCGACCACCACAGCCCCGCCGCGCGACTCACTCATGTAGGCCTCTAGCTCTAAATCCTTCAACAGCTTCTCGCGTGACCCACTCAGATCATACAGCACATAAGCATCAATCACGACCCCGGCAGCCACTTCTAACGAACGACCTTCAGAATAAATGAGCTTTCCATCCACCTCGAAGTGCAACCTGACGCGTTCACCCTGAACTTTTCCTGCCGAAGTCAGCTGGGCTTGTATGAGCTCCGAGCCACCCTCACCTAAAAGTCGCTGAGCCACTTTATTCTCGTTTAGCAAATTGCCGCCACCATCAAAGCAGACCACGCCAAGCGGCAGTTGATTAATTAAATACTGTAACACCGAAGACGCTTGTTTCTTCTTCCGGAAGCTTTGTGCCTGCGAGACCAGAGCCGAGACCACACTGGAGATTGCGCCCATTAAATGGAGGTCTTCGGCACCAAATGGGTGACCATCCGCACGACCCGCATACTTCAAATAGCCACTATTCCCTTCCACACCAGAAACCGCAATGACTGTCTCATCCTCCCGTAAAGTTTCAAAATCAGGCTGCTCACAGGCCGCCGAAAGCAAATCACACAACTGTGCCGATCCATTCAAATACTGGTCCTTACCCACTAAGCGCTTCAACTCTTCAAGAAATCTATCAAATTCACCAAACGAATCTAAGCTCATCGCAAAAGAACGAAGATAGGCCGCGGCCAAACCAGCGGGTGCAGCAAAGCCGAGAGGACGATCTACCGAATTCAACGGCTCAGCTTGTTGTTTTTTCATCTTTTGGGAGTAATCCATTTGAGTGATACCATGAATTTCGCGCCGCCTTTGGGATCATTGCTCACAGTGATTGCACCATTATGATTCTCGATAATTCGTTTCGAAATTGCGAGCCCCAAGCCCATCCCCATTTGCTTGTCACGAGCGCCCGTATCTTTCGAGGTAATAAACGGGTCAAACACTCGATCTAATATCGCTTTTGGAATACCTGGGCCATTATCAGCGACCACCACTTCTAACCAAGATTGTCCATCCCTGCGATACGCCTTGCGTTTTGTTACCGAGATTTTCACCTCGGGAATATCACTTGCAGACAAGGCCTGAATCGCATTTTCAATTAAATTACCAAACACTTGGACGAGTTGCCCCAGATTTGCAGAAACCAGCATATCTAAGTCGTCAATAGCCTTATAACGCAACGCGACGCCTTGCTCTTTCGCCATTTTGGAACTGATATCAATACTATCTGACAGCACAGTATTGATGGATACTGGAGACATCTTACCCTTCTGGTTCTGAGAGTAAAGCGCAACCCCTTCGACGATACTGGCAATGCGTTTCACGTCGCGCAAAAGCACGTCTTTGAATTGCTCTGAAACACGGGTCAGCGACTTCCCAGTTTGAATCATCGATGCCAAAGTCTGCACCGAGACCAAAGGATTGCGAATCTCATGCGCC
>Ga0115568_10001288_pt1 | contig 18195 bp, 8 predicted proteins | sample COGITO_mtgs_1204_FD_87296 | JGI IMG/M metagenome (GOLD analysis project Ga0115568, IMG submission 87296) | Pelagic marine microbial communities from North Sea - COGITO_mtgs_120426 | ecosystem: Environmental > Aquatic > Marine > Epipelagic | place: Germany:Helgoland, sampling site Kabeltonne...
GGAAGTGGTAACGTGTCGACCAGTACGTCGGTCACCCTGACCATTGAGGACACTACCAACCCGACCATTTCATCCATTACGTCCGGGTTGACGGAGATTTTGAGTGGGGCGGGATCGGCCACGATTGATGCCTCCAGCTATGTCACGGCTTCAGACAACTGCACTTCTTCTGGAAGCTTGACCTACGAGATTTCGGAGACGGATGGCAGTGGCTATGCGGCCACCTTCGTTGCCGACTGTGCCGATATCGGGACCAAGACGTTCTATTTCCGGGTGACGGATGCTTCGGGCAAGGCGAGCACGGGTTCAGAGGTCATTACGATTGCGGATCAGACCGCGCCGACCATTGCCAGCGTTTCCGGTGCAACCGTCAACCTCGATGCCAATGGCGATGCCACCATCACGGCGTCGGACACCTATGTTTCGGCTACAGACAACTGCACTGCATCGGGCAGTCTGACTTACCTCGTGAGCCGCGCTTCCGATGGAACGTTCACTTCGACCTTGGCGGTGGATTGTGCCGACCTCGGTAGCTTGGACCTCTATTTCAAGGCGCAGGACGCAGAGGGCAACACCAGTGCCGCATCTTCGGCGGCGACCTTCACCATCGCGGACGTCACAGGGCCTACGGCTTCTGCCAGCGATGCCACGGTGAGTTTGGATGGCAGTGGTGCTTACACCTTGTTGCCCTTGATCCTGGCGGCGAGCTCCACGGACAACTGCGAATCTTCCATGACGTATGAGCTGTCCAAGGATGACACCAATTGGAGCAGCTCCTTGACCTACTCCTGCTCTGACGTGGGGGGCAATACGGTGTATGTCCGGGCCAGCGATGGCACCAATGATGGAGCCAGTGTGTCTGTGACGTTGACGGTTCAGGACAATACGGCGCCGACGGTTACCGCGTCCAATTCGACGGTGGATTTGGACGGGGCTGGAAGTGTGACGATTGGAACATCGGATATTTCTGCATCGGCGACTGACAACTGTGAAGCCTCGCCGACGATTCAGCTTTCGCACAACAATTCCACCTGGGCTTCCACGCTGACGTTTGATTGCGACAGCATCGGGGCGCGTACGGTGTATTACCGCGCTTCGGATGGTGCCAATACTTCTGCCAGCAGTTCTGTGACGGTTACGGTGCAAGACGTCACGGGGCCGACGTTCTCCACTCCGGGAGGATCGTACGCCATCGCCAGTGGCTCGGTGCAGGTCTTCTTTTACGAACCCAGCGGGTCCACCTTGGCCGATAACTGCGATGCGGCGGGCAGCATCACCAAGCAGGCTTCCAAGACAGGGACGGATTGGGAAACGGCTACAGCCAGTGTCACATATGACTGCTCGGAGGTCGGGGCGCAGACGATATACCTGCGCGCCACGGACAGCTATGGCTATGCCACGACATCGACGGCTTCCATCACCATTACTTCCGCGGCTCCGACCATTTCCAGTGTGCTTTCGGGGCAGACAGAGGCGTTGGGCAGCGACGGCACCGTGATCATCGATGCTTCGGCTTACATCACCGCCACCGACGATTGTTCCTCGGCGGGGAATATGACCTATGAGATGTCCGAGACGTCCGGCAGTGGATTCGCGACCACATTTACCGCGGATTGCGCCGATATCGGAGCCAAGACGTTCTACTTCCGGGTGACGGATGAGTCCAGTGCTACGAGTACGGAAAGCAGCCAAAGCATCACCATCGCCGACCAGACGGCACCGACCACGACCGGGGTAAACAACACGATCTACCTGGACGCTGCCGGCGCTGCCACGCTGGTGCCGGATTCTTTCTTGACGGTGTCCGACAACTGCACGGCAGCGGGCGCTTTGACTTTGACGATGGCATTGAGTGCGGGCGGGGCAGAGTTCTTCAGTTCCATCCCGGTGGACTGTTCTGATTTGGGCACCACGACGTACAAGTTCACGGCGGTGGATGCGGAGGGCAACTCCTCAGGAACAGAGACCACAGCGCAGGTCACGGTGGCCGACAACATCGCGCCGACAGCGGTGGCCAACAACATCACGCTCAACCTCGTGAGCACATCGGTCACCTTGGATGCGTCCAACGCGACGTTCAATACGTCTACGGACAACGACACCTGCTCCGCATTGACCAGCACGATTACCGTAGGCAACAATCTCGCAGCGAGTTCCTACGACTTCACTGCCATCGGTACGTATGCGGTTACCCTTACGGTGGAGGATGCAAGTGGCAATTCGGCTACGAATAATGCAACGGTAACGGTCACGACCGCGCCTACTGAATTGTGGTCCGAGGACTTTGAAAACGACGCTACTGGCGATATGTGTGGCACGGGAACCCAGAGTGCAGCGGACGCCAATTTCACGGTGTCATGTGCCAGTGCCAGCGACTATGTAGGTCCATTGTCTTTTGGTGGATCCCAGCAGTTTGCATTTGACGATGCCGAGGTTGTCGGATTGCTTTCGCCGGTGATTACCATAACTGGATACATCGTAGATGTTCAAATTGATGTCGCGGACAATGGGGCGCATGAAGCCTCAAGTGATTTTCTCCAGCTCCAAACCAACGTGGATGCGGCAGGATATGTTACCCAACAAACAAGGACAGATGAGAACAACAACAGCAACTTCTCTTTGTCCGGCATACAAGGTTCTACCCTTCAGATACGGGTGTTGGCTACAAATGACAATAACGAGATTTATTACATTGACAACCTCATAATCCAGGGTTGTGTGGATGCGGACGGTGATGGGATTTGCGACCCGGTGGATGATTGTGTGGACTTCCCTGCAGGAAATTGTGGATGTACGCAACGGGCGGCTTGCAATTTCTCACCTGCGGCGGGCGACGACGATGGCAGTTGCCTTTATCCTGGAGATGAGTGCCAAGCTGCTGTAGGAAGCGATTACTACTTCTATTCGGCTACTTGTGGTTGTGGAACAGCCAGCACATGGAACCAGCTTTGGTTTGAAGATTTTCTAGCAGGAGCATCCATAGCTGACGGGACGCCAGCGGCGATTGTAAACGACATGGGGTATTTGGGCGCCACGGATACGGACAATATTCTGTCCAGTGGAATCAATGAGTGGAGCGTTTCCTTTGATGATGCCACGGTAAATAACGGCAACCTCTCGGATGGTACTGAGCCGACCAACTTTTGCACCAAGAGTTACAGCGGGGGCAACGGAACAGAATTTGATGCTTATCAGCTGCAGGGCATTGAGGCCCGATGGACTACGGAGAGTATAGACGTCTCCAGTTATGGTAAAGTATTCGTGCAAGGTACGTGGTCGGCGGATGGAACCATTGGAGCGTCTGACTATTCCAAGGTGTATTTGATTGAGGATGGTGTCGTCCCAGCTGCGGCTTCGGACTCGGTTGTAGCCGCTATTTCTGGTGGTGCATGGCCTTCTTTTGCGCCTTTCTCGGTCGTGAAGACCACCACGGCCAGCACGGTGGCGGTCCGCATGGCGCTGAAAAACACCACTACTTATCGATCATTCGATGACATTGAAGTATCCGGTTGGGGCGTGAAGGGCTGTATGTCGCCGGATGCCAGCAATTACAATGCCTTGGCTGAGGTGGACGATGGCTCCTGCACATTTACTTTGGCTTACAGCCGCTACAGTGGCGGCTTCTCGAGTGCCATTTGGGCGGGTTCGGATTGCGCGGACAATTCTTGCTTGGATCAGGAGTACGTGGAGATGCGTGCTGTGGATGTGCTCAGCGCCGATGCCAGTACCAACCTGAATTTCAGGGTGACTTCCGGAACGACGGTGACGGTCGACGGTACCCAGTTCAATGCTGTAACGGGGCGCATGGATTTGTATGTGCGGGACTTGTGGGTAGAAGATGGGGGACTCATTAATCTGCCTGCGGGGTACGAGCTGAAAGTCATGGGGACGTTTACCGCCGAGGACAGCGACCCATTTACAGGGACCGGAATGGCATGTTTTCTCGGAGACTTCACCATCCCAGACGGTGAAGGAGCACCCGACAGCGTGGGCCTCGGAAATGTGGACTTCCCCGCTACTTCATCGTTGACATTGCCCAATGGAAAGGTGGTCACTGTGAGTGGAAATGTGGCGTTTGAAGCCGTGCCCCCGTTGAGTGTTACAGGTAAGATTGTGATGAACGGTAACGGCCCACAGTCCATTTCGGGTGCAGGGGCCACGTTTGATGAGTTGGAGATTGCCAATACCAATGTCAATGGTGTGTCGCTGTTGGACAATGTGCGGATCAAAGCGCGCATGGCCCTCAAGGAGAATGCCAATTTTGATGCCGGCACATCGTACATACGCTTTTCATCGGATGGCAACAGCAATGCGCTGCTCGACCCTGTTCCAGCTTCGGCCACCTTTATCGGCAGCAGCGGAGCGCGGGCGGCGAATCAGTCGCAAGCCACCGCCGTGCGGGCCGAGGTGGAGCGCTACATCGCCCCCGACGATGATGGCACAACCTATTGGGGATACACTTTGTATGGGAGCCCTGTGAATAATGCCACTGTGAGTGACCTCAATACAAGTGAGGACTTTTACACTTCAGGATGGCCTGGTTCCGCGTATCCAAATTCCTCGTCAACAGTGTTGTTTTGGAATGAGGTGACCGGACAAATTGAAAGTCCTGCTTCTGAGAACGAGAGCATCAGCGATCGCGGGTGTTGGGTTATGGCTTATGGATCGCAATCCCCAACCATGATTGCGATTGGAGGATTGAATGACCACAAAATTGGAGGAGTCGCAAAGGACTTTACAGTGACGCGACAAGGGCCTTCGGCAGAATTTGAGGGTTGGAACTTGGTCTTCAACCCTTACCAGGCAATTCTCGATTGGGATGCTGTGATTGATGCATCCAGTGGCAACAATGCTGTGGTGGAGGATCAATTTGCGGTGTATGACACTCAGGATAAGCGTTTCCGGAGGTATGGCAAGAGCACAGCTGGGGTTACCTGGTCCAATGCACAGGAGGCCGGTGAGGATTCGTTGGCCATGCGCTACATCAATCCCGGTCAGGGCTTCTGGGTGCGGGTAAAAGATGGGGTGAGCAGTGGAACCTTGAGCTTGGACCCAACGATGGTTGACAATGATGCGACAGCCGTTGGATTTATCCGAAATGCGGAGGAGGGCATAGCCAATGTCTTGGTGGAGTTTGAGAATGCATACGGGGCGACGAGAATGTTCCTTGAGTTTTCAGAAAACGGTTCCATTGAAGAGTACCGAGATGGCGATATGAGCTTTATTCGATCGACATCCATCAGATCCGGTGAAGGTGCTTTCATCGTGGGCGATCAGAAGTATGTAGCCAAACGCCTGCCGCTCGAGGCTTTTGATGGTGAGTTGTTTATTGAATCCAAGGCCAATTTTGCCACAACCATGCGTGTGGTGGAGACCAATGGGCAAATGCCGGTCTGCGCTCACATTGTGGATCATGTGACGGGTGAAGTGTTGGTCTTGCAGGAAGGCGAGGAATTGAACTTCACCTTGGAAGGGGATGTCGCGGAAGCGGGACGATTCACATTGCATTCCGTGCCATTCGGTGCGGTTGAAGGCTTGGCTCCTGACTGTCCCGATAGCGAAGAAGGCATGATTTTGCTTGAGTTGGGTGAAGCGGTGGCTGACCTGACGGTGACGGATTACAACACGATGGAAATCGCAGCGACATTGTATCAGCAGACAGGTATGGTGGAACTGCCCATAGCGCCGGGTGAATATGCGGTCATGATGAATGCGGACGAAGAGAGTTCACTGTGCAGGGGAGGACGACGCCAGGTTGTGGTTGCCCTTGGGGAGCAGCCCGAACTTTTGGGTGTGAACCCCATGCCGTCTGAGTGCAATCAAGGAGCAGCTTCGTTGGCTTTCGAGCTCTACGGCAGTGGAGACTACCACACCGAACTGATGCAGGGCAATGCCTCAATCTGGTCGGAGACATTGGCTGCAGGTGAGCACCTTCTTGAAGACATCGTTCCGGGTGAATACATGTTGAAGGTGGACCACACTTGTTTGCAAGACTTTGAATGGGTCTCGTTGTGGGACGATGATGTGCCGAGTGTGGCCTTGGAGTACAGCGGATTTGTCCAGGCAGAGGCCAACGGCGGAGCGTGGATTGAGGCGGCTTGTCCATCGTGCACCACAGGTGAAGGGTTTGGATACGCGTGGTTCTTGGATGGGGAAGAGGTCGGATCCGATGCGCCTCTGGCAGTGCGGGTCGAGCAAGTAGGCACGTATTCCTTGGAGTTGATGACCTATGGATTCAACTGTGATGCCTCCGCCGATTTCGAAGTGACTGTAGGTAAGTACTTGACTGCCTCTCCTGAGGGGCTGCATTGGTTGGGGCCACAAGGCGGTCAGTTGGGCGTTGTCTTCTCTGAAGCATGGGCAGGTGTGGAATACAACTGGTTTGATGCTTCAGGCCGTTTGGTCGAAAAAGGCCGAATTCCATCCGCATTGGGTGAGGTGTTCATTCAGACCCCCAGCGTGAGAGGGTGGGCCACCCTTGAGATCAGGGGCGCCAATGGCCAGTTGGCCCGCTGGGTTGGGGTGCTGTAAGACGGAAAGAATTGACAAGAGATGGGGGCCTGGGGTCCCCATTTTTTTTGTGCCATTTTTTGCACAATGCACAATTTTTTGGCGACGAAAGATTAAATTCTACTGCTGAATTCGCCTTTTTGTTCGATTAACTCGTATATTTGTAGACGAGATTACATCTGCTGCCAATGAAACTCAATAATTTCCTCCTTGCTTTGCTGCTGTTTGCAGCACCTGCGGCTTTTGCGCAGGTAACGCTGTATTCCGAGGATTTCTCGGACAATGCAGGCGCTATTGCTTCTCAGACTGTCTACACCCCCTCGTCAGCTGATCGTTATTCCTGGGGTGTCAGTGGGGTGCCTGGGGGACTCAACATGTCTGCAGGGAATTTGGGTTGGACGTCAGCGCTGGAAACATCCACTTGGGTCTCAGAGTCTGTTTTTGTTGCGGGATATTCTGCTCTGAAGCTCAATGTTTCCATGACCGAGGCAGGCAGTTTTACAGGGTCGGACAGTGTATACGTGTACATCGTTGAAGACGGAACTGAGCGTTTGGTTTCCTCGCAAGTGGGCAATGATTTCGAATCCTTGGCCATATCAAATGAAGCGTGCACGGCCAATGTGAGTTTACAGGTAAAAATTCTCGTTCACAATGGGTTCACCTGTGCGGTTTATTTGGATGAAGTCTCCATTACCGGGACCTTGGATTTCACAGATGTCGATATGGATGGCGTTGATGATGCCAGCGACAGTTGCATCGACATGGATGCGGATGGGACTTGTGACAATGTAGATGCGACGGTCATGCTGATGGAGGAGGACTTCTCGGCTTATGCCATTGGTACAGGAATTGAGGGTTCGGTTGCGGGAACAGATGAAGAAGGCATCGCTCATGTCGAGGGTGTCACCGCTGCAGGTGCCCCGGGTTGGTCCTTGATGGGTGGAAAACAGAAAAACAGCGTTTCGGTGCGCAGCGCAGCGGGCGAAAGTTATTTGAGGTACAACCGTACAGGAAACTCCACAACGGATTCAAATTATGTAACGCTGATGACGCGTTCTTTTGACTTGAGCAAGATTACGGATCCCCGGGTGCGGTTGATTGGTAGTGAAATCACTGATTTTGTGAATGCTGACAATGTCGCTGGTGGGCTGGTTTTGGTATTGATTGAGGACGGCGTTGAGCGTGAAATGTTTCACGTACATGGGGAATTCACCGCAGTAGATTCTATTGTAGCGACCACCGCCACCAATAAGTTAATCGTGGTGGTCAAGGGATATGCTCAATCTGAGTCGTTTGTCCAATTGGAGCAAATCTCTGTATATGGAGGTTATTGCCAGACGGGAAAAGACGGGAATGGCGACTGTCAGGATATAGGTTGTACTGATCCGCGTGCTTGCACTTACAGTGCGCTGGCCATTACCCAGGATGTCAGCAAATGCAAGTACTTGGGTGATGCCTGCGACGACGGGGATGCGGCTAATTTTTCTGATTTGTACAAGAATGCAGGTGATGGAACGTGCACTTGTGAAGGATTTGATTTGCAGACTGTTTATCTAGAGAATTTCGCCGCGAATGGCGCTGCCCAAGGCGGGCTTGATTACGGTTATGATGGTTCGGTTGATCTCGATGGGGACGCTACAGTAAACGAGGACAATGCGGCCCTTGAAACGGAATGGTCTTTTGATTTCGAGAATGCCGACATAGGCACAGGAGAAGGCGTTAGTCCATCACCTTTCTACTTTGCGACGAAGGTTCAGGACTCGGATACGATCATGAAGGCGCTGAATACCACTGGCGATTACATGCGTTGGACCACGCGATCGATTGATGTTTCTGCATTCGATAGTGTTTATGTATCGGGTCAGTTGATGGGGCTTGGAAACCAGGCTGCATCCGATTATGCTCACTTCGGATGGGAGGATGGAGGCACATTGCAATCGCCTCTGCTTGCTGAAATTACTGGGGTTTCGAGCGCAACGCTGACGGTAAACGAGAAGATATTGGTTTCTTCAGGGACCCTTGGTCTACAAGTGGAAGTGGAGACCAATACTTCCGGAACCAACTCAGTATCCGCTTATGGTTTTGATGACGTGGGGGTTTCTGGATTGAAGAGAGGTTGCACGGATCCCGATGCCAGCAACTATGAAGCGGCTCCGACGGATGGCTTCTTGGCGCGCAGTGATGATGGTTCATGTGTATATGATTGGACTACCTCGTACAGCAGGAAGGATGGAGAATTCGATGAAGTGATTTGGGGAGGTAAGCCCTGCAGTGAAGCGGGGTATGCTTGTGGCTCTTCCAGTGTTTACATCGATGTGCATTCGGTCACTGAGAATGGCACCCGCCACGCGGTCATTTCTGCCAATACCAAGCTGACGGTACCTGCGGGTAGCTATGCTTTGGGGGAACTGACCTTGGAATCTGGCGCTGAATTGGCCATTCCCGATGGGTTGACCTTGACGGTCAATGGTGATTTCCACCACCAAGGGGGAACGATTTCCGGCACGGGCCGGGTCATCGTCAAAGGAGAGATGGACGTGGCCAGTGGGGTCACCAGCGTTGAAGTGCACGACTTCACCTTTGCCACCGGTGGATCGTTGAACCTCACGCAAGGCGATACCCTCCGTGTAAAGGGCGATTTGACCATTGATGATGGCAGTGCCATTGCAGGACGTATGGAACTCGCCGGTGCATCCGCCCAGACGGTTTCTGGACTGGATGTGCGGTTTGACACGCTGCGCATTGCCAGCGCGGGGGTGACTTTTGCTGCCGACGCACAAATCGACGGTGTCCTGGACATTGACCAAGGCGTGGTGGAAATGGATGGCAACACGCTCACATTCTCCTCTGACGCCAATGGCACGGGCATGCTGGACAAAATCGCCTCTGGTGGTGCCAGCTTGGAAGACAACAACACGGGCTCCCAACAAGCAGCAAGTGCTGTCGTTAAGCGTTACATCGCCCCTGATGGTGATGGTGTTACTTTTTGGGGATACTCGCTGGTAGGAAGTCCATTGGATGGGGCGAGCATTGGGGATTTCGCGAATGCGACCGATTTCTATTACTCTGGAGTCGAGGGGTCGGATTATCCAACTTCGTCTTCTACAGTCCTGTTTTGGGACGAAAAGGGCGGTGCCATTGTGAGTCCGGGTACGGCAAATACCCCCATGGACACTTTAGGTGGAGGAGCTTGGGCCATGTCATATGGTAGCCAGAACCCCACCTTGCACAGTGCGGGGAAGTTGAGAAGCCACGTTGACGGGGCCAGTGTCTCGACAGACCTTACCCGCACCCCGGGAAGTAATTTCGAAGGTTGGAACCTGATTTGCAATCCTTTTCAGGCATACCTCGATTGGGATGCGGTCATTGACCATGGCACAAACTCCAGTTTGATTGAGGATCAATATGCCATCTACGACACCCAGTCCAAACAGTTCGTTCGGTACTCCAAGACCAACGGCTTATTGACTTCAGCCCCCAAGTACATCCAGCCCGGTCAGGGGTATTGGGTGCGCATGAACCACGCTACGGATACAACGGGCACGCTGTCTATTCCTGCATCTGCAATCGCAGTGAACGCGGACAATGTGGACTTTGTGCGTTCGGACGATGAGGGTGTCTTTGATGCGACGTTGCTGCTTGAAATTGAGAATGTCTACGGCGTGGGCATGGCTTCGGTCAGCTTTGGTGAAGCCGGATCCGTCGAATACAATCGGGACCACGACTTGAGCCTCATGCGTTCTACATCGATCAATAAAAGCCGCATGGGCGTCCTCGCCGGTGGAGAATGGCCCTGTGTCTCAAAAGCCTTGCCTGTGGACGCTGAGGCGAACTTGTTTGTACAAACAAAGGCAAACAAGGAAACCACGATGCGTGTGGTCGGCTTCACTGAAGATGCGGAGGTCTGCGTGACGATCACGGATACCGAGACCGGTGAGGTGATGGTGTCGCGGGTTGGCGATGAAATGACATTTACGCTGCCCGCTAATGAGGCGGCTGAAGGCCGGTTTGTGCTGCGGGTGCGGCCCAGTGCACGCGTTTCAGCGCGCCCGCCGAGCTGTCCGGAGCTTGAGGATGGCCGCGTGTCGGTGACGGTCGGTGAGGAGCCCACAAACGTGTTGCTCACCGACGGAGGATACAATGTGCTCGAGCAGGTGCTCGGCGCTGTGGATGTGGCCGTATTTGAAGGACTGCTTCCAGGTGAGTACGGACTGGTAGTGGCCGGTCCCGATATGATGTGCGGCACTGAGCACCGTTTGTTCCAGATTGGACAAGGCGAGGAGCCTGAGTTGCTCGGCCTCGACTGGACGGTGCCCGCTTGCAATGCCGGCGAGGTGAGCCTTGATTTCGAACTCTATGGCCATGGTGATTTTGAGACGTCCTTGAGGTTGGGCAACCAAGCGGTTTGGTCCAACATGGAGCAGGGCGGCGAGGTGTCCATCGCTGGATTGTCTCCAGGCACCTATGCCTTGGAGGTGGACCATGTCTGTCTTGAAGAGACGGTGGTCTTGGATCTGTTTGATGAATCCGCTGTAGCGGCCGAAGCCGTGTACGATGCCGTTGTGGTCATGGACCCCATCGGAGGTGCCGCTTTGGAGGCATTCCCGGCATGTGTAGGAGAGGACGATTACCGTTGGCTGGTCAATGGCGAAGTTGTGGCAGAAAATGAGCCGCTTTTCCACCCTGTGGATGCCGTTGGCGAGTACACTGTGATGCTGGATGCGTGGAACAGCAGCTGTTCCGATATGACAGCGTTGGACTTTTTGGTGGTCAATTGGAACGAAGCACGCCTGCTCGAAGCGCCGGTTACGGTGCGCGAGGATGCGACCCACTGGTCTTTGGTGTTTGGTAGCAACCTGGGCTTGACCCAATTGCGGATGACCGATGCCGCCGGCCGCACAGTGTGGTCAGGTCAGGTACAAGCTGAGGAAGGGTATATCTACCGTGTAGAGCGCCCCCAAGTGGCCGGAACCTATGTGATGCAAGTCACGGGCAATGGCGGGCAATGGGGCTTCCCGCTGCTCAACGCTGGATTCTAACCCCAGTACATATCCCGCTCGGATTTTGCGCCGGGCCGTTCAGATGCACTTGAAGTGGTCGAACGGCTCGGCGCAGTCGTTACAGCGGTAGTGGGATTTGCATGCTGTAGAGCCGAAGAGGCTGACCAGGGTGGTGTGGGCGCTCTTGCATTTGGGGCAAGCCACTTCCGGTGCTTCGCCGTTTAGCGCGCGTTTGTCGGTGGTTTTGCCAGGAGGGGCAATGCCATAGGCTTCCAGCTTGTCGAGGGCGGCAACGGTGAGCCAATCGGTGGTCCAGGCAGGGGCGTAGACCAGTTCCACGGTCATGGTCCGGTTTTCCTCACGGGCCAATGGCGTCAGGGCCGCCTTGATGTCGTCGGTGATGGCGTCCATGGCTGGACAGCCCATGTAGGTGGGCGTAATCTTTACGAGTACGGCAGAATCCGTGCATTCGACGCCGCGGACGATGCCCATCTCCACAATATTCAGCACCGGGATTTCCGGGTCTGGAATTTGCTGCAAAACGGCCAGCCAATCGTCGGCTGAACGCGTCACCATTGGGCGTCGGGATAGGTGCGGGGCAGGACCTGCATCTCGGCGAGCAAGAAAGAGAGCTGCTCGGTATGTCGGCCTTCCCGGCCCCCGGTTTGTTCGGGCACAGCAGGCGGGCGCTCCAGTCCGGCTGCGGCCAAGGTGCTGTCCAGTTCGGTGGTCCAAGGTGCCCTCAAAGCGGTGGGGTCGGCGCCCCAACCTTCGGCTGTGGCCTGGGCGGTCACGGCGTCCGCGTAAAAGAGGTCGCCTGCGTAGGGGAGCAGATCGTTTAGGCTCTGTTGCACTTTGTCGTGGCTTTCTTCGGTGCCGTCACCGAGTCGGAGCATCCAAGCCCGGCTGTGGCGCAAGTGGTAGGCGCTTTCCTTGGCGCTCTTGCGCGCAATGGCGGCGATTTCCGGATCGGAGGAGCTGGAGAGGGCCGCATGGAGGGGCACAGCGTAGGCGTCAAACAAGAATTGGCGGACAATGGTGTCGCCGAAGTGGCCGTTGGGCCGCTCGCAAAGCTGTGCGTTGCGGAAGTCCGCTTGGTCGCGAAAGAAGGCGAGCTTGTCCTCATCGCGGCCGGCGTCTTCGGCTTTGCCCGCAAGGGTCAGCCAAGCGCGGGCCTGGCCGATTTGGTCCAGTCCGATGTTGGTCAGGGCAATGTCCTCTTCGAGCACCGGGCCGTGGCCCGTCCACAGTCCCAGCATCTGTCCCAAGATGAGGGCGTCATCGCCGAGGCGGAGCAGGTATTCGAAGCGCGCGTTCATGGTGGCGCCCATTTACATGTTCTTGACCTCGTCGGGGAGGTCATAAAAGGTGGGGTGGCGGTAGACCTTGTCGTCTGCCGGGTCAAACATGACGTCCTTTTCGTCGGGGGAAGAGGCGGTGATCTCGCTGGCGGGGACCGCCCAAATGCTCACGCCCTCTTGGCGGCGGGTGTAGACGTCACGGGCGTTTTCGATGGCCATCTCTGCATCGGCGGCGTGCAGGCTGCCTACGTGCCGGTGGGAGAGTCCCTGCCTGCTGCGGATGAAGATTTCCCAAAGGGGCCACTGTTGCTTTTCCACGGCGTTGGGGTTTAAGCAGCGGCGGTGTTGGCATCGGCCTTTCGGCTGGCGCGTTTTTGGGCATGGGCGGCTGCGGCCTCTCGGACCCAGGCGCCGTCATCCCATGCTTTGCGGCGGGCTTCGAGCCGTTCCTTGTTGCAGGGGCCGTGACCGGCGACCACGCGCTTGAATTCAGACCAATCGATTTCGCCGATGTCGTAATGGCCGGTCTCCGCATTCCACCGCAGGTCGGCATCCGGAATGGTCAATCCAATGAGCTCAGCTTGGGGCACCGTCAGGTCCACGAATTTCTGGCGCAACTCGTCGTTGGAGAAGCGCTTGATGTTCCATGCCATGGATTGCGCGCTGTTGGGGCTGTTGTCATCCGGAGGACCAAACATCATCAACGATGGCCACCACCAGCGGTTGAGGGCGTCTTGTGCCATCGCCTTTTGCTCAGCCGTGCCGCCGGCCATGTTCATCATGATCTGAAAGCCTTGGCGCTGGTGGAAGCTCTCCTCCTTGCACACGCGGACCATGGCCCGGGCGTAGGGGCCATAGCTGCACTTGCAGAGTGGCACCTGGTTCATGATGGCGGCACCGTCCACCAACCAACCGACGGCGCCGATGTCGGCCCAGTTCAAGGTGGGGTAGTTGAAGATGCTGCTGTACTTGGCTTTGCCGCTGTGGAGGTCGGCGATGGTGTCGTCGCGCTGCACGCCCAGCGTTTCGCAAGCGCTGTAGAGGTAAAGGCCGTGTCCGGCTTCGTCTTGAACCTTGGCCATCAGGATGGCCTTGCGCTTCAGGCTCGGGGCCCGGCTGATCCAATTTCCTTCCGGAAGCATTCCGACAATCTCGGAATGCGCGTGCTGGCTGATCTGGCGCACCAGGGTTTTCCGGTACGCATCGGGCATCCAGTCCTTGGGCTCGATTTTCTTTTCTGAGGCCACATAAGCCTCGAATCGTTGCAACAGGTCCATTTCCATGAGCAGTCCAAAAATACGGCGGTTATCATGGAGTGAACCGATAAAGGGTATGATGGGTTCTCCACCAAAGACATTCCATCACGAGATTCGCACCACCATGTCAGACAGATTCCACGAACTCAAGGTCGCCGAGGTCCGGCGAGAAACCGAAGACTGCGTTTCCATTGTGCTTGAAGTGCCCGCTGGGTTGGAGGACGCCTTTGCCTTCAAACAGGGGCAATACCTGACCTTCGATCAGGCCATCAATGGAGAGCCCGTGCGCCGCAGCTACAGCATCTGTGCAGGAGTCGGAGAGGAGCTCAGGGTGGCGGTCAAGGCGGTGCCCGATGGACGGTTCAGCACTTGGGCCAATGCCGACCTCAAAGCCGGGGATACGTTGCGCAGCATGCCGCCCAACGGTCGTTTCTACACCGAAATCGACCCCAGTAAGGCCAAGCACTACGTCGCTTTTGCCGCAGGTTCGGGCATCACGCCCATCCTTTCACACGTCAAAACGGTGCTGGCGCAGGAGCCACAAAGCCGGTTTTCGCTGTTCTACACCAACAAGGACCAGTCGAGCATCATCTTCAAAGGCGAGATCGATGACCTCAAGGACCGGTACATGGACCGGCTGCGGGTGTTCCATTTCTTTACACGGGAGCCGGTAGATGTGCCGCTGTATGCTGGGCGAATGGATGCCGCCAAGGTGGATGCGGTGCGCGATGCCCTGCTGGACGTCAAGGACATCGATGAGGTTTTTGTGTGTGGCCCTGAGTCCATGATTCATGCAGTGAAAGATGGGCTGGCGGGCGCCGGAGTGGCTGCGGAGCGCATTCACTTTGAGCTCTTTACGAGCAGCGCGCCCAAGCCGGCTGCGGATGCTGCAGCCGCTGGCCCTGCGGAGGGAGGCGCCGGATCAGGTGCACCGGCTGCTGCGGGCGGACAAGAGGTGTTTGTGGTGATTGATGGGTCCACCCACAAGCTGGATTTTGACGGCACCAAGACCATATTGGATGCCGGATTGGATGCGGGCATCGACCTGCCCTACAGCTGTTGTGGTGGCGTGTGCTGCACCTGTCGCGCTTTGGTGACCGACGGGGTGGGAGAAATGGCGGTCAATTATGCCTTGGAGCCCGGTGAGGTCGAGCAGGGCTTCGTTTTGGCCTGCCAAACCAAACCCAAGGACCCCAACGCGCGTTTTGTCATCGATTTCGATCAGCAGTAAGCGGTTTCCGCCGACGCTGATTTGAAGGGCATTCAGGCCCGCTCGTCCAATTCGATCCAGCGTTCGGTCTTGGCTTCGATGTCTGCGGTGACTGCGCCCAAGCGCGTGGCCAGCGTGCTCAACGCTTCATGTCCCAGGTCGGCAGCGGCCATCTCAGATTCGATGTCGGCCTTGTCTTTTTCGAGTCCGGCGATGACATCCTCCAGGCCTTCGTACTCCCGCTTTTCCTTATAGCTGAGGCGCTGGGAGTAATCCCCCTTGGGGGCGGCCGTTTTGCCTGATTGGCGCGCGGCCTCCGTCTTGGCTTTCTGCTCAGCGGCATTGCGGGCGGATATGGCCTTTTCTTCTGCGTCAGCTGCGGTGCGGTATTGGGTGTAATTGCCCGGAAAGTCCCGCACACCTCCTTGGCCATCCAGGATAAACACGTGGTCCACCAGCTTGTCCATGAAGTAGCGGTCGTGGCTCACCAGCAAGAGGCAGCCCGGAAAGTCCAGCAGGAACTCCTCCAAGATGCCCAGGGTAAAGACATCGAGGTCGTTGGTGGGCTCGTCAAAGACGAGGAAATTGGGGTTGCCCATCAAGACACGAAGCAGGTGCAGCCGTTTGCGCTCGCCCCCGCTGAGCTTGTGGATGAAGTCGTGGTGTCGGTGGCGCGGAAAGAGGAACCGCTCGAGCAATTGACCTGCGGCGAGCTTTTGGCCCCGCTTCAATGGCATGTATTCGGCGATTTCATACAGCGCCTCGATGACCTTCATGCCTTCGTCGAATTCGGGCGGCTCTTGGCTGAAGTGGCCAAATACGATGGTGTCGCCGATGACCACCTTTCCGCCGTCGGGCTTGTCTTCGCCGGTCATCAGTCGGATGAGGGTGCTCTTGCCCGCTCCGTTGTCGCCTACGAGCCCCACGCGTTCGCCGGGCTTGAAGTGGTACGTCCAGCCTGTAAGGATGGCCTTTTCGCCATAGGCCCGCTGGACTTTGTGCATCTCCAAGATTTTGCCGCCCATGCGCGCAGGGTCGAGCTCCAGCCGGACCTCGTCTTCTTCGAGGCGCACAGAAGCCTTGGACTTCAGGTCTTTGAAGGCGTCCAGGCGGGACTTGCTTTTGGTGGTGCGTGCTTGCGGGGTGGCCCTGACCCATTCGAGTTCGCGGCGCATGATGGACCGCGCCCGGTCGCGTTGGGCGTGCTCGTTGGAGGACCGCTCGCCCTTTTTTTCAAGGAAGTAGCTCCAGTTGCCCGGGTATTTGTGCAAGGAGAAATTCTCCAATTCCAAAATGGTGTCGCAGACCACTTCGAGGAAGAAGCGGTCGTGGGTGACCATCAGCAGGGTGGTCTTGGCCCGTGCGAGGTAGCCTTCGAGCCACTCGATCATGCCCAAGTCGAGGTGGTTGGTGGGCTCGTCCAGCAGCAGCAGATCGGGCTGTTCAATCAGGCATTTGGCGAGTGCTACGCGCCGCTTTTCGCCACCGCTCAAGCCGTCGACAAAACGCTCTGTTTGGTGCAGCCCGAGCTTGCCCAAAATTTCCTTGGCCTGCGCCTCGTAGCTCCAAGCTTCGGCCCGGTCCATGGCTTCGTAGGCCAACTGCTGTGCTTCTGCATCGTTGCCCTGCGTGGCCTCTTCGTATTGCCGAATGGCCCGCATGGCGTCGTTGTCGGCTTGGAAAAGGTTGTCGAGGATGGTGCGGTCCAGGTCCAGACCATGGTCTTGGGAGAGGTGGGCTATGCGGACGTTGCCGGCAAAAGTGACCTTGCCCTCGTCGGGCGATTCGATGCCGAGCAGTACCTTGATCAGGGTGCTCTTGCCGGTTCCATTTCGGGCGACAAGCGCCGCTTTTTGGCCGCGGTCGAGCCCGAAGTGGAGGTCCTCAAAAATGAGGCGTTCACCGAACCGTTTGGTCAGTCCCTCCACCGAAAGCACATTGCTGCTGGCCATGGCGCAAAAGTAGCGGGGGAGGAGGGCTAATTTGCGCGCATGGCTGAAGAACGGGAAGAAGACTTCACTTGGCGGTGCCTGCCGTGGTCAGAATTGGACAGAAACACCCTCTACGCTTTGCTCCGCCTGAGGTCGGAAGTATTTGTGGTGGAGCAGGACTGCGCTTACCAAGACTTGGATGACAAGGACGAACAGAGCCTGCATTGCTGGTTGGAGCGTTCGGCAGCGCCCGCGGCCAAAGGGGGGCAGGTTTTGGCTTACACGCGGCTCTTGCCCGCCGGTGTCTCTTACAAGGGGGAAGTCAGCATTGGCCGTGTGGTCACAGCGATGGATGTCCGCCGGGGAGGTTGGGGGAAAGCGTTGATGCGCCGCAGCTTGGATGAGGTGCACGCGGCTTGGCCGGGCGTGCCCATTCGCATCTCTGCGCAGCAGTACCTCGAGGCCTTCTATTCGGACTTTGCATTTGCCACGCAAGGGGCGTCCTATCTCGAAGATGGGATTCCCCATGTGGCGATGACGCGCCCTGCCGGTCCGGCTTGATCGCCCGGACTATCTTCGCCGCCATGTCCGAATGCCCGTGCGCCTCGGTGGTGATTCCCTGCCTGAATGAAGCAGCCCATATAGGGGCCTGTCTCGACGCCCTTGCCGCGCAGGAAGGGCTGGATGGCGCCCCCGAGGTGTTTGTGGTCGATGGGGGCAGCGATGATGGGACCCGGGACATCTTGGATGCGCGCCGCGCACAGGCCCCTTGGCTCCATGTGCTGGACAATCCCGAGCGGATCACGCCCATTGCCATGAACAAGGGCATTGCGGCGGCAACATCTGAGGTGGTGATCATTCTTGGCGCCCACGCAGAGGTGACACCGGACTTTATTCGGCGCAACCTCGAGGCCTTGAAGGCACACCCCGAATCGGGGTGCGTTGGGGGCGTGGTGGAGCAGGTGCACGGCGATGAATTGAGCCGCC
>Ga0115568_10001293_pt1 | contig 18120 bp, 19 predicted proteins | sample COGITO_mtgs_1204_FD_87296 | JGI IMG/M metagenome (GOLD analysis project Ga0115568, IMG submission 87296) | Pelagic marine microbial communities from North Sea - COGITO_mtgs_120426 | ecosystem: Environmental > Aquatic > Marine > Epipelagic | place: Germany:Helgoland, sampling site Kabeltonne...
CCTTCGCTGACCTATATGGCATTCAGCGCAAGAGCGGCACACTATGCGGCGGATTTAATAGCGGATGGAACCCTGTAGGCAGCTACGGTTACAGCTGGAATTATTCTAGAATCTATCTCTGAAGCAAGCGCGCAGGAATGGGGATATTGCCAACGAACAATCAGGGCCGAAGGTCCGTGAGTGGGTAATATCCCCGTTGCTGCGTGCGATGTAGTATTTTTTTCAGACCTGCCGCCAGTGATCGCGTAGCTATTTGCTCACGGGCCTGCGGCCTTGATTGTTCGCAAACAGCTACCCGATTCTCGGCTTGAATGTTCGGGGCTTGGTGGCTTTTAGTTCGGACTAGGATTTAGTGCGCTAGCGGAAGGAGTTCTACTCTTCGGAACTGCGTAGGGTGACTCTCAGCCTGCAGTGAGATGTATCCTTCGCTTACCGCTATGGGCTGACCCTGGCTGATAAGATTCTGTGCATCGGGGTCGCTCTCGTCCAGCTGTGTTCTCGAATATTCGAAAACCACCTCACCGTTCACCGTGTGCCTAATGAGTTCGTCGCCGCGTACTTCAACTTCCAGCGTTACCCACTGATCACCGTGAAAAGTATCGGAGCTGGAATTGATACAATGCTGAGTAACCAACTCACCGTCTCTGACGTAGTGTGTGCCAGGCGAGCAGACATTTGCTGTGGCTCGTTCATCGACGCCGTTGCCGCCTAGAAGCTGTACTTCGATAGAGGCTGGAAATTCCTGCTCTAGGGTCATCGACTGTGGAGACTGGCCATGCAGCATTACGCCATTGTTGCGGAAGGCCCAGTCCGGACCGTTGCGAACCTGGGCGCCAGCGAATCTGTATTCGACGAGCAACTTGTAGTGAGAAAAACTCTCGTCGTAGAAGATATGGCCGAATTCGCCGTCGAAGTCTTGCCAATTGTCATATGAGACTTTTAATATGCCATCCTCTACGCGAAAGGTATCGCGATAGTTAACGCCGAGTTCGTGGCCGGTAAATTTTGGAATCCAGTTAGAGAGATCACTCCCGTTAAACAGGCTAATCCACTGTTCGCTATCATCTTGAGTATAGGCCGCTGTCGGTAGCATCATGAGTAACAGTGCCAGAAGATTTCCTGTGGTTGATTGCGCAATTTTTGGTTTCATTGCGCGTTACCGTTGACCGTGCGATTAAAATCGATTTGCATATCCCAAAGATCCGGGCAGCCATAGGCGCTAAAGCATTCCACTTCGACAATGATCTGAGAACCGTTAGAGCCATTTGCAATCTTATTAACGAGAACGCCTACGCCACTTTGGCTGATGATGTTGCTGTTGGCATTAATACGCGTATCGCTCTCTCCTCTAATGGCGAAAGCTGAATTCTCTACAGTCCATTGCCGGGCGAGCGCCCACTTGCGATCACACTCGGCGTCGCTGCTACACGTGGGGATAGTTCTTGCGTACTCGTCCATCTTTGCCTGTGTCTGCGGACTGACTGCGCAGGAGGCAAGCAGGGCTGCCCCTAGTGTCGCCATAACGCGCCAGCCGCAGCGCCTAACCGAGGATATTTCTGCCGTCATATTAGTTGCTCACGTTTAGTTTGTTGGTCCAGAAGATATCGATATTGCCCAGGCTGTTATCACTGCGAGTCGAGAACCAGGTAAATGTATTGTCACCCGGTGGCAGGGCTGGACACATATCGGCACCAGCCGTGTTCACCTGCGAGCCTAGATTTCTCGCCGTGCCCCAGCTGTTCTCTCCCTGCGTCATCGCGCCATAGATGTCGGTGCCGCCGAAGCCACCGGGGCGAGAGGATGTGAAATACACCATGCCGTCTTTATCCTGCGTGAAGTGAAATTCTTCGGCCGCCGTGTTGATGTTCGGCCCCTGGTTAACCGGCTCCTGCCAGCCGCCATTGCCGTCGGGCTTAGAGCAATAGATATCGGACCCGCCGTAGCCGCCTTCACGCATCGATGCGAAGCACAGTGTCTCGCCGTCTTGAAGAATGGCAGGGCAATGCTCGTTACCGACGTTGGTGCTTATGGGAAAGCCTATCAGCTCTGGTGTGCTCCACTGTCCGTTCACTTTGCGGGTAATGAATAAATCATTGGCATTGCGTGGGCTAGTGGTAGCGAGTCGATCAGACTTAAAGTAGATCGTATTGCCGTCTGCGGTTATCCAAGGCTCGCGATCATCGCCTGCACGCAGCGGGTCGACATCGGTGGCGGGTGCTGCATTAATGGGGATACCCATATTGACAGGGGTATTCCAGCTGCCAGTCTCGGCGTTAAACGTAGCGATATAGAGATCCTTCGGATCGCCCGGCGCTACGGCCATATCCTCTCTTGCGCTGCAGTAGACCATAGTGCCGTCGGCGGCGAAGGACAGTTCTCCCTCGGCCCACATGGTATTGATGGGGGCGCCGAAGTTATGAACTGCCAGATCGACCCATTCTGGGTCCTGTGCAGAGCTAATGCCGAAGCTGCCCAGTGTTGCGATAAGTGACAGCGTAAGTGCTAGTTTTCTTAGTTTTAGATGCATGACAATCTCCTGCTGGACTCTGCTGGCCTGCGCCCCCAAAGTATCTGATAGCGAACTGGGGGTAAGCCGCACGGGTATTTGCAAGCAGAATACCACAAAAATCTACTGGCTGAGATTCCCAGTATTGGCTAATTTTACTACCCAATAAGTAATTGAATGACAGACCTCATTCAGAGAGACTAGCTGCCAATAGGGGCCTAACCGGACCGGAGGGCGTCGCGATCACAGCCCATGGCTTTGAGCCGGCTGCTACCAATAAAAAATCACATGTTAATGGAGCAAAGGATGAATCTAAGAACGACTTACCTGCTATTTGCGATTCTGGGTGCGGTAATACCGATAGCCTTCTTAGCAGATTTTGCAGTTGATCAGGGTATCGATTTGGTGGCCTTCGTGATGGCGCTATTTGTAAATGGCGCGGCGGGTGGATTTAGCGCAGACCTGTTGATTAGCTCGTTTGTATTTTGGATCTATATGTTTTCTAATCAGTCGGGCGGACCGAAACCCTGGGCGTTTATTGCCCTCAACTTATGTATAGGCCTGTCCTGCGCGCTTCCCGCTTATCTGTGGGCGAAGATGCGACCTTCGAGCTAGTGATTTGTAAAAGTGAGGCATGATGAAAACGGTAAAAATCGAAGAAGAATTAAACTATCCACTTGAAGCAGTCTGGGCGATTTTTGCTGATGTGACCCGCTGCGATTGGGTTCCTGCGGTAGAGTCGATAACTGAACTAGACGGCGTGCGCTCTTTCACTATGGAAGGTATTGGAGAAGTGCAGGAAAAGATCCTAACATTAGATAACCAGAAGCACTGCCTACAGTATTCTGCCATTAAGACTCCGACGCCACTGGATCATCATCTAGCAACAATTCAACTGACGGCGAGCGACGCGGGCTGTCATTTCTCGTGGACAACGAAGATAGCGCCAGACGAATTCTCTCCCGCCATAGAGCACGGGATGAGTGTTTCATTCGAAGGTCTGAAGCAGGTTCTGATCAATAGTTCCGCCTAAATTGTTGAGCTGTTAGAGGGCTGGGTAAATTTATAAAACATCCAGACAGCTACAGCCGCAGCCACCAATGACAGTGCCGTTACCAAGCCTGTAGAGAGTCCCAAGTCCAATGACTGCACTCCAAGGGCGGTGAGGCAGGCAAGGCCAACTGACATCAACGCTTCGCCTGCGATGACGCCCGATGAGAAGAGTACGCCGCGATGTAGCACCTTGTCGTGCTTTGCTTCAGGTGTGCCGTTGCTATGGAAGTGTGCAATCAGGCCGCCAATCAAAATTGGTGCTGCCAGACCGAATGGCAAGTACATTCCCACAGCGATGGGCATCAGATGCGCTCTGAATTTCTTGCCGCTAACGCGCAGATACCAATCGACTACCAAGATTACGCCGCCAACAAGCACGCCGTAGCCGATCATGTCCCAAGGCAATTGTGTCTCTCCGGAGAACCCCCGCGCGAGTGAAGCGAACAAACTTGCCTGCGGAGCCGATAGTTCGCGTCCGCCGATGCCGCCTTCGATATTATTGTGCAAAAGATTCAGCACCGGTGACATGACGAAAGCGGCGACGAACACTCCTGCAATCTGCATGATCTGCTGACGAAAAGGGGCGGCACCTACCAATGTGCCGGTCTTGAGATCGTTACAGACATCGCCGCTAGTCGCAGCGACACAGCAGACTATGGCTGCAATGCCTAGCGTGGCAACCATGGCTTCCATGCCGGTATAGTTGAAGAGCCATAGCATACCCCCGGCGACGAGGACTGCGGTGATTGTCATACCGGAGACCGGGCTGTTTGAGTTGCCCACTAGCCCCACGATATAACTTGCCACGGCGGTGAAGAAGAAGCCCATGACCAGCATTACTATGGTCGACAGAATGGTGATACCCACTCCAGAGGTGAAGCGATAATTCACGAAGGCGAGGACAGCGACGCAGCCTAGAGTGAGGGCGATGATGGCCCAGGTTGGGATATCTCTCTCCAGACTGTCACCCATCAGGTCACCGCTGGTCAGGTTGTTACGCAACTCGCGTATGGCGGCGATCAGCCCTAAACGGACAGAGTAGAGTGAGGCAAATCCTCCCAGCACCATGGCGCCAACACCTACATAGCGAATCTGCGTGCTCCATAGCTCGTAGGCGCCGTCGATGGCAGAAGGATACTGATCGCCCGAGCCCAACAGGGGTATGGCTACAATCCAGGAAATGGCGCCACCAATAAAAATAAGAATAGCGACGTTCAGTCGCACGATGAAGCCAATGGCAATTAGCATTGGCGAGAGGTCGCCGCCAAAATAGAAAATGCGTGAGCTCACTACGGTGGCCGCCTCAAGCGTCGCTGCAAGCACTCCGAATAGCTTTGCTCCAATGGCCACACCGGCGCCTAGTAGGCCGCCAACCAGCAGATTCTTCGCTGCACCCTCCTGTTCGCCGTCTTCTCCCTCGGCCGCCTCCTCTTCGCCGGCACGTAGCACAGCAGCACAGGCTATACCCTCCGGATAGGCGAGTTCAGTGTTGTTAAGAATGAAAACCTTGCGCATGGGGATCATAAAGAGAATGCCCAACAGGCCGCCGGTAAGCGCGATGATGGTGACCGACCAGAAATCAAAGGAATCCCAGAAGCCAATTAGAACCATTGCTGGCATAGTGAAGATGATTCCCGCGGCGAGTGATTCCCCCGCCGAGGCACAGGTCTGAACCTGATTGGCTTCGAGAATAGTGGAATTCTTGAACAGCATCTTAAACAGCAGCATAGCCATGACGGCTGCAGGTATTGAGGCTGACACAGTCATGCCGGCGCGCAGGCCAACATAGACATTCGCTGCCCCCATTACGACCGCCAGCAGCAGTCCCAATACCACGACTCTGAGGGTTAGTTCCTTGCGTTCTATTGGTTTCGTGTTGGATTGAATGCTGGTATCGGTCATCGCGAATGAGCTCTTGTGGGGGTTTAGTAGGGTTTACTATAGGCGAGATTGGGGTCAGAGTAAAAACAGAGGTTACGGATATTTTCTGAGGCCTGATGCGGGGCAGGTATCGCGCCAGGGCTCAATACCGGCAAGGGCTATGATATCGCCATGACCTTGGTGGGTAGGACACTCCATGTAGTGCCTGTTAGTTATATTCTGAGGGTGAATAACGCGATTCTATTCCTGACTAGTGCCCGATTACTGCTAGTAGCTTTTGCCTGTCAATATAGATAAGAGCCAGGCTACTCAACCACACACCACAAGCCATGAAGAACAGTACACCGCCATCGTTATTCCCGGCAGCATCGACAATGCGTACTACACCAAGGGGCGTAAACAGGTGAAAGAAGATCGCACCGGACATTATCAATAGTCCTGCCAGAGCTCCCCATACTCTTGAGGCGGGGAAGAGCACTAGAATACTGGCGATCAGTTCTGCTATTCCAGTTGCAGTTCCACCGTAGTTGCTGAAGCCTTGCGCGAAGCTCTGAGGCAAGCCAATATCGGCCATCCATGTACCTATAGTATTGAAAATGATGACAGACTCTTCAGAGCCGCTAAATTTGAAGAACAGCGATTGCAGAAACATAAAGGCTATGTACAAGGGTAGAATCCAATTCACAATTTTATTCATGGGATGATCCGGTTTCATTTGCTATTTTATGTAGTTGCTATCGTACCTAAATGTAAGGGTCTGGTAGGATAAAAAAATCGTTCGCCGCCATTCTTTCTTTACTAGTACTCTGGTGTTTCATTAAGCCCGGTTTGGAGTCAGATAATAAAGTAATAGCGTATGCTACTACTAGAATACTGTGTCTGTATCGCGCATAATCTTCCGCGCTAAGCTTTTTGCTTAATCCTTTTAGAATCTCTTCAGTACTTGCTGTGCTAGCCGGAAAATTATCTATGTGGTTCAAGAATATACGTCTCTATTGCCTCAACGAAGCGCTCAGAGTCTCACCAGAAGAATTAGAACAGAAGCTGACCGATCAAATCTTCCATCCCTGTAGTAGTCACGATAAGTCAAAGTATGGCTGGATTAGCCCGCTAGGCAAGGAGGGGGAGATGCTCACCCATGTGCAGGGTGACTATATTATGCTCTGCGCTCAGAAGCAGGAGAAGATCCTGCCAACGTCGGTGATCAACGAGGCGACCGATGAGAAGGTGGCCGAGCTAGAAGAGAGACAGGGCCGTAAGATCTACCGAAAGGAGAAGCGACAGATAAGAGACGATGTATTTGTGTCGCTCCTGCCCAGAGCCTTTACCCGTAATCAGCAAACATTCGCCTATATTTCCGGGAAAGATAATCTAATCGTCGTAAATTCATCCAGCGCACCCAAGGCGGAAGCCCTGCTCAGCTTGCTGCGCGAGAGTCTTGGTAGTTTGAAAGTGTCGCTTCCAGATGCCAATCGTGCCCCCAGCGATGTGATGACGCGCTGGCTGAAGGAGCGGCATGCTAGCGATCACTTCCTCATCGATGAAGACTGTGAACTCTATAATCCAACCGATGGCAGCAATATAGTGCGCTGCAAGGGGCAGGATCTGTTCTCGGATGAGATCGAGAGCCATCTCGAGGCGGGCAAGCAGGTTAAGAACCTGGGAGTGACATGGAATAGCATTTTAAGCTGTGCACTGGGAGATGATCTCTCTATAAAACGCCTCAAATTTGTCGGCATGAAGCAGGAAGAGGCGAGCGAAGAGATTGAGAGTGCAGCACAAAAATTTGATCAGGAGTTTGCCGTTATGACGCTTGAGCTATCGGGCTTCTTCAAGTCTTTTTTCGAGGCTTTCGGTGGGCTGCAGGATCCGAAGGAGTAGGCGTGCCAGACTTGCTGCAAGGACTAAGCACAGATCGACACGCTATCCGGGATAGCGACCACCACTAATACTAACTAATTAAATATATATGGACCTTTTAAGATGATGAAACTCTATGACTATGCCCGTGCCCCAAACCCAAGACGGGTTAAGATTTTTCTAGCAGAGAAGGGTATAGAGGTGGAGTTGATCAATTGTGACATGAGCAAGGGCGAACATAAGACGCCAGAATTTCTCAAGAAGAATCCAAGCGGAAAGATCCCTGTACTGGAACTGGAAGATGGTCGCTGCCTTGGAGAGTCGGTTGCAATCTGTCGTTATCTAGAAGCCATACAACCAGAGCCAAATCTTATGGGCAGAGACGCATTTGAATTAGGCCACATCGAGATGCGAAATCGTCATATCGAAACCGAGTTGTGGTCCCAAGTTGGTGTTTCCTGGGTGAACGGGCCTATTGTCGCTGCGATGGGAATTTTTAAACAGATTCCGGCGGCGAAGGAAGCCAGCGACGTTAATGTGAATAACTACTATGAGCGCATAGATAGAGAGCTAGGCGAATCAGCTTACATAGCCGGCGACAGGTTCACGATTGTCGATATTACTTTATTAACAGCGGTGGACTTCGCTACTTCGTTAGTTGGATTAAAGCCAGCCGAGTCTCTGGCGAATCTGTGGCGCTGGCACGCATTGGTTTGTGAGAGAGAAAGCGTAGACGTTCAGGACTAATTTCGATTCGATAAGGGCATGTCTTACATGCCCGGTTCAGACGCCAGCATTCCATCGAGTACCGACACGTAAACGAATACTGGTATGAGTAGCTCGCCCAGCTGACTGTGCATCATACCGCGCACCTCTAACCAATCGATGCCTCCAACACCACTGCCGATCATAGCCATGGCAATAGAGCTTAGTCTTTTGTCGGCCACCACCTTGTTGAGTGCCCTGAAAGTGCGGTGTACCGCAATCTTTTCGGGCCGGCTCGGTCGTCCCAGCCCTGGATCGGCAGCCGCACCGGTAATAAGATTGAGAATCTTGGTTTTTCCATTGCCTTCCCAAAGCCAAATGTCGCCGGGCTCTGGATTTGCTTCTTCGCACCACTCATGGAAGTGATCGCGCATGCTAGGAAATTTTTCTTGAAGCTTACGGGCCAGGCCGCTGGCCATCGCGTCGTTCACCCCTACGCCCTGCGCGATCACTTCGGCGCGACTCATTAAAATATCGCCTTCCACTTCGGAGATCATGGGCATTGCTCCTATTTACTTTCTATAGGTCTCTACAAATCTTTTCAACAGCAATTGTGCCTAGGGGGACTCTTCCTTCTCAATAGCCGCTATGAGTTTTTCTGCCGAATCTGCCGGAAAGTAGCCATAGTCCTTGTAGATATTGATGCGAACAGTGAAGCCCGCGGCGTCGGCTTCGGGGTGAAACTAAGTTGCATAGATATTGCTCTTTACTCTGAACATCTGCACGGGGCAGGCAGCATTGCTGGCGAGGAGAACGGCTCCAGGTGGTGTGTTGTCACAGGCCTACTTGTGACCCAATAAAACTCTAAAGGTATCGGGAAAGCCTTTAAGTAACGGGTCGCGCTTTCCTTCTTCGCTTAGCGCGATGGTGGCTCTACCGACGGCTTCGGCATATTTCTGTGATATCGAGGCGCCTAGATAATTTCCCAGTAAGCCGTTTCCCGAGCAGCACCCAAGAAACGGAAAGTCCTGTGCTATTACTGTATCGAATAAGTCACTGAAGCCGGCTTCAATCTCTAGTTGTGTTGCTGACTTCTGATCCGCGGGGGTGCTGATATCGAAGGGGCTGCCACCGACAATTATGCCGGCATAGCCGCTCAGTTCGATATCCTTTAGGCTCGCTTGCTCCGCGCGCAGCCTAATTATCTCGCTATCCTCTAGCGCGCCATAGTGCTTGATGGCATCCAGCTCGTTATCTGCAGTTGCATCTTCCGGGCGAAGTTGGATTATCAGAAACGGTTTGCTCATGGCGTGCTTCGATACCTAGGTGTTATTGCCTAGCGTTCTCCCAGTTCATCCAGTCGCACTGCTAGATTGGTCAGTACTTCGGCTGCGATATCGATCTGTCCGGCAACCTGATCGTATTGTCTCTGTTCAATCGCCTCTCTAACGCCTGGAATGGTCTTCACGCCATAGCCTGTATAGAAGCCTGGAGCATAAATGTGGTGCTTATACCATGGGCGTCCCGTCAAGCCTTCCTCTCGAATTAGCTCGCGCTCACTGGTATAGAGCAGATAGTTCTGATTAGCGCTTGCAGCTGTGCCGCTCATTGCTAAATTCTGATAGGCATCTGCTGAATCTTCAAGTCGCGCCAAAGCATTCTTTAGTGGTGCAAAATTAAAATAGGGCACAGCGGGTTTGGGTATCGGTGGTCCGAATGTTTTGGTCGGGTCAAGAACAAGTCCATACACACCCGAGTCTATGTCGAAATTGTCCGTCGCGGTCTTCTCGCGCATGTCATCAGCCAGTGTCTCAATCTCTTCAATATATCCCGCAACATTGTCGGTGAAGCCCTGAAAATCAAAGGGCAGTCTTGGCGCATTTGCCAGACGCAGTGTGGCGCGCCCTGCAAACTGGGCAAGAGTGCGCCCGTAGATCAGGCCAGGGTCTATCCACTTAGTATAGTGTTCATAGGTATCGTACATAGTGTGGTAACTGCCACCTCCGGAGTGTCCACCGAAACCCATATTGGCAGACGCTATACCCAGATGTTGAAGAAACGGGGTGTAGTCTGACCCCGAACCAAGAGGACTAATACGCAGGTCACTGCGATTCTTTGCCTCATTTCGAATTTTCTCAGAGCCGCTATTGATACGCAGATTCGCGCGACGTCTCTGTTGAACTGAAACGCCAGTTTGGGGGTCTTCGACATCACTCATGATTTCATTAAAGAATCGTTCCAATACATGGCTGCCGCCAACGTTCACGAAACCACGGCCGTTGCCATCGGTATTGAGATAGACAACCGCATGCTCCTGTAACTCTGCGGCGTGATGTTCCGCCCACTCAGTCGATCCGATTAGTCCAGGCTCTTCGGCATCCCAGGCTGCATAGATGATCGTTCTTGCCGGCGGGTAGCCCGATTCTGCGAGGCGACTTACCGCCTTGGCCTCGGCGAGCATGGCGACTATCCCGGAAAGAGGGTCTGCCGCGCCATGATTCCATCCGTCGTGATGATTGCCACGAATAATCCATTGATCCGGCATGCTGGTGCCTTCCAGGCGAGCGATGACGTTGTAGGCTGTCACCATCTTCCAGTCGAATTCAAGCTTGAGCCTGACCCGCGCGGGCCCGGGTCCCAGGTGGTAGGTTATCGGCAAGCCGCCACGCCATTCCTGAGGAACTACCGCTCCGCCCATCGCCTCGAGCAGGGGCAGAGCATCTCGATAGGATATTGGCAGCACAGGAATCTGGGTAATAGTCGGCGCTTCTTCGCGGCTAAGTCGATTCACATCTCCAGTCGCACCGACACCGGGAGTGAGCACATCGCCTGGATAGGTTGGCATATCCATAACCGAGCCACGTTGTACGCCGCTATCGTTCTTGTAGGGACCTTCGGGATATACATCGCCTGGCCCATAGCCGTCGTCAGCTGGGTCGGAATAGATGAGAGTGCCAATTGCACCCATCTCTCCAGCGAGCTTGGGCTTGATGCCACGCCAGGATCCCCCATATTTTGAGATGGCGATCTTGCCAGCGACACTTACACCGTAACGCTCGAGTAACTCGTAGTCAGCAGGCGTGCCGTAGTTAACGAAGACTAACTCGGCCTCCACTTCTCCATCTGTCGAGAAGGCATTATAAGGAGGGAGCAGATTGTCAGTGTTCGACGTGCTGGCATCGCCATCGATGGGGTCTTCCATCAAGGAGGCAGTAAATCGCGTGGGAGCTACGAGCTCCAACTCGCGAGTGAGTGGTTCGGGAAACAAAACCTCGTATTCGGCAATCTCTACGTCATAGTTCCAGGAGCGCAGAAGCGCCGCAATCGCCTCCGCGTTCTCTTTACTCTTCGGTGATCCGACGTGGTGGGCCTCAGACGAAAAATCCCTCAGCCAGCGGTCCATCTCAGCTCTGTCGATAAGCGTATCGAACTGGGTTTCCATCTGTCTCTGTTGCGCACTGGTATTATCATTAAACCCGAACAGTGTCGGCTGTGCGCTGCTAAGCGGAACGATTGATATCACAGCTGCTATCGCGAGGCAGCGAAATGCGAGAGTAGAGCGTAGAAGAAGTGTCTGTATAGAATGTTTCATAGTTGTTCCTTAAGGTAACCCGACCTGCATTCTTACATATTCTCGGCAAGCGGTGAACGTCTGAAGGATTGCTGGCCCACGCGAAGGCGCTATTGATGCTATAGTGTGCGCCGCGTAACAACTGCTAGCGGCTATCGCTAGCGCCCACCTATAAACCGACATAGAGATCTTACGTGGCCCTAAAGCCTACTATTTACAAGCTGCAAGTCTCACTCAGCGATCTGAACAGGGATGTCTACGATTCGTTCAATCTTACGCTCGCACGTCACCCATCCGAGACGATGGAGAGGATGATGGTTCGCGTGCTGGGCTTCTGCCTGAACAGCGGCGATCAGCTGGTATTCTGCAAAGGCCTCAGCGATACGGAAGAGCCAGACCTCTGGTCACATTCGTTGGATGGGAATCTGCAATTGTGGATAGATGTTGGAGAGCCATCGTCAGAGAGAATAAAAAAGTCGAGTCGCATTGCGCAGAACGCAAAGATTTATTGTTTCAATAGCAAGGCACCTACATGGTGGCAGCAGAACCGAACGCAGCTGGAAGAGTTGCCGGTCGACGTTTACCTGTTTAACTGGCAGCAAGTTCAGGCATTGGCAAAAATTTGTGATCGAGGTATGGAGTTATCCATTACAGTATCTGGTGACTCACTATTTGTTGCGAGTGAGCTGGGTGAGTGTGAACTGTTCGTTGAGTCATTGCAGGATAATTCATGAAGCAGTTACTATTTTTTGGCTTAGATGTTTAAAGAGAATTCCATGACAGATGCAGACGACGATATTAAGGCACAGCTTGTAGAGCTGACCAGGCAGCCAATCGAACTATACAAAATTCTAAAGTTCGAAGGATTGGTCGGAAGTGGCGGAGAGGCGAAGGCCGCTATTGCGGGAGGCCATGTGCTGGTGAATAATATAGTAGAAACCCAAAAGAGAAAGAAGATCCTATCGGGCGATATTATTCAGTTCGATGGCAACAACTATCGTATGCATTGTGAACAGAGTGCTGAACCGATTGAGCTGGCCCCTAGCGCTGATTCTAAGAAAGGTGCTGCTAAGGTCGATGCGGCAGATAAAGTAAAAGCCAAGCGTAAAAAACCGGTAGCAAAGAAGGCTGGAAGAAAAGCGATAGGCATTAAAAGTTAATAAGAGTCTATAAGAGTATGAACAATAACGATTGTCTAAGACGAATACGCTACATACTAGATTTCGATGATAGCAAGATGATTGCTATCTTCGGGCTAGCTAATATGGAAACCGATAGGGCAGAAATTTCCGCGTGGCTGAAGAAGGACGATGATCCTGATTTGGTCGAATGTGACGATACATCTCTCGCCTCGTTTCTGAACGGCTTGATCATTGCCTTGCGTGGTGAGAAGGAGGGCGGGGTACCGGAACCTGAAATAAAGCTCACCAATAATATGATATTTATGAAGTTGAAGATCGCGCTGAACCTCAAGGCAGATGAAATTCTAGAGATATTGGAATCGGCAGGGCAGGCGATCAGCAAGCATGAGTTAAGTGCTTTCTTTCGCCGCCCTGGCCATAAGCATTACCGTGAGTGCAAAGATCAAATTCTTAGAAATTTTTTGAAGGGTCTGCAAATCAATTACCGCGATTGAATAGACTGCCGGATTGCGATTCGACCTTTCTATTTATAACGGAACAAATTCCAGCCTAGCAAGGTTAGACTCATCGAATCTAGCGGCACTATGTTCTAACTTCTAAATACCCCCTAGAGAATGAAATTTCGTTTCATAGAAATCGGCAATACCTTCCCTGCCGCCTTCGGATCCAATGCCCGACTGTTTCCAGCCACCAAATGGCGCCACCTCAGTAGAGAACACGCCCGAGTTAGAGCACACGATGCCATATTCGAGATCTTCGGATACGCGCATAACGCGCCCTATATCTCGTGTGAAAAAATAGGCAGCGAGCCCATATTCGGTCGCGTTTGCCTTGGCGATGACTTCTTCTTCGGTAGTGAATGTCTGCACAGCGGCGATGGGGCCGAAGATCTCTTCATTCGCCAGTCGCATGGCATCGTTAATATCGGTCAGCAGGGTTGGCTGGAAGAAGTTTTGGCCGAGTTCGTGGCGCGCGCCACCAATCAATACCTTCGCCCCTTTACTCAGCGCGTCAGCCATTAGCGTATCCATCTTCTCTAGGGCCTGGATGTTTATCATTGGCCCAATTTCGGCGCCTTCTTCGAGTCCATTGGCAACCTTCAGCGCCGCTATGCTCTGCTGTAGTTTGTCGGTGAATTCTTCGGCTATGCTTTCATGTACAAAAATTCGATTGGTACAGACACAGGTTTGGCCGCAGTTTCGAAATTTGGTGGCGACGCAATGGCTTACCGCTGCGTCTATGTCGGCGTCATCGAATACGATGAAGGGCGCATTACCGCCCAGCTCTAGGGATATTTTCTTTACCGTGGACGCACATTGCGCCATTAATACCTTCCCGACCGCGGTCGATCCGGTGAACGTAAACTTTCCTATTTTTTCGTGTTGTGTGAGAACTTCACCTATGGCCTGCGCATCGCTGCCAACGACAACGTTAAGTACGCCGGCGGGAATGCCGGCACGCTGTGCGAGTTCGCAAAGGGCCAGCGCAGACAGGGGAGTTCCCGCATCGGGCTTTATAACAACCGTGCAACCTGCGGCCATGGCCGGAGCTGCTTTTCTGGTGATCATTGCGTTGGGAAAATTCCAGGGTGTGATACAGCCAACAACACCAACTGCTTGCTTGTAAACTTGTAAGCGACGGTCGTTGGCCACGGTCGGAATAATATCTCCCATCACGCGTTTGCACTCCTCAGCATAGAACTCGATGAAGCCCGCTCCGTATTTCACCTCGCCGATAGCTTCGCTAAGCGGTTTGCCCTGCTCGGCGGTCATCAACGCCCCTAGATCATCGGCGTTTTCCAGAATTAGTTCATACCAGCGACGCAGATAGGCGGCGCGCTCTTTCGCGGGCATTCTGCTCCAGCTCTTGAAAGCCACAGCCGCGGCATCGACCGCCGCTCTTGCATCGTCGGCATTGCCGTCTACTGTTCTTGCAACTAGTTCGCCGCTCGCTGGATTCAGTACTTCAATATGGCCAGCGGAACCTGCGACCCATTTGCCATTGACAAAGTTTTCGGTTCTAAACAGTGTGGGATCTTCAAGCTTAATCATAGTGTCTATATCTCTGCTAGAGTGACGGTTTCTATTTAGCCTAGAACTCTATCTAGGGAATGAATTAGTTTATCCACTTCTTCGATGGTGTTGTAGTGCGCCATTGAACAACGTACAACGCCGTCTTCGGTATCTTTTATTTGCAGGCTCTCTACCAATCGTTTCGCATAGAAATGGCCTGAACTAATGGCGACTTCGTCTTGGGCAACTGCTCTGGCTATTTCTTCAGAGCCCATCTTGTTAGAGACGAAAGAGAAGGTAGGGACGCGAATATCTTTGTCCTGATTATGTCCGCCAATTAATCTGATATCTTTTCTGGAGCCGATAAAGTCTAGAAATTTTGTAGTCAGAAGCTGCTCGTGTTCCGCTATCGCACCGTAGACAATCTGGCTGCGTTGGAAGAATGATTCTCGCTGTTCGTCGAAGTGGTGTGCGTAGAGGGCATCGAAGTAGTCGGCGATGCCAACCAATGAGGCGATAGATTCGTGATTCGGGCCAGCGGGATTCATCTTGTGTAGCAGCTCATCTTCGCCGAAGAAGTAATGATATTGCCCCTTTGCTTTCTGCAGAATATCTCGCTTTCCATACAGACATCCCATATGTGGCCCGAATACCTTGTAGAAGCTGAAAAGATAGAAATCGACATCCCACTGTTTCACGCTCAGTGCGCGATGCGGCGCATAGGCAACGCCATCCACACAAACCAAAGCGCCCGCTGCATGCGCTAGTTCGGTGATTGCGGCGACATCGTTTATATTGCCCGCTATGTTCGAGACATGGGGAAAGGCAACTAGCTGCGTCTTCTCATTTAGCAATTGCCTAAGCACATCTATATCGAGTTCGGCAGTGTCCGATGCTATAGGCCATTCGACTATTTTTAATCCAAATTCTTCCAGTCGTCGCCAGGGCCCCGAGTTCGCCTCATGATTTAGTGTTGCAACAATAATCTCATCGCCGGCAGCCCAAAGATGTCGAAGTGCCTGTGCGAGTACATACACATTGAAGGAGGTAGATGCCGACACAGTGACCTCTTCGAGCTCTGCACCAACAAATTCCGCCATCAGCCTATGGCCAAGATTCATTCGCTCAGCCGCATCGGATGATTCTGGATAGGGATAGCCTGGCTGCACCTGAGTTTCGTTCATATAAGCGCTGATTCTCTGAATCACCGAATGCGGGACATAAGCACCACCGGCATTCTCGAAGAAGGCCCAGTTCCAATGATTCTCTGGATACTGCGCGCGGACGAATTCTAGATCCAGTGCTGTTCTTGTGGTCATAGAGGCAATCTTCTTATGATTTATCGAATGTTAGTTTTATAGTGTAACCCACTCTTGGACTACCGCTAAGTACCGTGTCTATTGGATCTTACGGCAGTACACAGCGTGTTTAGTAGAGGTGGATCAATCGCACTTGATAGCCATTACTAGCTATGCTTTAAATAAGAGGGCAGCAATCGTGCTTCGGAGGACACACAACTACTCTCATACTATTATTATTAGGGCTATTGCTACTCTTAGGTGGCGGTGCCGCTATGGTTCGCGGAGCCTCGGGAATAGCGGAGGCCTCCGGCGTCCCACCGCTAGTGGTTGGCCTTACCGTAGTTGCCTTCGGTACCAGTGCGCCAGAGCTGGTAGTCAACGTGCTTGGCGCATTAGAGGGTCAGACAGAACTGGCCTTCGGTAATATTACAGGCTCAAACCTGGCTAATCTCGGCCTGGTACTGGGCTCGGCGGCAATCATTACGCCGATGACTCTGAAGGGGGAAATCATCCGCAGAGAATTGCCGTTGCTTCTCTTGGGTACAACCGTCCTTCTGTTCATGACCCTGGATCCACTCTTGCGTGGCGAAAATCCAATCATCGATCGGTCCGATGGCTTGGTCATGTTGTTGCTGTTCAGCATATCCCTCTATCTAACCGTAACGGATTTTCTGCGGCAGGAAAAAGATCCGCTGGTTACCACTATTGGAGAGCTGGATATAGTCTCCCACGCTGAGAAAAGGGTTAACTGGTTATTAATAGTCGGTGGTGTTGTTGGTCTTGCCATAGGCGGGCAGTTAACTATTGATAACGGATCAGCTTTGGCGGAGTCACTGGGTGTTCCACCGGTAATTATCGGTATGTTGGTGTTGGCAATAGGAACGAGTTTGCCAGAACTTATTACTTCAATCTTTGCGGCTATGAAGTGCGAGGCTGACCTATGTGTCGGAAACGCTATCGGGTCGAATATATTCAATGGTTTGTTCGTGTTGCCTATAAGTGCGCTTGTTCAGCCGCTAATAGTTCCCGAGGGCGGTATCTTAGATATTTTGGTCTCTCTGATCTTCGCTTTTTTCCTGGTTCCCATTTTTATCTTTGGTAAAGCACTGATGAACCGTCAGGTTGGAATCTTCTTCGTTGCAGCTTATATTGCGTACATGTTTTTTCGAGTGAGTACTAGCTAAGGCTCAAACAAATTATTTGAGACCTTATAAACCATGGACTACGCGTACTCTCGAGCTTTCATTTCGATATACAATAGAGAAACTGTACCTCCTGGAAGTCGACTAACATGAGACTCTATCACTGTAAAAATTCCCGCTCGCTGCGGCCACTATGGACACTCGAAGAGATGCAGCTCGACTATGAGTTGGTCACTATGAATTTTCCGCCACGCTTCGAGCATGACGGCTACCTGGATGTTAATCCCCTGGGAACGGTACCAAGCTTTGTCGATGGAGGTGTAACGCTCACAGAGTCGACGGCTATCTGTCACTACTTAGCTGAGAAATATGGGCCTACGCCGCTGGCGGTTGCCTCAGATGAGATAGGGTATGGCGAGTATCTCAATTGGCTGTATCGCAGTGATGCAACACTTACGTTTCCGCAAACTTTAGTGCTGCGCTATACCCGCCTGGAGCCGGAGGAGCGTCGGGTGCCACAGGTGGTGGAGGACTATACGAAATGGTATCTATCGAGGTTGCGTAGCGTTGAATCCGCACTCGAAGACAGAGAGTATCTTTGTGCCGGTCGATTCACGATTGCCGACATCGCAGTAGGGTATGCACTCTTTATGGGAATTTCTCTGGGGCTAAACGAATATTACAAGCCCAACTGCCAGCGCTATCTAAAGAGCCTTATGGAGCGTGAAGGGTTTATTAAGGCGATGGCATGCAAATAGGTATATAGCTCAACAAGGATAACCTGCTTATTGAGCTACTGGGTAAAAACGCAGTATCAACCATCCTTCTTCGATTTTTTCAGCTGCAGTTTCGACTCCAACTTAGCCTGATCGTCTCTGCGCGAGACGAGGCTCGGTGCCTTGGTTCATGTAGGGCCGCGCAGGGCCATGGAATAGATGAATTTATTC
>Ga0115568_10001306_pt1 | contig 18021 bp, 14 predicted proteins | sample COGITO_mtgs_1204_FD_87296 | JGI IMG/M metagenome (GOLD analysis project Ga0115568, IMG submission 87296) | Pelagic marine microbial communities from North Sea - COGITO_mtgs_120426 | ecosystem: Environmental > Aquatic > Marine > Epipelagic | place: Germany:Helgoland, sampling site Kabeltonne...
AATTTGTTATAAGTCCAGGTTTCATTACCCAAATGGATTTCTAACAAAGGGTAAGGCACTGCGCCCCAAATTTTACCTACTTCAAATCGATATTTAAAATTTCCTAAAATTCCCAATGGCACTTTATGCTTCCAACCAATAATTGCCTTTTGGTATTCATAATCACTACCGAGTACCCCTTTGAATCCATAGGTAAACTGCGCAGTAATGATTGGTTTTTTTGTTCCTAAACTAACCCGATCAAAGTTATTCGACAGAAATTGTTCTTTGTGCGCCCACCTGGTTCTAAACACAACTTCTGAAGTTGTAATCGAATTGCCATCATCCAGAAATGGGTTTCCAATGAATTGAAAAGTAGGAATAATACCCAGTGGTCCAAATTGCGATCTTCTAAACATAATTGTACTTGAAAAACCATCAAACCACTCTCGCAAATAGCTGCAACGGAACTCATCTATATTAGACAGTTTGTTCATCGGATTCCTTCTTAAAAAAGAGGACAAAACATTGTCTGTTCGAAATGCATTCTGACTTAAACCCAACTGCTCTATATCACTCTTGTAAACTAATTGAATCAACCGTCTTGGTTCTTTGGTGATAAAAAGACGCGTACCCGCTCCATATTTCCATTTTTTATCTAGCAAGCCAAAAGCTCCGTAACCTGATAATTCCAACTTTTCATTGAACTGACTATTTGTTTTTAGTCCAAGGCTAAACCTATTGCCTTCCACTGCATTGTAGCTGTATACAGAGGAATATGGACCTATTGAAATTGGACCAACTGTTTTCCACCCGCTGATCAACATCGATATTACATCAATATAAGTTCTTACTATCGGGACATTTCCCAATGTATCCATCATCTCGAAAATTCCTTGCTGATTCGCACTCAAGGTATCATGTCGATTGTCTAACCAAAATTTATCCGATTTATCCATGGCGTCATTAAGAACAACAATATTATCTGCGCCACTATAAAACTCCTCTGACTTCTTCTCATTGATTACGAAATTATCATAAGACGTAAATTTTCTTCCGTAAAAACCCATTTCGCCATCAATTATATTAAAATCAATCCAAAGCTCGTCCATAGTTAACATCCACACCTCTTTCTCTACTTGGCTAAATTCTTGAGAAACCTTAAATTCTTTAATGAAATTAATGTTGGCATCTGCCGCTATGGTCCCTTCAACTCGGCGAATCGCATAAGTCGTGTCGTGAACAAACAAGTCTCCAAAAAATGTCAGTTCTCCCTTCCTTTTAGGCATAAATTTTAAATGATAGCACCAATACCCATCCACTTCAACAGAATCCAACAAATAATATTTGTAATAAGAAAATCCATTATTAGCTACTGGACTAACAAAGTTTTTTCCAAAAACAGGTACATGATTGTCATATATGTTCACTTGTTGATACATGTCTCCTGTGAATTGAGAAACGCTTTCATTATTGACGCCTGAAACTCTGTTCGCTTTGATGATTTCTTTGTTTTTCTTTGGATCACGTTGAAAATAATAATCAGATAAAGATTCCGTCATGAAAACAGGCAGATACGGTTTTCTTTCAGTCGTATCAATATTGTCAAAAATGAAATCAAACTTTTTAAACCATCTTTTTTGTGTAAAGTTGGAATCGATATTGTTCAAGTCTAATTCAATCTTATTATAAACTTCATATTGATAAGCATCTAACTTTTCACGATTATTAATTTTTTTATTTGAAATTACTTGCCGCATAATAGAATGGGCTGGATTTTCACGTTCAACAGGAACAACCGTTATGGTAGGTAGCCCCTCCACAGATTCTTTCAAAATCACATCAATCCTTTGCGATTCATCTTTTTTAACTTTAAAATACTGTGTAACAAAAGTTGGATACGACACTTCAAGTGTATCACTAGCGTAATACGTTTCCATGGAGTAATTCCCTTCCATGTCTGCTGTCGCACCGATCTTCGTCCCTTTGAACTTTATGATAACCCCCGGCAATGGCTCACCAAATGTATCATCTGTCACAACTCCAAACACTTTGGTTTTTTGAGCAGTCGAGACCGCTGAATAAGATAATAATAACAGTATGATTAGCCTTAAACGCATCCGGTAAATGTAATAAACAAACTAACGTGCGGAATCCTGTTTTCGACTAACTACCAGCTTAGAAACATAAATACCAGCTTCATATAAAAGCATAATGGGTATTGCAACCATTACTTGCGAAATTACATCTGGGGGCGTAATTAAAGCCGCAAGGATCAAAACAACTACTATGGCATGCCTTCTGTATTTACGGAGTAATTCGGGGCTAACCAAGCCTAGCTTGGTGGAAATAAAGATAACAACGGGTAGCTCAAAAAATAATCCAGACAGAAAAGTTGTGGTAGTTATCATACTCAAATAAGAGTTAATTCTAAAATTATTATCTACACTGTCTAATATTTTATAATTACCGAAAAATTGTACGCAGAGAGGAGATATTAAAAAATAACCGAATGCTATTCCAAAAAAGAACAGTAATGAAGCCCAAAATATAACTCCCTTAGAAACAGATAGCTCTTTATCCTTTAGAGCAGGCTTTACAAAACTCCAAAATTGCCAAAATATAAAAGGAAAAGCGGCAATTAATCCACCGATTAAAGCCATGTATATGTTCGTATTAAACTGTCCAGTCATATCCAATGATTGAATAGAATTAATCTGAATTGTTTCGATGCACATACCATCTCCTACTCCAATCATTTCCCCCAAATTACACAGGAAAATATAGGTAGGGAAAGTTGATTCTTTCATATTCATGAAAACAGAACCTACTATTGGTTCCGTAAAAATGAAAATGACAACGGCGAAAAGAATAATGGCAATGACAGATTTAACAAGTTTCCAACGAAGCTCTTCTAAATGACCTAAAAATGACAATTGTTCATTTTCTTCGCCACCTTTATTTAGACTTTTTTGACTCATTTGGGCGTAAAAGTAGCACATTTCAGCGAAGTCCTAGTATGAAGCTTAACGCCAAAAAAAAACCAATTACTGACCATTCATGTTAAAACAACAAAAAGTATAGTTTTTTAATGCTTTATAAGTTATATTAGTATAAAGCATTTTTAAGCTGAAAAGCTCATGTCAAGTACAGTAATTTCAATTAAAGCATCTCTTCAAAAGTATTTCGGATTTAACACCTTTAAAGGGGCACAAGAGGCCGTTATAGAAAACGTCCTCGCTGGCAAGCATACATTTGTAATCATGCCGACTGGTGGTGGCAAATCCATGTGTTATCAGCTGCCTGCATTAATGTCTGAGGGAACCGCGATTGTTGTCTCTCCGTTAATCGCATTGATGAAGAATCAGGTGGACGCTATTCGTCATGTAAGTGAAAGAGATTCCATCGCACACTTTATGAACTCTTCTTTAACAAAAACGGAGATTAACAAAGTTCGGGCTGATGTAAGAGAAGGCTTAACCAAATTACTTTACGTTGCACCTGAATCTCTTACAAAAGCTGAAAACATTGATTTCCTTACCTCAATAAAAATTTCCTTTTTTGCAGTTGACGAAGCGCATTGTATTTCAGAATGGGGGCATGACTTTAGACCCGAGTACCGGCGACTAAGACCAATAATGGAGCAAATTACTTCTGTACCTATTATTGCATTGACTGCAACAGCGACTCCAAAAGTTCAGGTGGATATTCAGAAAAACCTGGGGATGGTTGATGCTAAAGTTTTCAAAGCTTCTTTCAACCGAGACAATCTATTTTATGAAGTAAGACCTAAAAGAGATGTTCAAAAAGAAATCATTAAGTACGTAAAGAGGCATACTGGAAAATCAGGAATCATCTACTGCTTGAGTCGTAAAAAGGTGGAAGAGTTAGCAGAGGTACTTCAAGTAAATGGAATAAAAGCGCTTGCCTATCATGCAGGTATGGATCCCCCAACTCGTGCAAGACACCAGGACATGTTTCTAATGGAAGATGCTGATGTAATTGTTGCTACCATTGCTTTTGGTATGGGGATAGATAAGCCTGATGTAAGGTTTGTAATTCATCATGATATTCCGAAGAGTTTAGAGTCGTATTATCAAGAAACGGGAAGAGCTGGAAGAGATGGAGGTGAAGGGAATTGCGTTGCATTCTACAGCTATAAAGACATTGAAAAACTAGGTAAGTTTCTCCAAGGAAAGCCCTTAGCAGAGCAAGAAGTTGGAAGACAATTATTGTTAGAAATGGTGTCTTATGCGGAAACGAGTATCTGCAGGAGGAAATTTGTACTGCACTATTTTGGCGAGATTTATGACGACTCTGCCTGTTCCGAAATGTGCGATAACTGCAGAAACCCACGTGAAAAATTTGAAGGCAAAGACATTGTAACCCTCCTATTAAATGCCATCTCAGAAGTTAAGGAAAAGCACAGGTCAAAGTATATTTGTGATTTGCTAATTGGTATCGACACCAATGACAATAAAACGTACAAACACCAAAGCAATCAGTTCTTTGGGGCTGGAAAAGAGCACGAAGAAGCAACATGGAATGCAGCAATCAGACAATCTATTGTTGCTGGTTTGCTTTCAAAAGATGTTGAGAATTACGGCTTACTGAAAATTACTGAAGCAGGTAAAGCATTTATGGCTAAACCCCGTTCGTTCGAATTAATTAAAGAACACGATTACACGGGTATGGAAGATGACAGCGACATCATATTAAATCAAAAAGGTGGCGCTGGCGCAGCTGATGAGCAATTATTTAAAATGCTCAAAGAACTACGGAAAGAAATCAGCACCAAAAAGAACGTGCCGCCATTTGTTATTTTTCAAGATCCCTCATTAGAAGATATGGCCACCCAGTATCCCATTAATGATGAGGAACTTCAAAACATTGCAGGAGTTGGACAGGGAAAATCAAAAAGATACGGATCACCATTTCTGCAATTAATTGCCAAATATGTGACCGAAAACAACATAGATAGGCCCCAAGACTTGGTTGTCAAATCAATTGTAAATAAGAGTGGTGCCAAAGTCAATATTATTATGAATATTGATCGTAAGCTCCCATTAGAAGACATCGCTCAATCACAAGGAAAAAAACTAAGTGCCCTCATTACTGAAATTGAACATATTGTGTCTGCTGGAACAAAAGTAAATTTAGACTATTACTTGAATGACATCATGGATGACGATTCGCAAGAAGCTGTATTCGACTATTTCATGGAAGATGCAGAAACAGATTCCATTGACGATGCAATGGCAGAATTTGATGGTGATTATACGGAAGAAGAATTACGCTTGATGCGAATAAAATTTATGAGTGAGGTAGCTAATTAATCTATATTTAATTGCTCGATTGCCAACCAGCTCATTAACCCCATTCCCTGCTCAATCGCCCGCTCATCAGGGTTAAATGTTGATGTATGCAAACCGGATGTTTGAGTTCCAGGAGTTGCCGTTCCTAAACGATAAAAACAACCCGGCATTATTTGAGAATAATAGGCAAAGTCTTCTGCGGTCATTCTTAAATCTAGGTCAACAACATTTTCCTTGCCCAAATACGCAATGGCCGATTTTTTGGTTTGAGCCGTAACTGCTTCATCATTTACCAGATAAGGATAACCTTTGCGCACTTCAAACTCACAAGAACCACCCATCGATTCTGCGATTGAACTAGCCATTTTGATCATCTTCTCATGGGCCTTCGACCGCCAAGATTCATCAAAAGTTCGAAAAGTTCCAGCCAAATTAACCTCCTCAGGAATGATGTTTGTTGCGCCTTCAGCAATCACTTTACCAAAAGATAATACACTTGGCATATCTGGCTTGGAAGATCTACTCACTATTTGTTGCAACGCTACTATAATATGTGATGTTATTAAAACAGGGTCAATAACTGTATGGGGAAGCGCAGCATGCCCTCCTTTTCCTATTATTTTCACATGTAGTTCATCAGTTGAAGCCATGTACAATCCAGACTTCATACCAACTTTACCAACGGGTAATTCTGGGTAAACATGCTGGCCAAGAATCGAATCAGGCCTTGGGTTTTCTAATGCACCTTGCTCAATCATTAAAGAGGCACCACCAGGAAGGATTTCTTCTGCAGGTTGAAAAAGACATTTTACCGTCCCGTTAAATTCGCTTCTAATTGATTGCAGGATTTTAATTGCACCAAGTAATGACGAAGTATGCACATCGTGTCCACAAGCATGCATGACCCCTGAATTAATGGATGCAAAATCAAACTCATTTTCTTCCTGAATAGGCAAAGCATCAATGTCAGCGCGAAGTGCAATTACTTTTGATGAAGGATTATTACCCTTTACAAAGGCAATAATACCTGTATTCACATAGCCCGTATCAAATTCTACGCCCCAAGACGTTAGTTGTTTTTGTATGAATTTAGAAGTTTCAAACTCTTTAAAAGATAACTCAGGATGTTGATGAATGTGTCTTCTGATTTGAATTATCTCGTCATTATATTCTTTGGCTAGGGCCTTTATCTTTGCTATCATCCTTTATCTTGAAAATATTCAACACCTGAAACAATCATTTTTAAAGCAACAAGCAACATGATGATGCCGAAGATTAATTTTACTAATAATTCATCCAACTTCAAACTGAGTTTAGAACCAAAATATCCTCCAGCAATAAATGCAATGGCTATAACCAATGCATATCGCCAATTAACCGAACCTGCTTGATAATAATTCATTGCAGCCAAAATACCAATCGGTGGAAGCATTAATAAGAGACTGGTTCCTTGCGCTTCAAACTGAGTTAAACCAAGCACATAAACGAGTGCAGGAACAATAATAATTCCTCCACCAATGCCCACAAAACCACTCAAAACACCGGCGGCCAATCCAATAGTAATTAAAATAATTAAGGTACTTAACTCCATAAAAATGGTTAAAAATCCATGCTTAAAGATAAGTATTTTACAGATGGCAACAGAACACCGTCATCCACACCCCACGACCAATCAAACCTAACGTAATAACCAAACAACCTGCTGCGCAATCCAAAACCGTATCCATATATAATTGGTTCTTTCTGATTTTCAATGGTTATTAATAAATTGCCGTCTCTAACGACCGTAGTATTAAAAGAGTTTTCAGCAGAGTAAGGATCAACGCCTGTCCAGGCTGCACCAGCATCTGCAAATCCTACAATCATGAAATTTTCAGCAAAATCGCTCTTCATCGGTTTCCATGTTAACATTTTAATAATGGGTATTCGTAATTCAGAATTAATTACTGCAAAAGAATTGCCATTACGCGCATTTTGGAAAAATCCACGCACCGGTGTTGCGATAGTTTGAAAAAAGTAATTGTTATTCGGATCGATTTGAATACTGTTATCAAACTTTGGTAAGAGCCAATTATCAACCCCACCTAAATAATACACCAATTTTCGATTGCCAAAGGAAGTGCTCCCTGCGACTCTATTCGCCCAAACCATATTTCTCCAAATCCTTGTATAGTGCCTGATGTCTCCCCCAACCGTAAATAAGTCTGTTTTAGGTTCATTCAGTTCTCGATAGACTTCTCCCCAAAATTTCATTCTCAAACCGCGATAAAGATTTAAACCTAACGGAATAGCATGATCATAGACATAATCTAATTTAAAACCACCCCAATAATCCGTTGAATTAGGAATATTTAATGTTGTCTGATCGGTAGATTGAGTTACATTACGATCGGCTCTTAAATTAGCCGTTGCCCGGATACTAGACACCTCTGAAAACGGATACTTCAAATTATATTTGGCATCGTAAGTTTGCACTTTATCGACCCGATTATCGTAAAATCGAGTGAAGGTTTGTCTGGATGCCATGTATTTCTTATCCAGCCGATGACGCAGATCCTCATAACATATCAGGTACTCATTACTATTGAAATTTGCTGGGAATCTAACTCCTCCAATAATACGGTGATCCTCCATTAAATCAATTATTCCAAACTTGATCATTCCATTAAAACCCGGGTTACTATAATAAATCCCAGGAGCAAATCTTTGGTAAGACTGATTCAAAAAACTATTATCCAGCTGAGAAACGATGTAGTCAGATGTGAAATTAATCGTGTACAAATCTTGCCGAGGTAATACGAAAACTTCTTCTTCTACTTTTTCATCAAATTGCACGACTATTGAACTGTCTGGATGATTAGGCTGCGGAGGCTCTTCAAAAGTGACCACTTCTTTCTCATAAGCAGGTTCGTCGTCTTCAAATTGATAATTATTAATGTCGATCGTTGCGCTTGAATCTACAATTATATCACTTGTGTCGATATTGAATATGTTGAGCTTCACTATACCTAACCGATGCTTCATAAAGTGCGTCGGCATAATGTTTTCTTTACGCAATTGAACATTATTATCGGCTTGACCAATGTAAAATTGGAACTGCCCCTCTTTAAAAATAAGTTCAGAAAACACACCACCTGACCCACTAACATCTTGATCCAAAATAGAACGCGAATAATTAGTAACCGGGTGGATTACAGAAAAATACTTGTAATGAACTACCGTATCAATATGACTGATTAGGCTATCGTAAGAAGCAACAAATCGATTCGTTATACCGCTCTCATTACTTAAAAACATGTAACTATTCTTACTAATTTGAAAGGGTTGCGTTTCATTGATTTTAGGTGTCCGGGTAAGCCGAGTTAAAAAAGCAGACCTGGAACGATTAAAAATGAAAATATCCATATTCTCATTGTATGCTTTTATTTCCACCTTTCGATTCTTCCTAATGGTATCACTTTCTCGATTAGAAGAAAAAATAATTCTATCAGAATTGTCAACAAAACTTGGGTACAAATCATCGTAAATGTCATTGGTCAGCTGCTCTTGACTATTGCCGATCACTTTGTATAAAAACAAGTCTGTTTGTCCCTTTTTCGCCGCACTCATAATAATGAACTTTCCGTCAGCAGAATATTGTGCAGACAAAACTTTAGTCAGACCCAACAATGGTCGTCGGGTAGTTTTTTTATCTTCCACTGAGTAAATATTGATCAGTACTTCACCTTTTTTCTCTACGAAATAAGTGAGCGCTTTGCTTGTTGGGTGCCAAGACAATACCGGAAAAGTGCGATCTACAATTCTGTTTAAATCCAATCCTCCCTTGTGAATTTTACGGAGTTTATCATCTTCCAAATCGTATAGCCAAACTTTATATTGTCCATCTTCATTCGTAACAAATGAAGCATATCGACCATCTGGGCTTAGTTTAAATTGATTGTAATTGTATTTCTTTTTGGTTTTAAAGGTTAGCTGATTACCCATATTTTGACCCCGAAAATTTTCGTCATCTCTGTATTTACGCTTGTAATAATTTTGATAATCAAGCATGATGGTCTTGAGGGATGTCCCTAATACAAACAAAAAGCCGCTTTCTACACTTCGACTTACTCTTGTCATGTATAATACATTGGGAATGACGTTTTCTCCGTATACTTCTGCAATGTAATTCCAGATTGCCTGACCCGCCAGTTCTGCATCTTTATCTTGCAAAGCATTAAAATTAACAAACCGATCTGCCAGGATACCGTCTTTCACCAAATTATCTATTTCAGTAGACCATCCTTTACCAGCATATGCAATGAAACCTTTTAAATACCAATCGGGTAGGCTTAGTAGGGTATTATTTTTAAGAACGTCTTTCCAATTACCACCATACATGAGCTGCTGAAGGAGAATCTCGGTAAGGCCCGATTTAATTTGCTGATCTAAAGATCGATGATCACCTTCGTAAAAAACAAATATTTTGGAGCCAACAATTTTTGTGACACCACCAATATTTGAATTGTTATCATTGGTTAAGCCAATATTACTTTGCTGAAATTGTGACTGACTATTAAAAACAAGAATTTCTACTTTTTGTTTTAAATTAAAATCCAAAAGCTCTTCCAGATTAATTAGGCTTTTGTGTGCTGATTTAGCGGCATAAACAGCATGATTCTTCCCGTCACCATGAAAAAACACCTTAAACCTCTCAAAATTATAGGATTGCCAAAAAAACTCATTGTACTGTACGCGATTTTGCCCAAAATCAAGATGAGATCCCGTGTAGTATTGTGCGCTCATTTCCTTTCCCAAGGAGATGACCACAAGAAACAAGACAGAAATATATTTGAACGTGTTAATCAAAATAAATTACTAAACGCAAAGATAATAGAAATCGTATGTATTTTTACCTTATAATTACAACCCATGATAAAGATTGAGCAATTCACTTTCAACCCGTTTCAAGAAAATACTTATGTCTTATATGATGAAAGCAAAGAGTGTATAATTATAGATCCCGGATGCTATGAACCACACGAACAAGAGGAACTGACACAATTCATTACCAGTAAAAATCTTAATCCAGTTATTTTAGCATTAACACATAGCCATATTGATCATGTGCTAGGGAACCAATTCATCTGTAACCGTTTCAAATTGAAGCCTCAAATTCATCAATTAGATTTGGAGACACTTCGGAATGTGAAAAATTATGCCCATATCTACGGTTTTGCGGGGTATCAGCCATCTCCTGAACCTGAAATATTTCTTGAAGAAGGTAATCCAATGACTTTTGGTAATTCAACTTTAGAAATTCGCTTCGTTCCAGGTCATGCTCCCGGTCACATTGTGTTCATTAGTCATGAAGACAAATTTGTAATTAATGGCGATTGTCTCTTCTATGGTAGCATAGGCCGCACCGATCTGCCTGGTGGTGATCATCAAACACTGCTCAATAGCATTAAGAATGCTCTTTTTTCTTTACCGGATGATTATAAGGTATACACTGGACATGGTATTTCAACTACCATAGGTTATGAGAAAGAAAACAATCCTTTTCTTCAAGAGGAAATAAAAAGTTGAACGATAAATTTTAGGCATAAAAAAGTCCAGACTAAATGCCCGGACTTTTAAACCTATTCGTAAAATTCTTCAAATCTCCACTGCTTCTTCAACACTATCCTGTTTTGTCGGGATTTCGGCATCAGACTCTGCAGTCATTTCTTTAACAAAAGGAAAAGTATCTTTTGCCTTAGTCTTCATTTTTTCAATCTGCGTTTCAAAATCTGCTTTAGAAGATTCTACTGTCTTGAAAAAATCTCCTATGACATTTTTTCCTGAAGCGTCTTTTTCTTTACCTGCCTCAACCAACTCGTCAATTCTATCTTTTATCTTGTCATTTGCTTCAGAAGCCAGTCCAAGACCTGCATACGCCAGTGTTTTAATCATGTTTTCCATTTCTATTATTATTAATTATAAATCTTTTATTTTTTCGCAGCCTTTGTTACCGTTTTCTTAACTGCCGCCGCCGCTTTAGCTGCCTTTTTTTCAGCAGCTATTACTTTAGCTTCCAAATCCTCAATTCTTTTATTTAACGCTTCAATTCCATTCTTGTCTTTTTTCATGAAATCAAATCTTTCTGTTAAATCATCTTGCACCTTCTTCAATTTCGACTCAAATTCTTCTTTTTTCTCGCCTGTTGATTTGAAGAAGTCATCACAAATTTTCCTTCCCTCTGTATCTGATATTTTACCTTTTTCAACCAAATCATCGATGGTCTCTTTTAGTTTATCAGAAGTAGAAGAAGCCAATCCAACTCCAGCATATATAAAGTTCTTTAACAAATCCATTTTTATTTTTTTAAAAGTTATTTGTTCTTACGATATCAAAAAGTGAACCAAAAATTAAGAGGTTGATTTAAATATTCCTAATTGAAGTTTTAATTACCTGATTTACATATATTTATAGACGAATAAAGAGTATTTTTTGCGTGAACTATATTCTATCATATTGTCCACAAGACTCCATTACTGACATGACACTTAACTATTTTTACTGACATAGTACACAACTTGTCAGGAGCAAGCCCCTGCCGGGAAAGACCAAGTGGCTATAAAACCAATCTTTCGCCTAAATCATAATCAATGAGGTCATCCAGAATAGGTTTTATTCGGGAATGGTGCACAGGACTTGCCAGATTATTAAGAGCTCTAACCCCTAACTTTCTCGTATCAAAATGCGCTCGATCGAGCGCCTCTGTTTTAACAATATAAAATTGCCACTGATCTAAATCGAGGACATCTATCTTCTTCAATTCCTTTTGATTGAGAACCACAAAAATGTAGATTTCAGGATGCCTATTTCTATAAGTTAAGCTACTTTGAGTCGCAGCATCTGCGCCTTTTTTAGGGGAAATATCAAAAGACAAGCGTTTGAGCCGTTTTTGCTTCCAATGCTCGATAAAAGCCGAAGTTTTAACACTGATCTTTTTTTTACGATACCGCAGATCTGAATTATCCCAATAGATTCTTGGCATTTTCGTAAGCTCTAATGCATTGGCGACTAAAAATAAAGCAAAATCATTCCTATTAGATGGTATAACAATGTCGGAGCAAGCCCATTTCCAAAAATCTAAAATTTTTATATCGGAACCCTTTATTTTTTCAAATCCTATATACACTATTCAAGCTTTTCATTACGCATGATTTTATTCAACACCTTTTCCAGCTTCTTTTCATTACCGGCATAAAAATTTAGGGAAACACCAAACTGTCTGTAACTCACAGCCAAACTATCCAATAAAAAACGATTTGTTTTAAAATACCGAAGAACGGAATCATGCTTAATTGGAAAAGATAGCGAACGATTAAAAAGCAAGGCTTTTATACTGGTATCACTCAATAAGTCTTGCACTTGTTCAATGGGCATGTGTGTAATGACATCGTCGAGTATCTTTACGGTATCCATTTCCTGCTCCATAGATGTTAATTTCGCCAGTGCATTTGCGTAAATGCTATCGATAAGATTCGCCTGTGTAACGTAGTAGTCAAAGTTCTCTTCCAATTGAATTTTTGAAATCTGATGCTTCCCAAAAAGTACACTGTAATAAGACCGAACACTGTCTTTAATGATACTCTGAAGGAGCTGTACTTCCGTAAGTTGTGCCTCAACGAGATTAATATCAATAATAATCTCAGTCATTTTTTCTGGGGTTATTAAATCCTGAGGTAATGGAGGCGCTTTTAATTCTTGCCCACATGAATACATTAATACCAGAAAGATTATTCCAATACGCTGAATCATCTATCAAACGTTAATCGTTGACCAGCTGATGTTTTTAAAAATTGACCATTGCTGAATGCTTGGTGCCCATTTACAAATACCTGCTTTACCTGACTTCGAAAGGAATACTCATGAAATGGACTCCAACCACACTTGTATAAAATATTATCCGTATTCACTTGCCAGCTTGCATTTAAATCCACTAAAACCAAATCCGCATAATAGCCCTTTCGAATGTAGCCACGTTGTTCTATTTGAAAACAATCTGCTACTGCATGACACATTTTCTCGACAATTTTTTCCAAAGGCATTTTGCCATTGTGGTAATGTTCCAACATCGCAACCAACGCATGCTGAACCAGCGGACCACCAGAAGGAGCATTGAAATAAGTATTGGCCTTTTCCTCTTTTGTATGGGGTGCATGATCCGTTGCTATTACATCAATAACATCTCGTTTAACCGCTTCAATTATGGCATCCCTATCTGATTTTTTTTTAACCGCAGGATTCCACTTGATAGCAGTGCCTTTTTCAGCGTAATCAGCGTCAGTAAACCACAAATGGTGAACACAGGCCTCTGAAGTAATTTTCTTATTTCCTACAGGGCCTTGCTCAAATAACTCTAATTCTCTTTGTGAAGAGATGTGTAAAACATGTAGCCTCGTATTGTGTTTTTTTGCCAATTCAACAGCCATTGATGAAGATTTAAAGCAAGCTTCCGCACTTCTTATTTCAGGATGGCAAGAGATCGGAACATCTTCTCCATATTTATCTCTGTAAGCAGACAAGTTTGCTTGGATAGTCTCCTCGTCTTCACAATGAGTTGCAATGAGCATTTTGCATTCTGAGAATAACTTCTCTAATACAGTTGTATTATCCACGAGCATATTTCCCGTAGATGAGCCCATAAACACCTTAACTCCACACACATTCTTAGGATCTGTTTTCAGTACCTCATCCAGATTATCGTTAGATGCACCCATAAAAAAAGAGTAATTCACATACGAATTCGTCTCTGCTATTTTGTACTTATCTTCTAACAACTCTTGCGTCAATGTATTCGGAACTGTATTAGGCATTTCCATAAAAGAAGTAATTCCACCAGCCAATGCTGCCTTACTTTCTGATAAAATATCGGCTTTATGTGTTAACCCAGGCTCTCTAAAATGAACCTGATCATCTATTAATCCTGGAATACAATGTAATCCAGTAGCATCAAATACTTCCCAATCCTGCTTACTTTCAATGCTACCTTTACAAACTTCAACAATGAAATTACCGTCAATTAAAATGTCTCCAATGAAAATGTCATTTTCATTAATAATTGTGGCATTCTTTATTAATTTTTTATCCACGATTTTACATTGTTTTATTTGTTACTTTCTTTTTCCGCATCTTAAAAACACCTAGAAATGCCTCCTTGAATATGCTCATGCTCATTTTTGAATTGCCCAACTCCCTATCTTTAAAAGTTATTGGAACTTCCAGCACCTTAAATCCTAACCGATAAGCCGTATATTTCATTTCGATTTGGAACGCATAACCGACAAAGCGAATGTCATCCATATCAATACTTTCTAAAACTTTCCGGGTATAACATTTAAAACCTGCAGTAGTATCCTTAATATTCATCCACAATACAGTTCTTACATAAAATGAAGCGCCATAAGACATCATCCACCGACCGATTGGCCAGTTTTCTACTTTACCACCAGGACAATAACGAGAACCAATACTCATGTCTCCTCCTTGCTCTGAACAGGCCTTTTTAAGGCGAATAAGGTCATTAGGGTTGTGAGAGAAGTCCGCATCCATCTCAAAAACATATTCGTAAGATCTTTTCAAGGCCCATCTAAATCCATGTATATAAGCTGTCCCTAAACCCTGCTTTCCCTCTCGCTCTTCGATATGCAGTTGTGCATATTCTTGTTGTAACCGTTTGACGATTTCAGCGGTTCCATCTGGAGAGCCATCGTCAACAACCAAAACGTGGAAAGCATCTGGTAAAGAAAAAACCGTTCGTAGCATGAGCTCGATGTTTTCTTTCTCGTTGTAGGTCGGTATGATGATTAATGAATCGCTCAACAAATTAGATTTCTAGCTAAAATAATTGAATTTATTAACGTTTGGATTTCAACAAACGAATAAATAAAATAGAAATTGCTGTATGAACAATTTATACCTTAGAGAACAATTGTTTTTAATCATTAACGTTTATACATTTTGAAGATTCCATTAAGCATAGCCCTCACACTTCTTAATACGTTGATTTTCAGTCAATCTAGCATGAATGTAAGCCTTTTACATCACTGGGATGGCGAGTGGGTAGACACCAATAATGCAGGCATTAAGTACAATGAAGTTTGGGGGTTTGTTCAAGATAATGAAGAATATGCCGTTATTGGCTCTGTAAATGGAACGCATATTTTTCTTTTATCCGATACGGATGGGTTCGTTGAAATTGATTTTGTGCCCGGCGCATATCAAGGTCATGTAGTTCATAGGGATTACCACGATAACGACGGTTATCTATATGCGGTATGCGATCAAGCACCAAGTACTCTTCAAATCATTGACCTTCAATACCTGCCAGACTCTGTTCATGTTGTGTATGATAGTGACGCATTAATCAATACTGCACACAATGTTTTCATTGACTCTTCATCTAGCCTAATGTACATTTGCAATCCCCCAGGAACTGGAATGGAGGTGTATTCTATAGTCAATCCCATATCTCCGGTACTGGTTTGGGACCACAACATGTTTGATTATATACATGATGTCTATGTCAGAAATGATTCGGCTTATTTGGCCAGCGGTTTAGATGGTTTATGGATTTACGATTTCAGTAATCCAAGTGCTCCTGTTAATTTAGGTTCACTTACATCGTATCCGGAACAAGGATTTAATCATTCGGGATGGTTGAGCGAAGACGGCAAAACCTATGTTATGGCAGATGAAACCACAGGAAAAAAATTAAAAGTAGTTGATGTTTCCGATCTAAGTGACATTAACGTTCTCTCTGTTTTTGGTTCAGATTCATATCCTGAAACGATTCCTCACAATGTGATGTTATTCAATAATATAGCATACGTTTCTTATTATAATGACGGATTGCAAATGTACGACATCAGTAATCCAGCAAATCCAACGAGATTCGGTTGGTACGATACATATCTAGGGAGTAATGATCTAGCTTTTCAAGGCGCATGGGGCATCTATGCAAATCTTCCATCAGGAAAACTATTGATTTCAGATCGGAATACAGGACTTTATGTTTTCAAATATTTTAAGCCCGAAGGTCATGATGAGATTAACTATGGCGTCTATCCTAATCCAGCCAAAGACTTTATTTGGTTTTACCACAGCTATCAGGACCAATTTAATTATCGATTACGAATACTATCAGCAGAGGGTAAAATTGTAAAAGAAGTTACAGGTATGCATGATCACTTGAATATAGATTTAAGAAACCTAGCTGCAGGCTTGTATCTTTATGAATTATACAGCGAAGAACCAGAAAGAAAATTATCAGGGAAATTCGTAAAGGAGGAATGATACTGGCAATCTCTACTTCAATCTGCGCCTACAGAAGCAACCTTTATCAGGCAAATACAATCTCATCAATGATGGTAGACATGGAATCCAACTCCGCGCCGTCAATTACAGACCTTGTTGCCTTAATCGCTACATCTTCTGCTTTATCAACAGGATAACCCAAAGCAACTGCAAATTTTCTTATTTTATTTACTTCAGAAAAAGCAACTTTTTCATCGGCTACAACCATTTTAACCAGATGATAAAACCTTTCATGTCGCTCCTCTTTATTCTCCGGTGGATTAATCGAATAATTTTCGGGGTTTTCAAGAATCAAATCAAAATCCTCATTAGAGAGTCCAATTTTTCGTGCAATATTCTTTAATAATTGTAATTCTTCAGAATCAACCGTTCCATCTGACTTTGCAATCATCACTAAATTTCTGAAGTGCCCTTTATTTTGCTTTTGCTCTCCATTTTCAAATAAATCTGCTATTGACATTCTAATTGGTTTTTATTTGGTGCAAAAATACAGTTATCGATGAATTAATAAACTAAAACTAGCCTTTATTTACAATGCACCTTCTTTTATTTCTTCAACAACCAAAGGATCTAATAATGTTGAAGTGTCTCCCAAGCTCGAAGTCTCTCCTTCGGCAATTTTTCTCAGAATTCTTCTCATTATTTTACCAGACCTGGTTTTTGGTAATCCTGGTACAACTTGAATCTTATCCGGTTTGGCAATAGGGCCAATCTGTTTAACAATTACATTTATAAGTTCTTTCTTAAATGCATCTTCATCTGCTGGTGGCGGAGAACAAATAATATAGGCATATATGCCCTGTCCTTTAATCTCATGGGGATATCCAACAACTGCAGCTTCAACAACATTCTGATGTTCGTCCAATGCGTCTTCTACTTCCGCAGTGCCAATCCGGTGACCCGACACGTTGATAACGTCATCTACTCTACCCGTAATTCGATACATTCCATTTTTGTCTCGCTTACATCCATCTCCTGTAAAATAATACCCTTTATAACTTGAAAAATAGACACTTTTACAACGTTCATGATCACCCCATGTAGTTCGAATCATACTGGGCCAAGGATATTTGATGCATAAATTTCCGCTAACTTCATTTCCTTCAATCTCATTCCCGTCTACATCCATCAGACACGGCTGAATTCCAGGTAAGGGCAAGGTAGCATAGCTAGGCTTAAGTGGAGTAATTCCAGCAAGTGGGGAAATCATAATACCACCTGTTTCGGTTTGCCACCAGGTATCTACAATAGGGCATTTGCTTTTGCCGACTAATTGATGGTACCACTTCCAAGCCTCTTCATTAATGGGTTCTCCTACGGTTCCTAGTACTTTTAAGTTAGACAAGTCGTGTCGCGTAACAAATGAATCATCATGAACTTG
>Ga0115568_10001334_pt1 | contig 17834 bp, 16 predicted proteins | sample COGITO_mtgs_1204_FD_87296 | JGI IMG/M metagenome (GOLD analysis project Ga0115568, IMG submission 87296) | Pelagic marine microbial communities from North Sea - COGITO_mtgs_120426 | ecosystem: Environmental > Aquatic > Marine > Epipelagic | place: Germany:Helgoland, sampling site Kabeltonne...
CAATGCTCTGGAAACCCTCGTACTCAGTCAGCCCTTGGGCTCACACATCGATGCCGAGGCGGTCGAGGTCTTTGCGCGTGAACGTCAGATTCGCTATGATCGGGATGAGGATGAGCACTATGACCACGCCTCTGCGATGATTAAGAGTATCCGTGGATCCGACCCAGACGCCGCTCTGTATTGGACGTTTAAAATGCTGCAAGGCGGCGAAGATCCGCGCTATATCGCCAGGCGGTTGACGATTTTAGCCTCCGAGGATGTCGGGCTGGCCAATTCGCATGCCCTGACAGTTGCCACGGCTGCCTTTGATGCCTGCGAGAAAGTGGGCATGCCGGAGTGTGAATATAATCTCGCGCATGCGGTGCTGTATTTGGCGACTTCGCCGAAGAGTAATTCGGTCACGCGCGCGATGCATGCCGTCAAGAAGTCGCTGCGCGAGCGGCCGGTACAGGCGGTTCCGCTTTGGCTGCGCGATGCGCATACGAAAACCAACAAGGACTTGGGGCACGGTCAGGGCTATTTATACAGTCACGATTTCCCCTCCGGTATTTCGGGGCAGGAGTTTATGCTGCAGCCGGAGCGATTTTATGTTCCCGGCCATGCTGGCGCCGAAGCTGCTACTGCCCAGCGTATGCAGCACTGGAAGCAAGTGAAAGCTGACATTCAACAAAACGATGCCGCCGAGCGCGATTGATCTCTCGGTCAATGCGCATATCTTAATACTTATGAAATCAAGCATTACAGCTCTTTGCCTAGTCCTCTTTGCTTGGACTGTGCCGCTCGCTGCCGAGGAGGTAGTGGAGGCGAGGGTGATTCCCGCCGAGGTGTCCGAGCCGCCGTACGCAATTGGTGATTTGGTGCCGCAGCAGGGGCATTACATCGCCCTGGAAGAAGGCCTCTCGCTCAACTTCCGAATCGTGAACAACAAGATTCGTATTTATTGGATCGATGCGGATGGGCTGATTGCCGAGCCTCAATCCGCTGGCGGCACAGTTCGTTTTAAGGGCTCGGTGCGTCGGCAGATGTTTCATCACGTCGCGCGCCTGAGTGACGATGCCGGACTCGGCTCGCCAGGACTGGTGCTGAAGCCGCACCTGTTTAATGTTATTTTAAATCTGGAGCAGGCCGAAGGTGAGGGCTTGGGTCTTTATACCTTCCGTTATCTGCCCGCTTTGGATCGTCCTATCGATGCGGCGGAACCGAAAGTGAGTCAGCGCAACTAAATGAAAATGGATTTTAAGCAACTTCTCAAAAATTGGATGTTCGTCGCGGCTGGTGTCGTCATTGCATCAAATACCGCGTCCGGAATTCATTATGACAGCAACGAAGCGTTGGTGGTGGCCGTGCTTCTCCTCAGTGCCTGTAACGTCTTTCTTAAGCCGGTGCTTATGCTCTTCTCGCTGCCCTTTATTATTCTGACCTTTGGGATTGGGATTTGGGTGATCAACGCCTTGCTGTTCCTATTTGTCGGCGGGCTCGTCAGTGGCTTTCATATTGATAGTTTCGGCAGTGCGCTATGGGGGGCTTTGGTGGTGAGTATTACCAGTGCGCTGGCGAGTCTGTTTTTCGGCGCACCTGGCGCGCGCAGTGTGAACATTAAGGTCGGTCGCCCTGGTACGCCGTCGGGCGGGCAGCCGCAGTCTCATCGGCCTGGTGTCGGGCGTAAGCCGAAGCCAATTGTCGAGGATGACGACGATGTGATCGATGTTTAGTTAAGCGTCGCGGTTGGTGCGGGCGATCGATCACCCCTGGCATTGACGCGCACCCCTTCGGCTGTTTTGTTTTCAGACTGAGAGCATGCTTGCATGCTTTTCCGTGCGCTTATGCTTACGCACAAACTTTTATTTCACGCATTATGTCAACTAACTCAAAATACGATCTTGTAGTCATCGGCGGTGGTCCGGCTGGCTATGCAGCAGCAATTCGCGCGGGCCAACTCGGCAAAAAAGTAGCCTGCGTCGAGCAGGAGCGCCCAGGCGGCACTTGCTTAAATTGGGGGTGTATCCCTTCCAAGGCATTGCTGAAGAGTGCCGAGTTATTTAACAAAATTAAGCATTGTGAGGATTTCGGTATCTCAGTGACCGGTGCTTCTTATGATTTTAATAAAATCATTCAACGTTCGCGTGGCGTGTCTTCGACCATGGCCAAGGGCATTGAGTTCCTGTTTAAGAAAAACAAGGTCGATTACATCAAGGGTATCGGTACCATCACTGTCCCTGGGATGGTGGAGGTCACTGACGGTCCGGATAAGGGTAAGATCCTTGTCACCGAAAACACGCTGATCGCGACCGGTTGTAAGCCGCGTCAGTTGCCCGACCTCGAGGTCGACGGCGAGCGCGTTATGACTTCGCGCCAAGCGCTGGAAATGAAGGATCAGCCGAAGTCGATCGTCATCGTCGGCGCCGGCGCGATTGGCGCGGAGTTTGCCTATTTCCTCAATGCGTTCGGCACCAAAGTGACCCTGGTCGAGATGCTCGACCAAGTGTTGCCGGTGGAAGATAACGAAGTCGCTGATGTGGTGGCGCGCGAATTTAGCAAGCAGGGCATCGATTGCCGTGTGTCGACTGCGGTCGAAAACATCCAAGTCGCCAAGGACAACGTGACCATGGACTTGGTGAAGGGCGACAAAAAGGAGTCAATTACTGTCGACAGTGTGCTGATCGCGATCGGTGTGGTGGCCAACACTGCAGGTCTGCTGTCACCGCGCACTAAGCTCGCTCAGGACCGCGGCTATATCAAGGTCGATGCCAACTACGAATCCTCCGTCAAGGGAGTCTACGCTGCCGGCGATATCATCGGGCCGCCTTGGCTCGCACACGTCGCGACGTACGAAGCGATTCAAGCGGTGCAAGGCATGTTCGGTCACGGCCAAGCCAAGCAGGTGGCTGACTTTCCCGGCTGCACTTACTGTATCCCACAGGTTGCTTCGATCGGTAAGACCGAGAACAAGCTCAAGGAAGAAGGCATTAAATATAAGGTCGGCAAGTTCCCGTTCCAAGCATCCGGTAAGGCGGTTGCATCCGGTGCGCCGGAAGGCTTCGTGAAGCTGCTGGTATGTGAGCAGTATGGCGAAATTCTAGGCGCCCACATCGTTGGTGGCGACGCGACCGAAATGATCAGTGAATACTGCCTTGGCAAGAAGCTCGAAGCGACTGCTGAAGAGATTCACAATACCATCCACGCACACCCAACCCTGAGTGAGGCGACGATGGAAGCCGCGGCTGCCGTGTTTGGCGAAGCGATTCACATCTAGTCGATCGCATCTTTTAAGCAACAGGCCGGATTCCCGATGTGGGGTCCGGCCTTTTTTGTAGCATGACGGTGATAGCCGTTGTGACTGCGGGGTGTGGTCGAGCCGTAGTCAGGATGCAACCGCTGTCGCGGTCGCGCTACGCTGGCATCCTGTTAGCCTTGCTTGAGCACGCGTAGCTTAGGGTGGGCGTGCTCGATGTTGTGGATTTGTTCGTTGCTGGCGAATGAGAGCCCTGTGGACAGCGCGTCGGCCTGAGTCGCCGTCGGGGCGATGACGCTGAGACTTTTCCAGCGGGTGGCCGGTAGACCGGTCTGCGGGTGGATCAAATGGTGGTAGCTGCCGTCTTTGGAAAGCGGGCTGCCGTAACTGCCGCTGGTGGCGAGCGCTTGATCATTCAATTCGGCGACCTCGTGCAGTTCGCTCGCATGGCCCGCATCTTTGATGCCGATCTTCCACGGGCGCTGTTCGGGATGGCTGCCGAGCGCGCGCGTTTCCCCCAACTCGACCAGTACATGCTGGTAGCCTGCCTGTCGGAGGATGTCGCTGACGCGGTCGGTGATGAAACCTTGTGCGATGCCGTTGAGTGTCAACTGCATGCCCGGGCGGTTAAAACGGATCGAGTCGGTGGCGTACTGCAGGTGCTCCCAGCCGCTGTGTGCGCGGGCTTTGGCGAGGGTGGGTTCGCTGGGGCCGGTGGTGGCGTCAGGCTGCGTTTGAAAGTGTTGTTTGTAGGCGTGCCACAACGGCTGAATGGTCGGGTCAAACAGGCCGTGGCTGAGCGCATGCGCATGGTTCGCGGCGTCGAGTAGCGGGCGCCAGTCGGCCGCGGGAGCGTCGAGGTAGCCGTCGCGGTTGAGCCGACACAGCTCGGAAGTATGGTCGTACAGGCTGAATAGTGATTCCAGGCGGCGGATTTCGTCGAAGCAGTGTTGTAGCACCGCCTGTGCCGCTAGACGGTTTTCGGTGTACAGCGTGAAGCTACCTTGCGCGCCGAGGGTGTAGCCTTGCCAGCGCACCGCTTGAAGTGAGCGAGGCGCCGGGCTCGCCGCGGCCAGTTGTCCAAGGCTGAGTCCGGTCGCGCTGGTGGCGAGGATCTGGATGAAGCGTCGGCGTTGCATTAGCGGGCGGGCGGGCTGTTCGGGGCTTTCGGGCGGCGTGACTTGCGCAGCCAGCCACCGATGCCGGAGGTGATAAGAATGATGATCGCGACTGCGGACAGGTCCATGGCGGTGCGCCCGCCCCAGCCGAACAGGCGCCCGGAGTGCAGGTCAAGTAGCACGCGATAAAGGGAGACCCCGCCGCCTTGAAAGGCTTCGAGGACGGCTTCGGTGGCTGCGTCGTCCAGTTTAATGAGCGGCAGGGCAGCGACCGTGTAGCTGGCTTGGTAGGTTTCGAATGCCAGCCAATCCGCATCGGGGGTGAATGCGCCGGCATCGGTGACGAGCACTGGAGTGGTGTTGTTGATGTGCCCGACTGCAGTGAGTGTGTGGTAGGGGAGTTGGCTGTTGGGGACGGACTCGATCAGTTCGCCGTTGCCAGCCAGATAGAGGAGGGCGTCGCTGGTGGCGACCACTGAGATCGGGTCACCTTCGATGATGCCGAGCGGCTTACTAGCCGTAGCCAACGGTGTCTTATTATAAAAGAGCTGGCCGTCGAGGTGCACCAGGGCCTCCGATGTGTGGATGCGGTAAGCGCTGATGTCGGATCCGCCGGCCATGCCGTAGCGCTCGAGGATCGAGCTGCTGCGTATAATAACTTGGTCGAGGCGCAGTAATTCGGTGTGGTTGAGCGCCAGTCCGGTGAAGGAGAGGCTGAGTAGAAAGAGCGCCGAGGCAATGCCGAGCCAGCGGTGCCACGCGAGGATGGTGCGTTTGCGGGGAAGTTGTACGCTCATCGTGTGGCCTCTTGGTGGAGGTGAAGTGCCAGACGGGAGAGCCGGGTGAGGGCATTGACCGAGAGCGTCGCGCCACTAATACCGTCGACCTTTTGCTTGAGCCGCTTTTGCTCGTTGAGCTGCAAGCCTTTAAATTGGTCGGTAAAGAACGGGTAGCGTACCTCCCAGCCATGGCTTTCGCGGTAGATCAGCACCTGCATTTGCAGCATCGATTCGTCTTCGATCACGAAACCGGTGGTGATCGGCTTGACCTTGCCGATTTCTTCGAGGATCCACGCGGTGCGCTCGCCGTGTTGCCAGTAGCGGATGCGCATCCCTTTGTAGGGGTGGCCCAGAATCTCCTTGGTCGATGCTTTCAGGTCCTTGGTCAGCCACAGCACTTTTTGCTCCGGCTCATTTTCGAAACTTTGTGTGATAAATACGCTGGGCTCTAGGTACACGTCTTCCTTCGCGTGTGTGCAGGTGCCCTGAAGGATCCACACACACATAGTAAGGAAAAGTACTGGCAGCCGGGTTGTCATAAAAGTCTTATACAGCAAAAAAAGCCGGTGCCTGCCGCAAGGGCAAGCACCGGCTGTAACTTACATACTAAAATTGGTAGCCGACACCTAGGTTGAATGCATCGTCGGCATCGACGAAGTTCTGGTAGTCCGCCTTAAACACCACGTTGTCAGTCGGCCAGTAGTTGACGCCCACTTCGAGGATCTCGTTCTCTTTTGCGCTAGCGTCTTTATAATACTCGAGGTCGCTGTAGCGTGTATAGATACCTAGGTCGCCGTAGTGGTCGCTCAGCTCCCAGCGGTAAGAAGGCTCAATGTAGTAACCAGTTTGCTCCTCTGCATCGGCGGCGACTTCGCCATCCAGGTCCCAGCGCGCGTACAGTGCGCGCAGGCGGAAGTTGCCATTGCTGTAATCGATGTGCGCAGTGCTGAGCAGGCCCGAGTAGTCGGCGTCAACGTTGCCTGCGCCTGAGCTTTGGTCTAGGTCGTCCTGGTACAGAATCGAGGCGGCGACTTCGAGGCCGGCAATGCCGGTGTATTTGACGCGCCCGGTGACGGCGGCTTCTTCGTTGACCGCTTTGGAGACTTTTTGACGACCGTCGCGGATGTAGCCTTCTTCGACATCCAGTCCAGAGGTGATCGCGCCGTCGAAGGCTAGGCCATTGTCCATGCGGTAGGTGCCCTTGATGCCGCCTTCCCACCAGGTGGAGGGGATGATGTATTTCTCAACAGTGTTACGCTCGACCCCGTAGAACGTGTTTGGCTCGTGGGTCTCGTTGAGGATGCCGACCGGCATTAGGAACACCCCGGCGTCGGTGCTGAACTGCTGCGTCCAATCCATGCGGATGAAGGCCTGCTCCAGCTCGATTTCACCCTCTTCACCATCGGCTGCCAAGGAGTGCTCCAGTTCCAGCTCGGTGTACAAGGTGATCCAGTCGTTGAAGTCGTGGTTGAAGAACAATACGAAGCGGTGGAAATCTATGTCGTTGACGCCGTTTTCAGGGAAGTTGGCATGCAGTTCGCCGTAGCCGCCCACCGAGGTATTTTCCCACCAGCCCGGAGCGCCGAAGCTGCTGTCGCCGATTTCTTCAAACGCCAGCGTGGTGGCCTCGACCTGTTGCTGGGTCGCTTTAAGCCCCGCTTGCGTGGACGAGGCGGTGGCTTTGGCGTTGGTTGCGATTGTTTGCGCGCTTTGGGCCTGCTGCTTGTTCAACTGAACCAAGGCGGTCAGCGTTTCGATTTGCTGCTGCTGCGCTTGGATCATTTGCCACATCTCGGCTTGAGAGGGTAGCGCTTTGGTCGCCTCCTGCGCTGGCAGTGTTGCCACGAACGCAGCGCAGGTCAGTGCTGCGAGTGTTAGGATTCGTTGTAGTTTCATTTTTTGTTTGTTCGTTTATCGGTTTAGATAAAAAATTGTTAATGAGTCTCAATAGCACCTTTTGGTGGCCGTCAAACTTTATTTGATACTGAATCTCATTATCATTGAGTGCAGTCGCGGTAATTTGTTTCACCGCCTGTGGCTCGACGCGTGATTCGCAGCCGCGCAAGATCGAACGCTTTTCGCGTTGACCTAGGATCGGTAGTCGCGAATCTTTCTACATCTTTGCGCTGCTCCCGTAGTTCAATGGATAGAGCGGCGGTCTCCGAAGCCGCAAATGGCAGTTCGAATCTGCCCGGGAGCACCACTTTAAGTTGCCAATTTTTAGTGGATTGTGGGTTCCTGGGGTAGCTGTAGGGCGGTTTTCGTCTAGGCCGCCGTCCGGGGGGGATAGCTTTATGGGAAACGCCTGTGTGGGCATGCTGTCGGCCATTAAAAGTCATCGGATTCCCGTAGGCTAATCTGTGGGAGGTTATTTTTGCTTGTTATGCGGTGCTCAAGTGACTGGGTTGTGACTGGATTGATCGCTATGGCTTGGCTCTTCACCACTTCGCCAATGAGGCGCTCGCGCTGAGTGCGTCGCGTCTATGCGCCGTTGCTATGGCTCTCGGATGTTTTGTGTTTTTTGTGAATTAGTTCTGGAGTGGGGGCGTCGAAGGTCTTTTATTAAAGGTCGTCCAGCAGCTCTATTGTCTGTTCGATTTGAACCCCAACCTCTGAAATTACCCCTCCCTGTCTTCCTTTACCTGAGCTAAGCTCGTCTTTGTTGATCCTAACAACGAAGCTTCTATTTACGCGCCTTAAATGGCTGAGCTGTTTTCTTATTATTTGGCGATTTCGCAGTCATTTACAACGCTGCGGTTGTGATGCTGGCTGGTTCTCCCGTTCTTAACTGACCTGCGGCGAGGGGCGCGTGACATGCTAAGGTCTTTGATCAGGAGTGGAGTCGATTTTTTGCAAAGTAGTCATCAATAAAGAGTACAAATGATCATGAAAAAAAGTATGTTCGATAAATTTAAAATACTAATTGCTGCCGCTATGGCATCGTCGTCTTTGTTCGGCGCCACGACCGCCAGTGCGGCCGATTCCCTGCCTCAACTGATTCAAAACCTGGAGGCTGGCGAGATGCAAACCGTGGTCACTTATGGCACGAGCCTGACCAAGGTGGGGACTTGGCCGGATCAATTGCGCGAAGTCTTGGAGCAAAAGTATCCTGGCCAAGTCGATCTGATCAATAGCGGAAAAGGCGGCAGTACTTCTGTATGGGGGGGGGATAATTTTGATAATAAAGTGATCTCCAAAAAACCGGATGCCATGTTTATCGAGTTCGCGATTAATGATTCCGTTGGTCAGCGTATGACTGTCGCCAAGTCGAGGGGGAATCTCGAAGGCATGATTGATCGTCTGTTGGCGGTGCAGCCCAAGTGTGAAATCATTTTGATGACAATGAACCCTGCGGTTGATATCCATGGCTTGCGCCGTCCGAATGTGGCTGCGTACTATCAGATGTACCGTGATGTGGCCAAAGATCGTGATTTCTTGTTGATCGATCACTATCCGAACTGGAAGAAAGTTCTCGATGAAGACCCTGCGCGCTTCTTGCGCTACTCCCCTGACGGTATCCATCCCGTGCGTGAGGGGACGCTTGAGGTCGTTATGCCTGAGATTCAGGCGGCCCTTGGCCTGCAGGAGTGCAAGCCTGAAGTTAATCGTAGTGTTAAATGCTGGGAGTACATGTTTAAGGCGATGGACAACATGATTGAGAAGGATAAAAAGGTGACCCTCAAAGAATATCAGAAATTTTGGAAGAGTCAGTTTGGTAAGTGTGATCAGAACAAGGACCGTTCGCTGCAGCCCGATGAATATGTTTCAAAGCCGATGTTTCAGTACTTCGATGCAAACAAGGACAGTGTAATCAGCCTTGAGGAATATCAGGCTGTATACGCGCCTTATTTTAAGCGCGGCGATCTGGATGGAGACAATGTCTGGGTCTTCGCAGACTTAGAGAATCTGTAAATTACTTACTTTGCTCGCGCACGCATGCGCGGGCAAAGTTTTGTCAAACACAGTGTGTGTCTGATGTTAAGCGCATCGCTGTGGCCATTTTGCTACCCCTCCGTTTTTAATCCAAACTGGCTCACCAGTTTGGATTAGCTGATTGTCCTGGGTGCCTTAGAGTGGTGCTTCGGATGATTTATGTACAATTCAGAGTTCTGGGGAGCGGTGCTGCCGCCACGGAGTTGCCGTTTGTCAGGGGTGTTCACCGATTTCGGGACTCCCGTTCGCGCGGCTAGGTTCTTAAGCTGTCACGGTCACAATCGCAGAAAGCACCGTCACCATTGACGGTTGTGATGCGGCCCTACTGATCGGCGCTGAATGCCCACGTGAGATCTATGCTTTACTGTCTGAAATTGATTAGGGCAGCTCGAGCTGCATGGCAACTGCTTGGCTATTAGAAATATCTTGCTCTGTCTCCGTATGACTTCGAAGCTGTGGATTCATTATTTGACGTTATTTTAACACCTTTTGTCCGACAAGATGAGCTCATCCAAAAAAATACCCGTAATTCCGCGCAACTTTCTAGTCTCCTTTATCTTGGTGACCTCACTGTTTTCTTTGTGGGGATTCGCGAATGACGTGACGAATCCGCTCGTTGCTGTGTTCAAGGATGTTTTTGTCATCTCAAATGCACAAAGCACATGGGTACAGATGGCATTCTATGGCGGCTATGCGACCATGGCGTTGCCTGCTGCGATCTTTATTCGCCGCTTTTCTTATAAATCAGGTATCATCGTCGGCCTTGCTTTATATGCGATAGGAGCCTTGCTCTCCATTCCGGCAGCCGCAGGCGCCAATTTTAACCTCTTCATCATTGCGCTCTACATCCTGACATTCGGTCTCGCCTTCCTCGAAACGACTGCAAATCCCTACATCCTCTCCATGGGGCCTGCAGAAACGGCGACGAGACGCCTGAATTTGGCTCAAGCCTTCAATCCAATGGGCTCGTTAACCGGGATGTTTATCGCTGGTACGGTTATTTTGTCCGCGATTCAAGTTGAGGACTTTAAGAACGATGTGAACGGCTACGCTGAAGATCTGGCTCCGACTGCAATCGTCCAGCAGGAACACAACATTCCTTCTTTCCTTCAGGCCAAGCCCCGCGAGCGTGTTTATGACGCTAACGTGCAAAAATACGTTGAGACTAATGGAGTGAATGCGCCAGCAACTGCACTGCAGGACTTCAAGGATGGTAAAATTGATAGCTTCCGTGGCATGACCCACAAGGAGCTTCAGCAGAATGATTTGAAGCTAGTTGCCATGCCCTACACTGTAATAGGCTGTGTGGTTTTGGTCGTTCTAGTCGTGTTTTTTGTCGCCAAGTTGCCCCACACGGGAGCGCCTGACTCCGACCATGATGTGCATTTTGGGCGAACTGTGAAACGCTTGCTCACCAACCCTAATTACGTAGGCGGCGTTCTTGCCCAGACCTTTTATGTCGGTGCCCAGATCATGACATGGACTTTTATCATTCAATATGCGGAAAATGAATTAGGTATCGATAAAGCGACCGCGCAGAACTTCAACATCATGGCGATGGTGATTTTTCTCTGCAGCCGTTTCGTCTGCACATTCTTCCTGAAGTATATTGCTCCGAGTAAGCTCCTTATGATTCTAAGTGCTGGCGCCATCGCCTTCATGCTTGGTGCGATTTACATTGAGACGCTCACGGGCCTCTATTCCATGGTTCTCGTTTCGGCCTGCATGTCCCTGATGTTCCCTACTATTTACGGGCTCGCCTTGGATGGTGTCGGGGAAGATGCCAAACTGGGTTCTGCTGGACTTATTTTCGCAATTGTTGGCGGTGTCTTTATGACTCGCTTCCAAGGGCAAATATTGGACATGGAGAGCTTTATGGGCACCACCGCTACACGTGGTTCATTCTTCCTAGTTGTGCTTTGCTTTATCATTATTGCGATCTACGGCTACGCTGCCTCGCGCTTTAGTAAAAAGCGCGAGCTCGCCGCCTAGCCGCTGCCGCTTTCATTTTATCTTAACGGGCACCTCAGTTGGGGTGCCCGTTTTTTTTGGCGCCTTGCTGGCGGACTTAATTGGTCGTTTTTTAAAGGGAAGCCTTCATTGGCTCGGTGGCGAACGAACCCCTTGAGCGCTCTAGGAGTAATGCGCAATGCTGACTCTCGCCTGCGTCCTGCAGATCGGGCGGTGTCATTGATTTGATCGGCGCCGCTCAAAGTCAGCAGAATCGCTGTCGCATCAGGTGAAGCTCACTGTTTGCCTAAGGATTGATCAAGGGGCATAAAAAAGCCTGCAAGTCGCGTGGACTTGCAGGCATTTTTCAAAAGTGGTAGGCCGTCCGGGACTTGAACCCGGAACCAATTGATTAAAAGTCAACTGCTCTACCGATTGAGCTAACGACCCCCTTTAGAAGTGGCGTATCGAAGCGGGGTCGGGTGGGCTTGTCAAGTTTAGGGAATTATTTTTTCTATATTTAAACGTCTTTCTGGGAACAAATCTAAGCTTTAAACGATCTAGCTTACATGAAACCAACCATGAGAGTAAAAAGCGAAGCAGCTAACTACGACGATCTCCTCATTGAACGAATTAAAAACGGCGATCGTGATGCCTATCCTGATATGGTTACCCGCTACTGGGATCGTATCTTCAACCGTGTCCACCACCTCCTTAAAAATCAGCAGGATGCTGAGGAAGTCACGCAGGACGCCTTTATCCGTGCCCACCGTGGCCTGGCGAATTTTCGCGGGGATGCCTCGTTTTCGACCTGGCTGTATCAAATTGCCACCAATTTAGCGCACAACCGCTACTGGTATTGGTTCCGTCGCAAACGGGACTACTCGATCTCGCTAGACCAGCCGCTGTCGGTCGATGGCGACCTGACGCTCGAGAATGTCATGCCGAGTGCGGGCGAGACGCCTTCAGAGGCCGCTGTCACTCAAGAGTTTGTTGAGCGTGTGTCAGAGTGTATGGAGGGTCTGGGCGCGAAGCACCGCGAAGTGTTGATATTGCGCAATGTGAAGAATTTAAGTTACGAGCAGATTTCTCAGCAGCTCGAAATTAGTGTCGGCACGGTGAAAAGCAGGATTGCTCGTGCGCGCGAGAGCTTGCGCGATTTGATGGGCAGTGATTTTTCATGAACGAAGCGCAGTTCACCGAGTTGGTAAATTCGTATTTTGATCAGGAGCTGTCTTCGCGGGAGGTTGAGTGGCTGGGTGATGAGTTGGCGGGCAACCCAGATCGCCGACGTGAATTTGAGGCGCGTTACCGCCTACATCAAGGGATGCGCGTCGCGTTGGCTGCCGACGCATTGAAAGTCGAGCAGTTGCGCGCTCGTGCCGTACGCAAAACGTTTCACGCCGCTCGTTTAGGGGTGTGGGTGGTCGGATCTGGTGTCGCAGCCTGTGTCACCCTTGGCGTTCTTGTCTTGAGCCCTGCGCTTCAGGAGGCGGCCGGCGATGTCACCGCGGATGGGGGCGCTGAGATGGCTCGCGTGGATATGGATCGTTTTGCCGCAACTCGGGCGGCGGGCGAAGCGCGCCGTGGGAGTTTGATCTCGGAATTGCGCTTGATGGGGCTGACCCCCGAAATGGCGCCAGTTGGACGGCAACTGCGCAATGTGGACGTCGAGGCGATGCGTCAGCGCAAAGCCAGTCGGAAGCGCGTGATTGATCGCATTGATCAGTATAAGGCATATTCGGCGATGCCGGAGTCGCAATTGTTCGAATCGCTGGGCCGCCCCACACGGGAGTCGGCGGCGCAACGTTGGCCAGCCGGCTTTCACAGCTCGTTGGCTAGTTTTTAGCCTTCGCCTGCCGTGATCGCCTTACGAGAGCGCCTTTTTGACCAGCGCCTCGACATTTGCATCAGCTGGCAATTGTTTGGCGGCCTTGCGTACGAATTTGTCCGCATCGGCGGGTTTGTAGCCTAAGATGACCAGGCTGCTGACCGCGTCCTGATAAGCACCATGGCTTGCGCTGCCGGCGTCACTGCTGAGGTCGCCGCCGGCGGCGCTCGAGGTGCTGAGCCCCACCTTGTCTTTGAGCTCTATGACCAAACGTTCGGCGGTCTTTTTGCCGATGCCCGGGCATTTCGAAAGGAGCGCGATGTCGGCACTGGCAATTGCGCCGCGCAGCAGCTCGACTGACATACGACTGAGAATCGCGATGCCGATCTTGGGGCCGATTCCGGACACTTTCTCAACTAGTAGCCGGAAGAAGTCGCGATCTTCACGGCTGGCGAAGCCATATAGCGAGGCGCTGTCTTCGCGGTAGACCGAATGGATGAAGAGGCTGCATTCTTTTCCCTCGGCGGGCACTTTTTCGGCCGTCGTGATCGGGATGTGTACCTCATAGCCGACTCCAGCGGCCTGGATGACGACCAGTAGCGGCGCGGTTTCTAGGACGGTTCCTGTTAGGCGAGCGATCAAGTGTGTGGTGGGCTGAGGTTAGTCGACGAGGCCGAGCACGTCTTCCATGTTGTAGACGCCGGGTGTTTTGCCCACGGCCCATTGTGCGGCGCGTACGGCGCCTTGGGCAAAGATTTTTCGATCTGTGGCGCGGTGCGTCAGTTCGATACGTTCGCCTTCGCCGCAGAAGTAGACGGTATGCTCTCCCACGATATCACCACCGCGAAGGGCGTGTACACCGATTTCTTTGCGTGGGCGCGCACCCACCAGGCCTTCACGGCCATGCACGACTTGTTCGTCGTTGAGTGCATAGGAATCTTTGAGGATTTCAATCAGGCGCTCGGCAGTGCCGCTGGGGGCGTCCTTTTTGTGATGGTGGTGCATTTCGAGCACTTCCGGCTCGTATTGCTCGCCGAGAATCGTGGCGGCTTTGCGGGTTAAATAGTTCAAGGTGTTCACGCCCACGGAGTAGTTGCCCGCCCAGACCACAGGGATCTTGCCTTCGACGGTACTCAGGATCGCTGCTTTCTCTTCTGCGGTGTGCCCCGTTGTGCCGATGATGAGTGGCAGGTTGTGTGCCACCGCGAGTTCCGCGATTCCGGGAGTGATCTCGTGAAAGCTGAAGTCGATGATTGCGTCGCAATTCGCGACATTGGCGCTGGCGTCGTCGCCTGCGTCGCAGGCGGAGGCGATCACCGCATTATTTGCTTCGGCAATGTTGGAAATGGCGACGCCCATGCGTCCGCGTGAGCCGTTAAGTAAAATATTGAGGGCCATATAAGGTGGTGGTGTAAATTGATTAGACGAGTCCGAGGTCTGCCAGTAGCGTGTCGAGCACTTGACGTGTACCGTCGGTCAGACTGCACAGCGGCAGGCGGATTTCATCCGATTGGATGATGCCGGCTTGTTGCAGTGCATACTTGATCGGCACGGGATTAGGCTCGAGGAAGATCGCCTTAAAGAAAGGATAATACTTGAGGTAGGTTTCCCGCGCGGTGGCATAGTCATTGTTGTTGGCGGCTTGCACCATCTGGACCAGCGGCGAAACGACGAGATTGGACGCTACGCTGATGACACCCGTCGCGCCAGCCGACATAAAGGGCAGGGTGAGGCCGTCGTCGCCACTCATGACAGCATAGTCAGGGCCGAGTGCGCGCACGTATTCGGTGACTTTTTCGCACGAGCCTTCAGCAGCTTTCATGCAACAGACGTGTGGATACTGCTCGTACAGCCGTGCGGTCACATCCACCGAGATCTCAATGCCGCAACGGGACGGGATCGAGTAGAGTACGATCGGCTTTTCGGTGGACTCGGCGATCTTGCTGAAATGTTGGAACAGCCCTTCTTGGCTGGGCTTGTTGTAGTAGGGGGCGACGATCAGAAAGCCGTCTGCGCCCGCTGCTTCGGCCTGGCGGGTCAAATCGATGGCTTCGTCGGTCGAGTTCGAACCGGTACCAGCAATCACTGGGACTTTACTTCCGGAAGCTGCCACGGTTGCGCGGATCACTTCAATGTGCTCTTTGTGGTTCAGCGTCGGCGATTCGCCGGTGGTGCCCATGGAGACAAGGCCGTCGATCTTGCCGTCGAGCTGATGTGCCACCAGCGCCTCGAGGTCTTCGTACGATACGGCACCCTCGCGCATTGGAGTGACCAAGGCTGTAAAAACGCCAGAGAATTGATTTGTCTTCATGTTCAGTTCGGAAAGAATTTAATCGGCTGTATGACCGCAGTTTCCGTCTAACACGTCGATATCGTTCTGCTTATTCAACAGAAAATTTCGTATTCCTCCCAAACTTAGTATAGTGCAGTATGTCCGTTCTTGAAACATTACATGGTCTTCTATCACTTGCCGTCGAAAATGGTGCGAGCGATGTGCATATTAAATCAAACAAGCCGGCCTACTTACGCCTGAGTGGGCGTCTTGAATCCGTCGAGATGGATCCGATCACGCCGGAGGAGGTGCGAGAGTTTATCGAGCAATCGGTGCCAGCTGAGTTTTATGATCTGTGGGTCAAAAACCGTCAGGTCGACTATTCGTACAGTGCCCCCGATGGCAGCCGTTTTCGTGTGAATGGATTTTTGCAGCGTGGTTTGCCCAGTGTGGTGATGCGTCACGTGAGTAACACACCGCCGACCTTTGCTGAACTCAATCTGGATAGCCCGACGCTGGCCAACTTGTGTCATGAAAAGAACGGGATTGTGCTACTGTGCGGCGCAACCGGATCCGGCAAGAGCTCGACGCTCGCCGCCATGATCAACCACATCAACCACACCTTAGATCGCCATATTGTGACGTTGGAGGACCCGATTGAGTTTACTTACGCCGACGTGAAATCGATTATCAATCAGCGCGAGATCGGTATTGATTGCCCGAGTTTCGCTCAGGGCATGCGCTCCGTGCTGCGCCAAGATCCTGATGTGATCCTCGTCGGTGAAATGCGCGACCGTGAGACTTTTGAAACAGCACTGCAGGCATCGGAAACCGGGCACCTGGTGTTCGGCACCTTGCACGCATCCAACGCGCAGCAGGCGGTGCAACGACTATTTGAGTTTTACCCCGAGGAGCGTAAGCACGCATTACAACGCCAGCTCGCCGGTGCGCTGCGTGCCACCATCACGCAAAAACTGCTGCCGGCGATGGAAGGCGGTGGTCGTATGCCCGTGACGGAGGCTTTTGTGCTCGATGCGCTGGGGCGCAAAACGATTATGGATGGCCATTTTGAGAAGATCGAACCGGTGATCGAAGCCAGTGAAGACAATGGCTCCAAAACCTTTAATCAGGACCTGTATCGTCTGGTGAAAGCGGGCCTGGTGGCAAAAGACGATGCGATCAAAAATTCGCCCAACCCGCGTCAATTGGAGATGAACCTGAAGGGCATTTTCCTTAGTAGCGGCGGCATCGTCAGCTAAGCGGAACGCATCGTGCATTGCCTCATACTGGGTAAAGTTTGGCCCGAGCCTCACTCGACCGCCGCAGGGCGACGGACGACCGATGTCATTCGCTCGCTGCAAGGAGCCGGCGCGCGCGTCAGTTTTGCGTCCGCCGCGCGACCTACGGAGTATAGTTTGGATGCGCAACAGCTGGGCGTCGAATCGCACGTGGTGCAACCCAACGATGACGCTTTCGACGCGTGGATCGAGGCGCTTGCCCCGGATGTGGTGCTCTTTGACCGTTTTATGATCGAAGAGCAGTTCGGCTGGCGGGTCGAGAAAGCCTGCCCACAGGCGCTGCGGGTGCTCGATACTAGTGATTTGCATTGCCTGCGCGAGGCACGGCAAACTCAGCTCAAAAAGGGCGGCGCGCTGGATTTGTATAACGACATCGCCCTGCGTGAGATTGCGTCGATGCACCGTTCCGATCTGACGCTGATGATTTCCGAGTATGAAATGAAGGTGCTGCGCACAGCGTTTGCTATTCCGGAAGCGCAGATTGCGTATTGGCCGTTTGGCTTGCAGTTGGATGCGGTTACGAAGGTCCCCGCGTTCGAGGCGCGGCAACATTGCATCCTGATTGGCAGTTTCATGCATGCGCCCAACGTTGATGCCGCGCGTTGGTGTAAGCAGGCGATCTGGCCGCTGATCCGCAAGGCGCTGCCTGCTGCAGAGCTGCATTGCTACGGCTCGTATGGCGATAAATTCAAGGGAGAGCTCCATGCGCCGAAGCTGGGCTTCCATTTTAAAGGACGGGCAGAGGATGCACTGGCGACGATGGCAAACTATCGCCTCAACCTCGCACCGCTGCGCTACGGGGCGGGTCTTAAGGGCAAGGTCTTTGACGGCTTTCAAACCGGCACGCCGACCGTCACCACGCCGATCGGAGCCGAAGGCATCGCCGGTTCGATCGACTGGGGCTGCCCGATCAGCGCCGACCCGCAACCATTTGCTGACGCCGCGATCGAGGTCTATGCCAACGCCGATCAATGGAGCCGAGTGCAGGCGCAGGGGCAACGCATTGCACGGGAGCGCTTTGACACTGACGAGTGGCAGCCTCGGTTGCCCGAGTTATTGTACCGTGCGCTCGCGACGCGCGAGGAGAACCGTCAACAGCACTTCACCGGCCGCATGTTGCGTCACCATCACCACCGCAGCACCGAGTTTATGAGCCGCTGGATCGAAGCCAAGAATCGCTGACCTTGTTTGGTTGTCGGGCATCAGCCTAGAATCGCTCCGCTGCGCGCATTCGTGTGGCAAATAACGCTGCATTGTTTGCGCCTTGGTTGGGGGCCGCTTACGTCAGTGTGGCAATGGCGGCGCATTGCCCTCCAGGGACCGGATCAGAGCGGTTGCCCCGGTGTTCGGGATCATCGGGTGGAGGGAAACGCTCCGCCGTTTCCTCTTTAGCGTGTTGAGGTAGACACATGTGGCAATGG
>Ga0115568_10001338_pt1 | contig 17794 bp, 15 predicted proteins | sample COGITO_mtgs_1204_FD_87296 | JGI IMG/M metagenome (GOLD analysis project Ga0115568, IMG submission 87296) | Pelagic marine microbial communities from North Sea - COGITO_mtgs_120426 | ecosystem: Environmental > Aquatic > Marine > Epipelagic | place: Germany:Helgoland, sampling site Kabeltonne...
CTTGCGATGGATACCGGGCCGCTACTGGGCGGCATTGCGTTGGCGGCCGTATTAGCCGCGGTAATCTCCTCTGGTGCGCCTATTCTCTTGGCTAGTGCAACGATGTTGGTTAGTGATTGGATACCGGGCTCTAAGAATTTCTCCAGCGAAAAGAAGCTGGGGCTGTATAAGCTAGTTACAGTGATCTACGGTTCCACAGCAGCATTTTGTGCCTGGTATTTTAACTTCGGCTCGGTGCTGCAATTTTTACTATTGGGATTCGCGATGGTAGTGCCACCAGCTATTGCAGTGACCTACGTGTTTTACTGGAAGAAGACGACAGAGAAGGCTGCGTTTTGGGGAATGTTGATTGGGTTTATAAGCGGGCTGCTTATGTGGCTGCTCAACAACTGGTACTCCGGTGCCGAGAATGCCGACGTAGGTGGATTTGCGCAGACTTGGTATGAGCTTTGTCAGTATCTAGGAGAGTGGCGCGACCCATCGTTCCTGACGCTATTGCTGCCGGTCTTCATAATTCCGATATTCACGCTGATGTTCCCCGCAAAGAATAGCGCAGTAGACACACAGATGTCGGCTACGTTCTACAAGGACTTGGGAAGAATTCAGCGCAATCTTGACTGGGTTTAGTCAGTTCTACGCACGGGCATTGAAAATCTCAGGGGAGTTGGATCACGAGAGCTAGAATTTAGCTCTCGTCACAGATTTTTCTCTATCTTTGCATTTCAGCGTTGGCCTGAATAACGAAGGGTCCGGGTGTATCATAACTCTTCTCAAGCAAAGTGGTTAGCTCCTCGGCAGTGTCAGCAGTAGCACCTGGCACTCCGAAACCTCTGGCCATATCGACCCAATTTAGCGCAGGATTGCCGATATCGAACAAGCTCGCGGCTATGTCGCCAAATTCGGTGACACCTAGTCGAGCATATTCTACATTGAGAATATTGTAAGAGCGGTTCGCGAAAATAACCGTTGTAATATTGAGGCCTTCTCTGGCCTGAGTCCAGAAGCTTTGATTCGTATAAGCTGCACCACCGTCACCAAGCAAGGCTAGTACCTGCCGATCTGGGCAGGCAAGAGCTGCGCCAGTAGCGCAAGGGCCGCCCTGACCAATGGCGCCGCCGGTAAGGCTAAGCCAAGTATTCGAAGCAGAGTTTTGGCAGTATGGGTAGGCTGCATTGCCACCACCTGAGTCAGTTGCAACAATTAGATTTTCAGGCATCGTTGCTGCGACAGATTGGATAATAGATTTCGTGTCGAGCTCACCGCTTGGCTTGCCTATTTCAACCTTCTCGAAATTCTTAATGACTTCGTTTTGCGCACCGAGTCGTTCGGTCAAACGTTGCAGTGCATCGATGGAGTCTTCTTCGATGTGCGTCAGGCGACTAACTTTGCAGCCTTTCGGAACGAGTTGTCCAGGTATACCCTTATAGGCAAAGAAGCTCGCGGGAACCTGACCGCCTACAATGATGAGGTGCTCAACACCCTTTAAGGTCTGAAGAACCTGCTCGGGGAAGTAGGGTAGACGTTCTACAGCTACCGCTCCAGGGCCGCCATCTACGCGACCTGGGAAGGTGCCGGTCATCAATCGACAACCTGTTTTACTCGCTATTTTGCTAGCAGCTGCCAGAGCAGCGCGATCAGTAGCATGATGCTCTAGAAGCAGCATGCTGCGGCCACCTTTCTCTAGAAGTGGCGCTATCCTTTCGATCGGCTGTTCGTTTATTTTGCTGCGCTGAGGCAGCGCATTAGGCATCACCGGTCCCGGGCTCTCGCCCCAGGCTGCATCGGCGCCCATAATAAGGGTAGCGATCTGGCCATTAGAACCCGCGCTCTGACGTAGGGTGGCGGTGTACGCGTCCGCCCCGTCTTGTGCGAGAGTTTCATTGGTACTACAAGACTTGATCCAAGAAGAGTAATTCTTCGCGAGCGTTTCAATATCTGAAGTAAGTGGTGCGTCGAAGCCTACATGGTAATTCGGATGGTTTCCGACAATATTGATCATTGGTGAATTCGCGCGGCGTGCATTGTGTAGATTTGCTATACCGTTCGCTAGGCCGGGCCCTAAGTGCAGCAGCGTGGCTGCAGGCTTGCCTGTCATGCGCGCGTAGCCATCGGCAGCGCCGGTACACACTCCTTCGAAAAGCGCGAGCACAGATTTCATTTGTGGAACGCTGTCGAGTGCTTGGACTAGATGCATTTCGGAGGTACCAGGGTTTGCAATGCAAAGTTCGACTCCGCAGTCTGCCAATGTTTCAATTAATGCGGTTGCTCCGTTCATGTTAAGGCTCTCCTTCGATCTACACTTTCCCGCGAATTTATTCGCGGGAAAGCTGGGAACCGCGAATCTATTCGCGGAAAAGGCGGCTATCATAGCATCAAAGACTGAGCTGGTAAGTATGAGATTGATAGGTGGCACAGGAGTTGGCTATTGGCGATAAGCATCGAACAGCACGAATACGTTGCGCACATTGTTGACCTCTTGCAATTTTTTGGGCCAGTAGAATCGAAGCCCCTGTTTGGCGGTTTTGGCGTGTTTCTTGAGGGCTTAATATTCGGCCGTATTGCCGGTAATGAGCTCTATTTGAAAGTTGACGTACAAAATCGGCAAGATTACAAAGATCTTGGCTTGCAAGCCTTCAGCTTCGAGAAGAACGGCAAACAATTCAAGATGAGTTACTAGCAGACGCCTCAGGAGGCTAGGGAAGATGCCGAACTTCTGAGTGTTTGGGCATCCAACGCCTATGGCGCGGCTATCCGCGCTGCATCGAAGAAAGGCGGTAAGCGGAAGAAGTCTAAGTAGCTTCGCAATCATTACTCGCAGCGGCGCTTCGCCAAAGCGCGTTAGCGAAGCCAGGCGATAGCTGCTGATGGTCAATTAGTTTACACTTAGGGCTTCGTAAATTGGCTGTCTAGGGAACATTCCATGAAATCTCGACTTCTTACTCTGAGTGCTGTGACCGCTTCTGTATTGGGTCTTAGTTTGACATCAGTGCAGGCGCAGGATAGCGACTATGTCGTACCGCGTACTGAATACGGTCAACCTGATCTAAACGGCGTGTGGAATTTTAGTTCCTTCGTCCCTATGCAGCGTCCTACCCAATTTGCTGACAAAGAGTTTCTTACACCCCAAGACATCGCCTTGATTGCCAGCCAGACCGAAGCGGGCCTGCAAGCGTTGAATAACATCGGTGTTGGTGGCTACAACACGTTCTGGGTTGAGAACGCAGGAAGGGGCGATAACACGCGTACCTCACTTATTACCTATCCTCGCAATGGTCGGGTACCGGAAACGGTTGAGGGCGTGTCGGTTCAAATCGGCGGACTTGGGCCGGACGAGCCTGGCACTCGCCCAGTGCGCATGGTTGTGGGCGGTATTGCAAAAGACGGTCCAGAAGACAGAGGTATCTCCGAGCGATGTATCGTGGGCTTTAATTCGGGACCACCATTCACACCAAACTTGTACAACAATAATGTACAGTTGGTTCTGGGCAAGGATACCGCGGTGATCATGACCGAGATGATCCACGATGCACGTATCGTTCCACTAGACGGTCGCGATCATATCGACGAAGGTATTCGTCAATGGTCCGGTGATTCACGCGGCTATTGGGAAGGCGATACCTTGGTTGTCGAGACTAGGAATTTCAACGATCTGACACAGAGTTTCAGTGTTTTTGGTAGCTCCATCGACAAGGTTCTTACGGAGAAATTTACGCGTGTCGATGAATTCACTGTTAACTATGAGTTCACAGTCGATGACCCGAGTACATTCAAAGACAGGGTCACTGCTGTGATACCAATGTCGAAGCTTGATGGTTTGATGTATGAGTATGCCTGCCATGAGGGTAACTACGGCATGGTCAATATACTTCGCGGTGAGCGTATGGAAGAACAGCGAGCCAGCGAAAGCGGCCAATAAACTACAAGTGAGGAAGCGGGCTAAGGTTCGCTTTCTCCTCAAGGTCAAGCGGCACTAGTTCAGTTAAGTTCTACGATTTCGTTGGATCCAACGAAAACAACGGTGATTTCGCATGGCGACCTCTGGATCAACGAAATCAACTGTGATTTCGTATAGCGACCTCTGGATCAAGCGAGATCAACTGTGACTTCGCGTAGCGATCGCCAACTACCGAATCTTCACTAAATACCTCTCCCACGCGGGCTAGCTCCTCGCTGCTGATCGACAGCTGAGCCGCTTGCGCGTTCTCTTCAACATATTTTGCGTGCTTAGTACCGGGAATAGGTACGAAGTTAGAATCTTGTGCAAGCACCCAAGCTAGGGCAAGTTGCGCTAGGGTGCATGAGTTCGCGGCGGCGATTTCCCGTAGATCGGCTAACTGCTTAAAATTTTGGTCGAAATTTTCACCAAGGAACCGTGGCATGGTATGTCGCATATCGTCATCATCGAGGGCAGACATGTCAGTAATTACACCAGTAAGAAACCCTCGCCCTAGGGGGCTAAAAGGGACGAAACCTATCCCTAATTCCGTACAGCAATCGAACACCTTGTTTTCAGGTTCGCGGCTCCACAAAGAATATTCCGATTGCACCGCGCAGATCGGGTGCTCGTTGTGAGCCTTCCTTATGGTTGTGGAAGAACACTCGGACAGACCGATAGCGCGAATCTTACCGGCGCTGATACAATCTGCGAGCGCACCTACACTTTCTTCAATGGGAACATTGAAATCACGGCGATGTAGATAATACAGATCGATGACATCGGTATTCAACCGGCGAAGGCTGTCCTCGCAGGTCTTCTTTACGTTCTCAGGCGTGCAATCGATAGCTCGCTTCCCGTGTCTATCCACAATGCCGCACTTACTGGCAAGAATGAACTCATTGCGACGCTCTGGCAGAACCTCGCCGAGCAGGGTTTCGTTGTGGCCCAAGCCATATAAGCTGGCGGTGTCTAGAAAGGTATAGCCTATATCCAGTGCTCGGTGTAGGGTTCGCGCCGACTCCTGCCGATTCGCCTCTCCATAAGATTGAGACATGCTCATGCAGCCTAAACCTAGGGCGGATACCTGAAATTATCCGAGCTGCCGTGTCTTCATGATCTGTCTCTGTGATGTGTGTTATGCCTGTGAAAAGCCGAGGGTACCTCTAAATATTATCATGAAAATTTGTCTTAAAAATTTGATTGGAGCTTATACAACAGCAAATGAATATTCATTCAGATTCTGTTCAGGCTCAGCTGCGTACTCTTAGACTTTTAGCGGAAAAGAACTAGCGACAGGCAATCTCGCAAAACCCACACTAATTAGCCTGTTTGCTGGTAGCACAGTCTGCCGCAAATCCTCACTCACCTAATGGCGGTTAGAGAGTGGGGATTTTTTATGTCTGAGTAAATGAAAGGAATCTTGCGCCGGATTCTTACTTTCCGCGCTAGAGCTAATATAGTGTCTGTGATTGTTTGATCAATAGTATATCTTTGATAAGATTACGAAATTCTCGGAATCACCAAAACAAGACAGTGGCTCTCAAAGTTAGAATGATATTCCCGTCTCAAACAGGCACCTATGCCCCTTGCTGGAGCCGAAGACGTGTCTATGCGGCATGTCTGTCAGTTCTCGCAATCATCGCTCTAACAGTACTACCTTTCAACAAAATTTCGGCTCTAGAGCCCATAGAGTCGCCTGATCAGTACTCCTTGCCTACGGATATGGATGGCGTTCATTTCTATTTGATTACGGTCGATGTGGGCAACAAGGTATGGGATAACTTCGGTCATACGGCGCTGCGGGTAATCGACGAAAATACCAATACCGATATAGTCTTCAATTGGGGTTTATTCCGTATCAACGGTGGCCCAGTTTCTTTTTCCTACAATTTCTTCAAGGGAATAATGAACTACGAATTGGGAATGCAATCATCCAGTCAAGAATTCGCGATATATCGCTCCCAGGCGCGTAGCGTTTGGCAGGACAAAATTAATTTAACGAATCCGCAGAAAGAAATTCTTTACCGTCGCCTGCTTTGGAATAAGCAGGCGCAGAATGTTGTCTACCCTTATCAGTATTTTTTTGATAACTGTACAACTCGGGTGCGTGATTACCTCGATGAGGCCTTGTCAGGTCGAATCGCAAGCGTGAACGACGGCGTCACTTATAGTACATTTCGCGATCAAGTTAAGGCGCACTATGAATCGGTGGCGGTGATCGGCTTCTCTCTCGATGTGTTAATGAATAGTAATATCGATAGGCCTGTGAGCGAATGGGAAGAAATGTTTCTGCCGCTCAAACTTCGGGAGAGCCTGTATCGGGTTGAATCTGATGTTGCAGAAAATGGAGTGCGCAATAAGCTTTTGTCCGACCCGCAGGAGGTCATGCTGTTTGCCCCGCCAAAAGTAGCGACAGATCCTTACCAGGCAGCCTCTATTGTCCTCTTAGCTCCGCTGCTGCTGCTGCTGTTGATGCTAAAGAAGATACCTATGTCGTATTATGCGACCCACTCTCGGATCGGTTTAAAATTACCAGGAATTAATTTTCGTCTGCTAGGCTTGCTTGGTATTGTGACTGCATTGTTCAGTGGTATCTACGGCATACTCATGTTGGGGAGTTGGTTCGTATCCGAGCACCTGGATCTCCACCATAATATCAATCTACTGCTGTTCTGGCCTACCGACCTTTTAGGCCTGTTCGTTGCGATGCGCTGGTTATTGTTTTGCAAGCCTTGGCCCATGACTCATAACAGCACACCATTTTTGAATTACTACATGATGGCGCACCTGCTTGGTATGATCACCTATGCTGTGGTGACTTTTATGCAGCTGGTCGATCAATCTACTAGGGATATCGGCGTGAACGTTCTGCCCGGCTTTGCTCTGTTTACCTTGTTAATTTGGCTGGTGGGTTTTGAAGCTGCCAAACCGAAAAACAATTTCTTTTGATCAATTGCTGTTTAGTAGCAGGATAGACTCTTCTTATGACGAAATTAATTAGCTCAGTAGCCCAGCGTGCCGATGAACTGCATCCGATGGCGGCGAAGGTGGCACGAGCTTCGGCTCGGCAGAAGCCGCTGTGTGAATGCACAGCAAAGGAAGCGCGTGAGATTCGTGAGTCGCTCGGGAATCCTTTCGCTCCCCCTCGCTGCGAGATGGAGAGCATCAACGACTATTGGCTGCCTAGTAGTGGTGGTCATCAGCTAAAGGTTAGGCGTTATCAGCCCAAGTCACTCTCTGCTGGACTACAACCGGCGCTGCTGTTTTTTCATGGTGGTGGACATGTTTTGGGCACACTGGATGGGTACGACACACTCGCCCAGCAGTTGGCGCAATTGGGTAATTGCGTAGTGTTGTCGGTCGAATACCGCTTGGCCCCGGAAACGAAATCTGTAGGAATCTATCAAGATGGTTTCGATGTTTATATGTGGCTTATGAACTCAGGTGAAGAGTTAGGTATCGACTCTCGGCGCCTAGCCATTGGTGGCGATAGCGCTGGTGGTAATATATCGATAGCCGTTATGCTGCAATGTAAGCTTCATAAGATTACACAGCCCTATTATCAGGTGCAGATATACCCCGGTATCGATTACCAACTGGGCTTTCCTTCAATCGATGAATTTGCAGAAGGCTATTTCCTTACCAAAGCAGACAAGCTGTGGTTTCGAAGTCAGTTTCTGGAATCTGAAGCACGTGCCAGTGACCCCATGGTTTCATCGCTGCTGGCAGATCTTTCTGGTCTTCCCCCGGCTTTGGTGATTACCGCAGGGTTCGATCCACTTCGTGATGAAGGTGAAGCCTTCGCGAAACGTCTGTTCGAACACGGTGTCGTTGTTGAGCACGTGTGCTACACAGATATGATTCATGCGTTCGTGTCTTTCGCGGGCGGGATTCCCGCTGGTATGACAGCGTTAGAAAAGATAGGTGGGCAGCTGCAACGAGTGTTCTCTAGCTAGCAGCAAGTAGGTAGTGATATCTTTTCTTTTATTTTGACAAAAAAAGCCGAACACAGGGTTCGGCCTACCTTCTAAACTAAAAAATCTAGTTGATACTGTTTATTACGTTCCCCAGTACTGCTGTAGCAATAGTCAACTACTATGGAGTAACGATTTGCACTCGGCGATTCTGCTGATAGGCGCGATCGTTTGATCCGCGATCGGCAGGTTGTTCCTCACCATAGCTAACAATTTCGATCTGGCTTCGTGAAGCGCCGTTAACGATGAGGTAGTTTTGAATCCCCTCTGCACGGCGCTCGCCCAGTGCTAGGTTGTATTCTCTAGTGCCACGCTCATCAGCATGACCTTCTAGCCGAATCCGCTTGTTTGAATTCGCGGCGAGGTCCCTGGCGTGAAAAGTCAGGACATCGCGGTCTGCTGAGCGGAACTCAGACACGTCAAATTCGAAGTAGAAGACGGTTGTGCTCAGTGCTGCTGCTGCAATCCGTTCTGCGGCTGCGGCGGCACGGGCAGCGGCTTCAGCTGCGAGCTCTTGCGCGCGGCGAGTAGTCGCGTCAATGCCAGATTCTGTCTCGGCTACGACTTCAGGGGCGGCTTCTTCGCTAGTTGAGCTGCAAGCGGCCAGGCTAAACAAGGTAACAAACAGCAGGGCAAATTTGGTTGATTGAGAGAATTTCATGTCATCTCCTAAAGAGTATCTAGTGGAAGTCGGTGCTTTTGCTGCTTTTTCCAATTATTGCTTGGAATTACATCATCTTAAAAAGAGGGCAAAGAATACCGTAGATGAGGATTTAAAGCCAACGAGTGATTTCGATTTGTTGTTAAATAATTCGAGAGAGCCGTGTTACATCATTCCAGCTCAGGAAGTCTGTGGAATTCCGAGCAATCGCTCGATTATTGCTTATCAAGAACTGGGAATAATGGTAATCTTTGACCACTTTCAATTCTTACACGCAAATTCCAGTTAAACACGCCACTCGCTGCGATTAGTCCCTAGGCGGGATTATCGAGGTAGCTTTAGCTCGGAACCTATAGGAGATTTACATTGAACGCTGATTTTACCGCTGAAGAACTGCAATTCGAGAACGAGGTTCGAGAGTTTTTGCAGAACGATTTTCCAGCCGAGTACCGCGAAAAGGTAGATGCAGGCATTCGTCTGAGCAAAGATGAGTTAGTGCACTGGCAAAAAATTCTCTATAAGAAAGGCTGGGCGGCGTCCAACTGGCCGGTTGAACATGGAGGCACTGGTTGGAGCGCAACTGAGAAGCATATCTTTGCGACTGAGATGGGCTTGATCGGAGCACCAGAACCTGTTCCCTTTGGGATGAAGATGGTGGCACCTGTTCTCATGGCCTACGGCTCGGATGAACAAAAGCAGAGGTTTCTTCCAGACATCTTACAGAGCAATGTGTGGTGGTGTCAGGGATACTCAGAGCCTAACTCGGGTTCCGATCTGGCTTCACTGAAGACGTCTGCCGTGAGAGATGGTGACGAATACGTTGTGAATGGCAGCAAGACTTGGAATACCTACGGTCAATATGCAGATTGGATTTTCTGCTTAGTACGCACGGACACGAGTGTTAAGAAGCAGGAAGGTATTAGTTTCATGCTGATCGATATGAAGACTCCGGGCATCACGCTTAAGCCGATTGTGTTGTTAGACGGTCACGCGGAAGTTAACGAAGTATTCTTTGATGAAGTTCGAGTGCCTGCTAACAATCTGATTGGTGAAGAGAACAAGGGTTGGACCTATGCCAAGGTGCTGCTAACCCATGAGCGCACGAATATTTCGGGCGTTCCGCGTGGTAAGCGTCGTCTTGCTGCATTGAAGCGACTAGCAGGCAATACTGACGATGGTTTCGGTGGCACGATGCTAGAGAATTCAGCTTTCAAGACGAAGCTCGCCGAAGTTGATATAGAGCTTCAAGCCTTAGAATATTCTGAGCTGCGCACCTTGGCAGCATTGAGCGTAGGCAAGGCGCCTGGCCCTGAATCTTCGATCTTAAAAATTGTAGGAACAGAACTTGCCCAAGAGATGGACGAGTTGTTTGTCGATTTGGCTGGCTACAATTGTCTACCCTTTGTGCCTGAGCAATTTGAGGACGGTTTTCAGGGTGAAGCAGTTGGCCCTGGAAATTCCGCGGCTGCAGCATTGAGCTACTTTAATAACAGGAAGCTATCGATATTCGGTGGCTCGAATGAAATTCAACGCAACATTATCAGCAAGGCCGTATTGGGTCTTTAAGTAAATCGACGTAGATTTTAAGCTGAAATTGTAGACAGATTTAAAGAGGAATTATTGTGGATTTTTCGAACACTGAAGAACAACAAATGCTGCAAGAGAGTGTGCAAAAATTTGTTTATAAAAGTTATGACTTTGATACACGTAACCAGATTATTGCTAGCGAGAAAGGGTTCAGTCAGGAAAACTGGGATCTTTTCGCCGAGTTAGGTTGGCTGACAGTTCCCTTCAAGGAAGACGATGGTGGCTTCGGCGGTTCCGCCGTAGACCTGGCAGTTATGATGGAAGAATTCGGTAAGGCGATGTTGGTCGAGCCCTTCATAGCAACTGCTGTACTTGCAGGTGGAGTGATAAGCGAGCAGGGCAGCGCAGAGCAGAAGGCTGAACTACTCCCTAAGATTATGGAAGGCAGCTTACAACTGGCCTGCGCCTATGCAGAACAAGGCAGTCGCTTCAATCTCGCAAATATTAAGACATCGGCAGTGGTAGAGGGCGACACTGTCGTACTTAATGGCAGCAAGACTGCAGTCTTGAATGGCTCAAACGCCGAAATTTTGCTGGTTGCGGCGCGTGAGTCGGGTGCGGCAACGGATAGCGAGGGGATTTCGGTGTTTTTGGTAGAAGCGGCGAGCGCTGGCGTTTCGATTCAATCTTTCGCCAATGTTGACGGAAAGAAGTCTGCAGAAATCAGTTTAAAAGATGTTAGTGTGCCGGTTTCACAGCGGTTGGGAACCTCAGGCTCTGCTTTGCAGGCACTGCAAGATGGCGTTGATCGCGCCACGCTAGCGGTGAGTGCTGAAGCTGTTGGAGCGATGGAATCGCTGTTACACAAGACTGTAGAGTACAGTAAGACGCGAAAGCAGTTCGGCACGGCTATCGGTACATTTCAAGCTTTGCAGCATCGCATGGCAGATATGTTTATCGAATGCCAATTGGCTCGTTCAATCGTGATCATGGCGGCGATGAAGTTAGACGGTGGCGAAAGCGCGCTGGAAAAAACCAAGTCGGTTTCTGCTGCGAAGAGCCGTATCGGGAGAGCGATACAGAAAGTTGGTCAGGAAGCTATTCAGATTCATGGCGGTATTGGCATGACTGAGGAGTTAGATGTGGGCCATCTTTTTAAGTCGGTCACCGCTGCGGAAATCATGTTTGGTAATACCGATTACCACACCCAGCGATTCGCGTCGCTTTAAGAGAATTTTTCATGATTCTCTCTACTAATCCCCGTAAATGGGTATCCGCGCCGTGAGCGAACTGATATTAGTTCGCCACGGGCAGGCCTCATTCGGCAAGGCATCTTATGACAAGCTAAGCGAGAAAGGTGTCGAGCAAGTGAAGATTCTTAGTCGGCACTGGCAGGACGTCGGCGAGCAGTTCGACCATGTCTATAGCGGCACGCTGCTGCGCCAGAAAGAGACGGCTAACGAGTTACTGTCCTTAGTCAAAGGCGCGCCGACGGCCTCTGTCGAAAATCCGGCCTTCAATGAATATAACGGCGACCCCCTGATGCGGGTATATCTGCGTGACCATGCAGCAGGCGAGGGCTTCGATACGCCTTTTTCTTGGCCTATAAAAGATGAGCGCCTATTTCAAACTGTGTTCGAAGCTGCCTGCGCAAAATGGATTCAAGGCGAGTTAGAACCAAGTGCTGAAGAAAACAACTTTGAATATTGGCAAGATTTTCAGAGTCGCGTCTATACCGCTATCGATGAGATCATGGCCAAGCATGGCAGCGGTTCGCGTGTCTTAATCTCGACCTCTGGCGGCGTCATAGCCATGGTGCTGCAAAGAGTATTGCAATTTCCCGATCAAGCAGTTATTACGACAAACTGGATGGTGCGCAATAGTTCCGTGAGCCGTGTCAAATATGGACAAGGAAAGGTATCCTTGACCCAATTCAATAGCTTGCCTCATCTCGAGCGATCGGGTTTGCAAGAAATGATCACCTATAGATAAAGCAAAGGAACTCGCTTTGACGAATAACGAATTAGTCGATCAAGCCGGCAGCATACGTGAGGGTGAGGAGTTAGATCTCGATTGCCTTCGTCAGTACTTGGAGCCTGTGCTTGGCAGTGCAGTGGCAAACTTAGAGGTTAAGCAGTTTCCCGGAGGATTTTCCAATCTTACCTACCTGTTGAGTAGCGGGGGAGATAAGTGGGTGCTGCGCAGACCACCTTTCGGGAGCACAGTAAAATCAGCTCATGACATGTCGAGAGAATTTAAGATTCTATCGGCTCTGCAGAAAGTCTATTCCTACGGACCGGTGCCTATTCATTTCTGTGAGGATCACGAAATCCTTGGCTGCGAGTTCTACCTTATGTCCTATATCGAAGGATTGGTAATCCGCAGAGAATATCCGCAAAGCCTAAACCTTAGTCCGGACCAGATTCGTCAACAGCTCTTCAATTTCTTCGACGTACTAAGCGAGCTACACTCAGTTGATCTTGTTGCTGCCGGGCTCGACACCTTCGGCCGACCCGAAGGCTATGTTAAGCGACAGGTAGAGGGCTGGTGCAAGCGCTGGGCCGATGCGGTAACGCCGGACACGATTAACTGTGATTCAACCATGCAGTGGTTGCACGACAATATGCCGGCCCAGAGTGGTAAGGCTAGCGTTATTCATAACGATTATAAGATGGATAATGCGATCTTCTCCGCTGAGAATCCGTTGAACGTGATTGGTGTTCTAGACTGGGAGATGGCTACCGTTGGTGACCCTCTAATGGACTTAGGTTGTACTCTTGGTTACTGGGTCGAAACAGGGGATCCCGACTTCTTTCGCGAGTATAGAACGATGCCCAGTGATATCGAAGGTGCGCCTACCCGCACGGAGATAGTCGCGCGCTTCCAAGAAAAGACGGGCATTGCGGTAGATAACTTTCCGTTCTACTTTTGTTTCGGCCTGTTTAGGCTCGCGGTCATCGGTCAGCAGATTTACTATCGCTATTATCAGGGTCTCACCAAGGACAAACGCTTCGCGATGATGGTTAAGAAAACCCATATCCTGCAGCAGATGTGTGAGCTGATTATGGCTGGAGAAGTAAAAACGTAAGAACTCTAACTATCGGCGCGTTGTAGAACAGCCCTATATGTAAATTGCTAGAATTAAGAATCAGAATGACTTTCAATTTTGTAAGTTATTAGAATTAGGAATAAAAATGACTTTCAACATCAACGAACTCTTTTCAGTAACAGGCAAGGTGGCAATAGTCACCGGTGGCTCCAGAGGTATCGGATCGATGATCGCTGAGGGCTATGTTGCCAATGGTGTAAAAACCTATATTACTGCTCGTAAAGCCGACGCTTGTGAGGCAACAGCCAAAGAACTATCGGCGCAGGGAGAGTGCATTGCTATTCCAGCGGATCTATCTACCAAAGAAGGTAGAGACACTTTCGTGAATGAAATTAAAAAGCGCGAACAGAAGATCGATATACTTGTAAACAATGCAGGTGCTGCGTGGGGCGCTCCCTTCGAAGAATACCCGGACGAAGGCTATGACAAGGTCATGGACATCAATGTAAAGGCGATATTCACACTCACTCGCGACCTAATGCCCTTACTTTGTAAAGATTCAAGCCCTGAGGAACCGAGTAGAGTTATCAACATAGGCTCTATAGACGGACTTCGTGTTTCATCTATGGACAATTTTGCCTACGGAGCAAGTAAGGCGGCAGTACACTTTCTCACTAAGAATTTGGCGGTACGATTGGCGCCGAAAGGCCTTACGGTAAATGCAATCGCACCAGGGCCATTTGAGAGTCAGATGATGGATCATACCCTGAGTAAATTCCGAGACAAGATAGAAAAAGAAAACCCGCTAGGTCGAATAGGTCACCCAACGGATATGGCAGGCCTGGCGCTTTTTTTGGCCTCTAATGCCTCCAAATATATGACGGGGCAGATAATTGCTATCGATGGTGGACGCAACTTGGGTTCCCGCTAGCCTCCTTCCTGAATCGATTCCATTCCTGCAGATTCCCGATCTCACGGCATAGTTTAAGTTATTTAACATCTGCAGAAGGGCGTTTTGTCGCGAAACCCCTTCATTGTCGTGCACTTCAATGGTACTTTTACCGCTCTTTAGAATTCATCGATAAGAGTAGCCTGTGAATCCAATTAGCCTTCCTAAAATAGTGGTAATCTGTGTCGCCTTCGTAAGCGGGTTCTGCATCATGACGGTGGAGATGTTGGGTGCGCGAATCATGGCGCCGTATTTTGGTGGAAGCATTTCCGTTTGGGGTAGCCTCATTACGGTTTTTATGTTGGCGTTATCTGTGGGCTACCTAATCGGTGGCCGTCTCTCGACGCGCAACCCCAATCCAAAGACATTCGCGCTCTTTTTTATCGGCGCGGCGATCTCGTCAATCCCTATTATCCTCTTTGCAGATGCGATTATGCGACCGATATTTCTGGCGATAGAAGATCCTCGTTATGGGTCACTGCTGGCCTCTATCTTTCTATATTTCATTCCTACGAGCATACTTGGGATGATTTCCCCTTATTCGGTGCGTCTGATGGTGGACTCACAGGAACACAGCGGTCATATGGCGGGCTTATTGTTCTTCGTTTCTACGATCGGCAGTGCCGGCGGAACGCTAGCAACTAGCTTCTATTTTGTCTTGTGGTTCGATGTAAATCAGATTCTCTGGGGCGCCGTTGCCGTGTTGCTGCTTGCGGGCTCAGTAATTCTTCTTATCAATTATTTATTGCAAAAAAGAGCTGCAAACGCTCAGGTTTCGGGCTATGAAAAACAAACTTAAGCTACTACTTTCATTCTGTGGATTGATGGCGGTTACGCACATGCCCACAGCAGCGGAGGTGATTCATGAAGAAAAATCGCTCTATCGCGATATCAATGTTGTGCAAACGGGTGATCGGCGTTGCCTGATATTCAATGTGCATCGAGGCGATAGAAATCAAACCTGTGTCGATGTAAATAACCGCGATGAGTTGATATTTAGCTATACCAAAATGAGCTTTGCGGGATTGCTTTTGACGCCACAGCCAAAGGCCATTCTTGTTGCCGGGCTTGGCGGGGGCACTCTTCCTCTGGCATTCAATGACTTATTTCCCGATGCGCTAATCGATGTGGTTGAGGTCGATCAAGCTGTGGTGAATGTCGCGAAAGAATTTTTCTTTTTTGAAGAGAATGCGAACATGAGCGTTGCAGTGAACGACGCTAGAGTGTTCGTAAAACGTGCCGGCATTCTTGGAAAGAAGTACGATTACATAATTCTCGATGCTTTTGGTGGCGACTACATACCCGAACACCTGCTGACTCAAGAGTTCCTTGAGGAAGTTAAACAGATCATGACGGACGATGCGGTGTTAGTTGCGAATACATTTTCTACTAGTCGCTTCTATGATCATGAGTCTGTAACTTATCAGCGCGTGTTTGGTGAGTTCTTCAACTTTAAGCTGCCCACCAGTGGCAATCGCCTAATAATTACGCAGCTAGATTCGTTGCCACCTCGTGGAAATCTAATTACTCGAGCGCAGTCTCTAGCTCCCTCATTGGAGAAATATGGCGTGCCGTTGCTCGAATATCCCGCCCGTCTCTCTACACGAGTTGATTGGGATATGAGTCGTCGCGTTCTAACCGATCAATATGCGCCGGCTAATTTACTGCAAGGTAACTGATAAACACAGTTCCATTAGAAATAGCTAAATTATGTAAAATCGAATGATCCTAAAATGCACGTCAAGCAGGTGTAGAATATTGAGCAATAGAGATTCTAGCGTGTGTTATTGCTGACATCGAAACAGGGGTTTGAGATTTTTGCTGACTATTTTTGCTGTATTTGATTGCCGCAGTATTTGCAGTGGCGCGCATCTAAGTCATGCTCCGTTGCCTTGCAGCTTGCGCATTCGCTACTGTGTTTTTTAGGTGTTTTTTCGCGACCCTGAACCTGCTGCATGAGCTCTGCGCCGATTATACCTGTTGGAACGGCAATGATGGCGTAACCGCAAATCATAGCGATTGCTGCAATGAATTGCCCAAGTGGAGTTTGCGGCGCAACGTCGCCATAGCCAACGGTGGTGATGGTTACGATAGCCCAATAGATTGATTCTGGAATGCTATCAAAGCCATTTTCCCCTCCCTCTATGATGAACATGAGCGTGCCGAAGATAATGATGAGGGTGACTACTGAGAACAGAAATACGAAGATTTTGCGCCGCGCTAGCAGCAGTGCGGCGTACAGCATGTTCGCTTCACCCATGTAGCGAATAAGTTTTAAAATTCGGAATACCCGCAGTACACGCATAATGCGTATAACGATGAGATAAACCGCTGACGGATAGAAGAGGGCGATATAGGTTGGCAGTATAGAGAGTAAATCTACTACGCCGTAGAAGCTCAATATGTAAGCACGTTTATCGGGAGTGCTATACAGTCGCAGCACATACTCGACAGTAAACAGAAGAGTAAAGATTAACTCGAATTGATAGAGCAGTTCTCCATAGTGAGCATGCACAGAGGCTATCGAATCAAGGAGCACGGCTGAGACACTGATGATTATCAGCAGCATCAGAAGAATATCAAACCACCTGCCAGCCTTCGATTCGTAGCCGAAAATCACTTCATAGATTTTCTTCTGTACAACGCTCTGGCTATTCAAGGTCTACCTACTGTGCGTCCCTGATCATATTGCGAGCGATGATGATTTGTTGAATCTGGCTGGTGCCTTCGTACAGCCGGAACAGGCGAACATCGCGATAGAATCTTTCTACTGCATACTCTGACATATAGCCTGCGCCGCCATGTATTTGTACGGCACGGTCGGCAACTCGGCCAACCATTTCTGTCGCAAACAACTTACATGCGGAGGATTCGGTACTGACATTCTCGCCATTGTCTCGCTTGCGGGCCGTTTCTAAAATCATGCATTCGGCCGCGTAGGTTTCTGTCTGTGAATCGGCAAGCATCGCCTGGATGAGTTGCTGGTCAGATAGGGGTACGCCAAATTGCTTGCGCTGCATCGCATAGTCCAGTGCGTCTTTGATAAGGCGCTTGGCTACGCCAACGCTCACGCCTGCTATGTGCAGGCGGCCGCGGTCTAGCACTTTCATCGCGGTAATAAACCCCGTGCCTTCCTCGCCGATGATGTTTGCCGCGGGGACCGGGCAATCTTCGAAGATTACGTCGCAGGTCATGGAGCCAGATTGCCCCATCTTTTTATCGATAGGCCCTAAAGTGATGCCTGGCGAGCCTTTCTCTACTATAAAAGATGAGATGCCGCGTGCGCCTTTGATGTCAGGATTTGTTCGAGCCATGACGTTAAAGGTGTTGGCTACTGCCGCATTGGTTATATACCGTTTCGTTCCATTGAGTATGTAGTGATCACCCTCGCGCCTTGCGGTGGTTCTCAGTGACGCCGCATCAGAACCAGCTTCGGGCTCTGTTAGGCAGAAACAACTCACCCATTCACCGCTGGCATACTTGGGCAAGTATTTCTGTTTCTGTTCCTCAGTGCCGGCGAACACGATAGCTGCAGATCCGATGCCGTTATTCGTTCCCAAGATAGAGCGAAAAGCGGGAGAGGTATGACCAAGCGCCATTGAGACGAGGAGTTCTTCCTCCATGGTCAGCCCCAGGCCGCCGTATTCTTCTGGAATGGTCAGGCCGAACAGGCCGAGGTTCTTCATCTCTTCGAGTA
>Ga0115568_10001339_pt1 | contig 17790 bp, 19 predicted proteins | sample COGITO_mtgs_1204_FD_87296 | JGI IMG/M metagenome (GOLD analysis project Ga0115568, IMG submission 87296) | Pelagic marine microbial communities from North Sea - COGITO_mtgs_120426 | ecosystem: Environmental > Aquatic > Marine > Epipelagic | place: Germany:Helgoland, sampling site Kabeltonne...
TATTCCCATAATAAAGGCACCATATAAACCAACAAGAGGGTCAACTCCGGCAACGAATGCAAAGGCAACGGCTTCTGGAACTAAAGCAAGAGAAACAGTTAAACCGGATAGTACATCTTTTTGAATGGACTTGGATTGCTTTCGAAATAAATTTACCATCATGGGTTCTTTCAGCCGGTGAAGGTAACTTTATCAGAGAAAATAATGAAAAAAATGTCTGTTCTTTCGCAAAATATCAGTGTGAACGTCATCATTATGGTCGAATATAGCTTTCAGCAACAAAGCCCAAGTAGAAATGTTATGGTTTGCAACGATAGATGAAGGCTGGAGGCATATTGATGGGTGTAAAATCTAGCGTAACTTTCGAAAATTTCTGCTTTAATAATTTATGTGCATTAAGGCTATATTGAAATTGGACATAAACACCGTCTTTATTTAAAATTGAGATACATGCATCTAATATGTTGTTTTTAACTTCACTTGGAAACACGGCATAAGGCAAAGATGAAACGATGGCGTCCGCACATTGGATTCCGTTCGCACTTAATTTTTGGTTGATTAATTCAGCTGATTCATTGAAAAAGACGACCCGATCGTCTTTTATATCTTTGGATAATAGTTCAAAAAATAGCTCATTAGTTTCAAATACAAAAAGCTTACAAGAGGACTTCATGCGCTTGATAATTTCTTTGGTGAATACACCATTTCCGGCTCCTAATTCAACGATGACATCTGCGCTGTGAAAACTAATTGGAGACATCATTCGATTTCTTAAAAACTTAGAGCTTGGTGCAATGGCCCCAATTTCTTTTTTGTTTCCAAAGTATTGTTTAATAAATTGATTTGACTTTGCCATTAATGTAAAGATAGCTTTCCCAATAAAATGAGTTTGAGCCCTTTTCTTAAAATATTAACAATCAAGAATTAATAATAGGCATTATCTAATCTCACTTTATAATCTGCGCTTTTTATATCAAGTTATCTGTAATGAGGTTATTAAACGTTTTGGATTTTGTAGTTTTGCTCACGCATTTTTATAATTGACATGAAAAACACATTATTGCTTTTATTTACGTTTCTAACAACTCTAGGCATAGCCCAGGATAGAAAGGAAGCTTTTTCACTTTTCGAACTGGGAAACTATGAAGCTGCGTTAGAAGAGCTGTTAGAACTTCATGATGGCGATTCGGATAATTTCATTTATGCCTATATGATAGGTGTTTGCTATTTAAATACGAACATCGACAAATCGCTAGCGGTAGACTATTTTAAACAAGCACTTAAAAACCCCAAAGGTAACGAGAACACAACTTATTTGCTAGGTCGAGCATACCATTTTGCCTATCAATTTGATGAAGCTATTCGGGCATTTCGTAAGTTTAAGGAAGTAGCGAAGAGTACTAATCCCAATTTGCTTACTATAGAAAAGCAAATAGAATATTGTGATAATGCCAAAGAACTTCTCAAGTTTCCCGTTAATGTTTCTTTTGAAAATTTAGGAAAAAATATTAATTCTGTTTATTCGGATTACTATCCCTTTATTCCTTCAGATGAGTCGTTTTTAATCTTCAATTCTTGTCGAGATGAAGAAAGCGCACAAATGCCTAATGGGCGTTACCTCTCGAATATATATATGTCCGGGGTTGAATCAGGAGAGTTTGAAATGGCGAAATTAATTAATGCAACGATTAATAGTAAAGAAGACATTGAAGAAGTAGTTGGGTTGAACTCTAGTGGTGACCGAGCCATTATATACAAAGAAGTTTATCCCAAAGGGTCAGACCTTTATGCGTGCAAAATTATCGAAAAACGAGTGGAGTCATTAATTAAACTCCCCAAAACCATTAATTCAAAATACATTGAAATAGCCGCTTCATTAAGCTCAGATGGGTCTAGAATGTATTTTGCGAGTGATCGACCAGGAGGATACGGTGGTGTTGATTTGTATATGTGCCAACAACTTCCAAATGGAACTTGGAGCCAGGCTCAAAACCTTGGACCGACGATCAATACGATTGAAGATGAAGATTTTCCAAATATATCGCCCGACGGTAAGGTTTTGTACTTTTCAAGTAAGGGGCATACCAGTATGGGTGGTTATGATATTTTTAAAGCAACCTGGAATCATTCGAAAAGAAAATTTGGTGCTGTTAGAAATATCGGTTATCCTATCAACACACCCGAAGACAACATGAATTTCCGAGTATCAGCAACAGGCCGATATGGCTACATTTCTGCATTAAGAAAAGAGGGCATGGGCGATTTAGATATTTATCGTGTTACATTTAGAGAAATTGAGCCAGAGTATACAGTGATTACTGGTAGAATTAGATCGACTGAAAATGGTGCAAAAATTGAAAATGCACTGATATCAGTAATTGACGAAGAAACAGGAGACATCTATGGGGATTACATTCCGAATTTAGAAACCATGAGATACGTTATTATTTTGCCTCCTGGTAAATTCGAAATCTTCGTTGAGTCTGATGGTTACGAAGAAATTTATCAAAACATAGAAGTGCTAGATAAAAGCTCTTTTCAGTCTCATATTGAGCTCGATTTTAGTGTTGAACAATCAAAGTAGTGGTCATGATTCCGCTGACATATGTTATTATTGGAATAACAGTTGCCGTTTCCATTTGGTGTTTCAATAATCGAGAACTCAAATATCGGTTAACCTTTTCTCCATACAGTGCTAGGCACCAAAATAAATGGTTTAATACGATAACCCATTCTTTCGTTCATGCGGATTACATTCATTTATTTTTTAATATGTTCGTCTTGTATTCGTTTGGCTATCAAAATAGTTCCTACGGTGCTTTTGGTTTGGAGGCTGACTATGTGAATTTTTTTGGCGGTTTTGGTCAATTATGGTATGGCTTATTGTATTTTGGAGGTATACTTTTCGCAACAATTCCAGCCTTTTATAAACACGCTGATAATTCCAACTATCTAGCAGTTGGTGCTTCTGGGGCAGTATCTGCTGTTTTATTTGCCTCTATTATCTTGAACCCGTTTAACAGTATTCAATTTATATTTTTACCTGGTGTTCCAATCTACTCGATCGTATTTGGGGCTCTGTACTTGATTTACGAAGTTTACATGAGCAAAAAGGCCAAAGATAACATTGCGCATGATGCACATTTTTCAGGAGCAATTTTTGGTGTTTTATTTACAATTGCTATTCGACCAGAAACGTTCACAGAACTAATTACGCAGATTGCACAACAATTTAATTAATCCATCGATTTCTTTTATAATTAATGTGAAAGTCAAGTTGTCTTCATGCTATTTGCTCTATCTTTAATTTATATCAAAATGTTCAATAAATGGCATGTATTTGCTTAAATGGAGAGTTTTTAGATGCGAGTATTCCGTACCTGGATTCGACCAATAGATCGTTCAGGTTTGGAGATGGTCTATTCGAGTCCATACGTTTGGTTAATGGAAAGGCTTTTAATCTCGAAAATCATTACAAAAGAATTGTTGAAGGTCTTAAAGTGCTCAAGATTCAAATGCCCTTGTCTCTTACTTTAGATAAATTAAATGAACTAATTGAAATGCTTGTTGAAAGTAATGGCATTTCACTAGGAGGGAAAATACGTTTGTCTATATACAGAAGTGGTGCTGGAACCTATATGCCTTCTCTAATGATGGGGCATTATTTAATTGAAGCAGAAGAAATGGCGTCGAATTATTTTAAGCTAAACGAAACAGGGCTTAATGTAGACATCTACGACGACGTTAAAAAGCCGATTAACGCTTTAGCTCCATACAAAACCGCTAATGCCTTGTTTTATATAATGGCGGGTGTAAATGCTCGAGAAAACGGGCTGGATGATGCGTTGATAGTGAATGATAATCATGCAATCATAGAAGCTACAGCATCAAATATATTTATTGTAAGTAACGGTGTTCTGTACACACCGGCAATTGAAGATGGTTGCGTTGGGGGGACATTTAGAATGCATTTGATTAATTTAGCAATATCTCAGAACATCAAAGTATATGAGTGTTCGCTGGCGCCTCAAAATTTATTTGCAGCGGAAGAAATTTTTCTAACGAATGCCATCCAGGGAATTCAATGGGTATCGAGTTACAAAACAAAGAGGTACTATTGTGATATTGCTAAAAAATTAGTGGACATGGTAAACGCTAGAATTGATATTGAACGAGAAGATCAGGATGAAATTAATTCAATTCAGGATTTTCAGGAAAGTTAGAAATCATTCCAAATTTACCCCCCATTTTAGCTAAAACTTCGTTCCAAGATTTTTTTCGATTGGCATGCATTATCTCTTTTGCCTCCAATTCAGATACGAACCAAGCTCCTTGATTCATTTCTTCGTCCAGTTGATTTGGAGACCATCCCGAATAACCCAAAAAGAAACGTATTTGATGATCTGAAATTTGATTTAATAGAATGCGTTGTTTTAAAATTTCAAAATCACCTCCAACCCATAATCCAGGTAAAATTTTAACACTGCCTGGCAACTCGTTATCAAGTGTGTGCACATAGTAAAGATTACTAGTCTGAACAGGGCCTCCAAGACTCATGTTAAAACCATCTATTTCTACTCCTTCAATGAGCTCATTTAACTCAATTTTCATCATGTTATTTAAAATGAAGCCAAAAGCACCTTCCTTATTGTGCTCACACAATAAAATAATGGATCTTTTGAAATATTCATCCTCTAAAAAGGGCTCACTTATTAAAATTCGGCCCTTTTTCGGAGTGAGTTTATTTAGTTTACTAAAATCGAGCATTAATGTAATCTTGGTGTCCATTCCATTTTACTACAAATGGCTGCTTCTATGTTGTTTAATTCATCCAATCTTTTGTACACTTGGTTGTTGTTCCAATAATTTAGTGCAAATTTTACAAAAATATGACCGTGTTTGGCTTCTGATATCCACAACCTTTTGTAGAAATCTTTTAACTCGGGTTCTGTTAGTTCATTCGCAATTAGTTTAAAACGCTCTGCACCACGACATTCGACAATACTAGCAACCAACATTCTGTCTAATAGTCTGTCGTCTTTTCCAGATCTGCACTTTTCTATTAATTGCTGTATATACTGATCTTTGGGCATTTCACTTCGAAGTTGAATGCCTCGTTTTTGCATGATCGCATAAACTTGTTGAAAATGCTCCAACTCTTCTAATGCGGTCTCAATTAATTCTGGAATTATTTCGGTTTTATCGGGACATTTGGCAACAAAACTCAAAGCCATTGAACTGGCTTTTCTTTCACAATCTGCATGGTCTTGCAGAAAATAAGAAAAATCATTCATAACCTGAGTGGCCCAACTTTGTGGGGTTTGATATGCTAATTCTAAGGATAATTTCATGCTTTATTGAATTGAATTGAAAAGTACGCAATATGATAGAAATATTATAGATATTTGAAGTGATAACTCAAAGTAATGAAAGAGAGGTTTGATTTTGTCAAGGGGCAACTTAAGATGCATGAAACACCCAAGGATCCAGGTGTAATGTTAGACGCATGGCTGCAAAATGCACAAGCTAATAGCGTAAGCGAATACCAAGCAATGGTTATAGCGACTGTAGATAATAAGCATCAAGTCTCGACAAGGGTGGTTTATCTGCGTGATATTATTGCGGATGGGTTAGTATTTTATACCAACTTTAATAGTCGGAAAGGGCTTGATATAAAAAAAAATAGCGAGGTAGCTATTAATTTCTTTTGGAAAGAACTCGAACAACAAATCAGAATTCAGGGGACAATAAAAATAGTGAATCCTGATGTCTCAGATGCTTATTTTAGAGAAAGGCCAAGAGAAAGTCAAATAGGTGCTTGGGCTTCCGATCAAAGTAAACAAATCCCGAATCGAGCTTATTTAGAACAACAGTTGATTCGATACCAAAATGAATTTGACGGTGGACCCGTTCCTAGACCTGAGCATTGGGGTGGCTACAAAGTGATTCCACATTATTTTGAGTTTTGGCAGGGGAGAAAGAACCGCTTACACGACCGAATATGCTACAGTAAGAAAAATGGTCTTTGGTCAAAAAGTAGATTAGCACCTTGAATCACTCTGTTTTCGATGCGTATCTTAATAAGTTTTCCGTTAGGGAAAAGAACCTTGATAAACCGGTAAGTAAAGAGTTAGGCCTTATCGTTGTTATTCCATGTTACAATGAGGCTAATGTTGTTGATGCCTTGTTTTCGTTAAATAATGCTAAAAAACCATCGTGTAGTGTCGAAGTTATTGTTGTAGTTAATCAAGGAGGAAATGCAGAGGATATTGTTAGCAAGCAGAACAGGGATTCTATTGTAAAACTTGGTATGGTCTCTGGTAAGTTTTGGTTTGATTTACACGTAATAGAGGAATTGAATCTACCGAAGAAATATGCCGGAGTGGGATTAGCGCGTAAGATTGGGTTAGACGAAGGAATTAGACGGTTTTCAACAATCGGCAAGAATGGTATCTTAGCTTGTTTCGATGCGGATTCGTTGGTCGCTAAAAGCTACTTTGTAGAGATAGAAAAAACATTTAAAAAGGGCACAGTAGGATGTAATATATATTTCGAGCACGACCTGGTTGGTGTTGATCCAGCAATTAATAAAGCGATAGTAGATTACGAATTGTTTTTGCGTTACTATAATTTAGCTATGAATTACACGGGAGTGCCATATGCTCATTTCACAGTTGGTTCATCCATGGCATTTTCTTGTAACGCATATATGCGTGTGGGAGGCATGAATAAACGAAAAGCAGGAGAGGACTTCTATTTTTTACATAAGATTATCCAACTTGGAAATTTCGAAGAGCTTACTTCAACAACGGTTTTCCCGAGCTCAAGATGTTCTAACAGGGTTCCTTTTGGAACTGGGAAAGCGGTTTCTTCCTACATAGAAAATAATTGCGAACAGCTGAAAACGTATCCTTTTTCTAGCTTCATTATCCTGAAGTGTTTTTCAGAAAAGTTGCGTAATTACGATTTGGAAAATTGGCCGCAAGAAATAGTTGATTTTCTGCCTCCTAACTTTTCAGAATCTTTGAAAAATGTTAGGCGTAATGCGAAGACCCATGAAAACTATGTTTTTTCAGCATTTCAATTGTTTAATGCTTTTCAGGCACTTAAATTTCTACATTTCATGCGCGATAAAAAAGGCGCAGTAAATGTACATGATGCGGTACTTGAAATCATGAAGCAATTTGGACACATCACTCCCGTTGGGAATACAAACGTTACCCTTTTATTAGAACTCAGAAAATGGGATAAAGCCTTACGATACCGTTGTCAATGAATTAAACGGCTTAATCACTATCATTTTTATCTTCAGTAGTTTCAGGAACAGCTTCGGACTTTTTACTTGCCTTCTTTTCTGATTTTTTTGGAGAAGATTCGGTTACTTCCTCTACTTTGGCTTCAACCTTCTTTGGAGTAGCTTCAGTTACTGCAGTTTCTTTATCAGCTGCCGCCTTTTTTGTAGTGCTTTTGGCTTTGGGTGATGCTTTTTTCTTTGATGGCTTTTTTTTCTTTTTTGTGGTAACAACTGCTACTCGCTTTTTCCTTTTTCGAGTTATACCGTATGATCCTGCCGTTCTTTTACCCTTTTTGGTCTTTTTATCTCCCTTACCCATAAATTTTTTTATTTTATTTCTAATTGCTAATGTATTAAATATTCTTTCCCATGATTCATATATTAAATGGGATTTTCATTTAGGTACCTGTTTTTAATTTGATGAGAAGATTTAACGGTCTTCATTGTCCATTCAAATAAAAGTGTTGTTTTTTCTTCGGATGTGAGCTCGAAGTTAATGTTTTCGGCTCTCAATCTTGCTGATAACTCAGCCAAAACAAGCGCAGCAGAGACAGAAATGTTAAAGCTTTCTGTGAACCCGTACATGGGGATATGGACCAAGCCATCAGCATGCTCTAATGCCGTTTTGGACAATCCAGTTAATTCAGTACCAAAAAGCACTGCGATTTTCTTTTCAAGAGGCATTTTATTGATAGGTATATAGTTTGCTTGCGGTGTCGTTGCATAGATTGTGTATCCTTGGTTTTTTAAATGATTGATGCAATCGATGGTGTTGTTTTCTTTCTCAGAATATTTATTGACATGCAGCCACTTTGTGCTTCCCATATCGATTTCCTTATTCAACTTATATTCATTCCTATTTTCAATAATATGTACATCTTGTATTCCAAAACAATCACAGCTTCTTAATACTGCACTTGCGTTGTGCATTTGGAAAAGGTCTTCTAATACAACGGTAACGTGTTTGGTTCGATTATTCACAACAGAAGAGAAGCGCTCTTTCCTTTCTTCTGTTAAAAAATCAAACATGTATTCAAAGAGGTCCTTTCTCATTGGAACTTTTAAGGTATAAAAAAAGCCCTAACCAAAAAGTCAGGGCTTTTAAAATTCTTAACTGCTAATTAGTTAACTTTCTTTGAAAGGTCAGAGCCAGCTTTGAATCTGATTACATTTTTTGCAGCGATTGCAATTTCTTTACCAGTTTGTGGGTTTCTTCCTTTTCGTGCAGCTCTTTTAGAGATTGAGAAAGAACCGAATCCAACTAACGAAATTCTATCTCCTTTTTTAAGCGCTTTTGTAGTAGTCTCACAAAATGCGTCTAATGCTCTTTTCGTGTCTGCTTTTGACAGACCTGAAGTCGTCGCCATTCCTTCAATTAATTCAGCTTTGTTCATTTTTTGTTTTTTTAATAGTTATTGAAATTAAATTTCTTTAATGTATGTGAGCAAATATATATTTTATACTAAGCGAGTCAAGGCCTGTAGCCGTAAATGGACCTTATTTGTTAATAAAAACGAATCATTGTTAATAATGGATTCTCTGAATCCCTTTGTTAGTAAGGGCTTGAAGACTTTCTCACTTCTTAAATATCCGATCTTGACCTTTAAATTCTGGGGATTGAATTGAAATTACTTTAAGTGGAATGTCTGATACTACTTCAACACCGTGCCAAGTATTTCTCGGAATAGTTATGAAATCCCCCTTTTTTATGGATTGATTCTTATCTCCTATGGTGAAGTTTCCTGCTCCCTCTAGTACATAAACCTGTTCTGTATGGTTGACGTGTTTATGCATTTTTACTTTTAACTTAATCCAAATAGCAAAAGTGCTGGATAGGCTGTCTGTTGAGATGCGTTTTACGTGTATGTTGTCGTAATTGGTTGAGTCGGGTTTTAAATCTGCTATTGAAATAGTTTGGGCGTCCGTGATCAGTCCAAGTAATACTAATGTTATAATTAGGAGTGTTTTCATATTGATTTCCATTCATTAGAAATTCTGGAGCCTCGTAAAAAATCACTTACTTTCATTCGCTTTTTACCTTCAAGCTGCAATTCTTTTAGTACAACATAGCCATTCTTACAGGCTACTTTAAGTGTTTGATTATTGTCAGTCACTATAGTTCCTGGACGCTTGTTGTGCTCCATGTTCAAGGATGTACAATCGAATATTTTACAAGACAATCGCTTTTTACTTTCTGTTTCAAAAATGGTCCAAGAACCTGGATAAGGACTTAGCCCTCGAATAAAATTGAAGATGGTTTCGGTATTTTCATTCCAATCAATCCTACAATCTTGTTTAAATATTTTTGGTGCTTCAGCGAGATCGAGGTGATTTATATGGTCTTGTGGGATAATATTAGCGGTGTTAGAGGCAATAGCATCACAAGTTTTTGTAACTAATTTTGATCCAATATTCGCTAAAAGATCATGCAGTGCGCCTGCGTTCATATTAGGCTCAATGGCCACTTTTTCTTGCATAATGATTGCACCTTTGTCAATTTCATGATTCAAGAAAAATGTAGTTACGCCAGTTTCGATTTCTCCATTTATAATAGCCCAATTTATTGGTGCAGCGCCTCTATATTGAGGTAACAAAGAAGCATGTAAATTAAAAGTGCCTAATTGAGGCATGTCCCAAACTATTTTGGGCAACATTCTAAATGCGACAACAATTTGTAAATCAGCGTTTAAAGCAGCAAGTTCATCCAGGAATGACGCTTCCTTTAAGTTGGTCGGCTGCAACGTTTTTATACCCTGCATATCTGCATATTTTTTAACTGCAGACTGGCTAATCTTTCGTCCTCTTCCAGCAGCTTTGTCTGGGGCAGTGATTACACCAACAATATTTTCTCCATGCCTTATGAGTTCAGTTAATACCGTAACTGCAAACTCAGGCGTACCCATATATACGATTCTTGATTTGCCCATTAATCTACTTGGATTACCAGTCCTTTTAAATATTCACTTTCGGGATGAAATAAATTTATTGGATGATCCGCAGGTTGATGTAGTTGGTGAAGAATTCTAATTTTTCTTTTGGCTGAAATTGCAGCAGCAGCAATTGTATTTTTAAACAGTTCTTTGTCTACGACCTGACTACAAGAAAAAGTAAAAATTATTCCACCTGCTTTTATTTGCTCTATTGCTCTAGCATTAAGTCGTTTATATCCTTGCACTGCTTTGTGTCTCGCATCTCTATGCTTAGCAAAAGCTGGAGGATCCAATATAATGATGTCGTAATCTGCACTTAAATTTTTAATAAAATCCATTGCATCATCTTTGATTGAATTGTGCTTTTCACTTAACGCTGGATAATAGGAGATGTTTTCATCAACCAAATCAATTGCCTTTTGTGAGCTATCCAATGAATCTACTTGTATTGCACCAGCATTTAATGCGAAAACCGAAAAACCACCGGAATAGCAAAACGTATTGAGTACTTTTTTCCCTTTGGCGTAATTCGCAATTAAGTTTCTGTTTTCTCGCTGGTCAATAAAAAAACCAGTTTTTTGTCCCGTTATCCAATTAACGTAAAAATGATTTCCGTATTCAAGCCCTTCCATCACAGCACTTTCTTCCCCATGCAAGTATTGATTGGAGACGGTTTCTGCATATTCAGAAGGAAGAGATTCGGTGCTTTTATCATAAATTGATTTCACCAGGCCTTCGGTTGTATTGCGCAAAGCTTCGCAAATAAAATCAATTGCTCTATGCATCCCAATACTGTGACATTGAACAATAGCTGTACCATTGTAAAAGTCAATGATTAAGCCAGGCAAATGATCTCCTTCTGCATTTACAAGTCTGAAAATATTTGTTTCAGGATTATTGATCAACCCCATGTTTTTCCGTAACTCGTAGGCTGCAGTAATTCGATTATCCCAAAATGATTGGTCAATTTCCACAAAGTCAAAAGCAAGCATTCTTCCGGCAATTGACCCCTTGGTGTAATGTGCCTTTCCTAATATTCGTTCTTTGTTATTTAGTACGGTAACTACATCACCGTCCTTCAGGCCCGGAGATGTGGTTTTAATGGCGCCAGAAAATATCCAGGGATGAAACCGTTGCAATGATTTTTCCTTTGTGGCCTTAAGTTTAATGTTTTTGTCCATCTGTTCTGCAATATTACTAATCATATTTAGAAAGATGATTTTCAAAAGAATCTTTCTATGTTTGAGGTATGAAAAAATTAAAATTTCCGTTGTTGTTAGCGCTTTACTTGTTCAGTGTTGGTTGTAGTTCAATTGAAGAAAAAAATAAAAACAAAGTAGCAATAACTGAGCTCCTCGCGAATTTTCAAATTTGTAAAGAAGAAAATGATAGCGAGCGCCGATCTTGCAGTCACTATACTTCAGAAGCGATTTGTAAATACAACGGAATAACAGATTTTCAAAATCAAGACGGTTCTTATCTGGATTATAAAGAATTATTTACTGCAATAACAGATAGCCCTATGTGGAAGTTTCTGGGTTCTGCAGAAGACCAAGAGGTGCTGAATGATGCCCAAGACCTTGCTAATCGAGGATTTCCAGTGGTATGTGTTAACGCAGATGATAAACACAAGTTTGCCGTTTTAATAATTGAAGGAGCATGTGCACAGTCTGGAAAATGGAAATTAAATTGTCCTAATTCTGCTGCTTTTTTCCCATCTAAAAAACCAGAGCCTTATATAAATAAGACATTGAATTATGCATTTAAAAAGCCCAAAGGCTTAGAGCTATTTGTTAAGAAATAATCAATGGTGTATCCAGAAAAATTACCTTATTTCTTGTAAATGTTAATGAGTTCCTCGTATTTTTTATTTAAATCAACGTCTGTGATGGAAAAGGATTCAAGTTTATCCAATAATTCAATAATTGCTGTGTAGTTCACGGGCTTGGATTCTTCAATTTTCTCTATTCGTTCTAATAATAATTCTACTGAATTCTCACCTAGACCGTTATTTGTTTGCCGCAGTCTAAGCAAAAGTGCTAAGTCTTCATCGAGTTTTAATCTATGCCCAAACTGAAGAATAGTGGTTACCACTAAATGCTGACCTCCAATCCAATCTTTTTTATCGATTAATGTAGTTAAAGCCTCCGTATACTGGATGGAGTCTGAAATTGACCAGTTAAGGCGAGGTGCCCAATTTGTTATGGTGTCCCACCGAGCGCTATAATTAGGAACGGAATCTGGCTTTTCAAATTTGACACGTTGTTTTGAACGGAGCACCATCCATTTAATCTTTAAGGCAGGCCTATCTTTTACAATTTGATTTACCCTGAAACGCACATAATTAAATGCCAAACTTGGGGCGCCGGAATAAAACTGTAATGCTATTAAGTGTGCAGAATCTGCAAGGGCAGCGTCTCCATTTTTAATTGCATTCATATCAATACCTTCTGTATTAAGATGCAATAAGATGCTGTCAATATGAAAGATTTTAGCATCAATTTTGTACTTATTCGTTGAATCCTTTTTTGATGCAATAGAATAGTAATATCGTGCTTGTTCATATTGTAACTGATTGGCATACTTTTCAGCTTGTCCTAATATTTTCAGCACCTCTTGACTAAAAGAGTATGAACTAAAGAAAACAAAAAACAATAAATTTAGCTTAAGCACAGTCGATTGAGTTTATCTAGTTTTATCTCTTGATTATCCAACAACCACTGTACCACTTTTATCAGTTCTTTTTCCTCAGATTTGTGCATTTTATTTTTCAGCTCTTCTAGTGTGTAGGATCGATGAAATAGAATTTTCTTTACCTGAATTTGAGCTTCATCAAATTTGGAGGATAGCGCAACCTTTAACTTCTTCAAACAGATGTCACAATGCCCACAGAAACTCGATTTTTTTTCACCAAAATAATAAAGAAGTGTACTGCTTCTGCAACCATCGTTATTGGTTACATAATCAATCATTGCATTCATTTTTTCAAAAGCAAGTTTTTTTCTGTTACGATACTGATCCGGGGTAAAGTGCAATGCTTCTTGTCCAAGCCTTGGAGTGCAAAACGTCACTTCAGTCGCGCTGTTTCCAGGTTCATATTGAATTAAATCAATTTGTTTCAGGTAGGAGAGGCTTTGAATTAATTTTGATTTAGAGAGGCCTAATTTTTCGGCAATAAAATCTTCATTGATTACAACTAAGGCATCACAGATGTTACTGTAATTTCTAAGAAGCAAATGAAGCAAGGGCTTTTGATTGGGCGAACTTTCTATAAATGCTAATAAATTAGCATGTTGCATCGTTATTTGAATTCGAGATGATTGGTACGCTTTTTCAGACATTTTAATGAAGCCACTTAATTCTAGCAACTTTAGCGCATGTTGCAAACTTGTCATTTTAACCGATTGAAGATCTGATAGGGAATTCATGTTTAATTGGAATGTTTCGTTTTCCCCTGCACCAATGGCCAACTGTAATTGATTGCAAATTCCTTGGTAGGTGCTTTTAACCATTTCTAGACTGGGAAATGAATCCGTTACTCGATCTCGAAGAAGAGAAACATCCTGATTGTGGAAGATTGTAAGGGCTTCAGCAAATTGACCATCTCGTCCTGCGCGTCCTGCTTCTTGAAAATAGGATTCAATGTTGTTTGGTAATCCGTAATGAACTACAAAACGTACATCGGGCTTGTCGATACCCATGCCAAATGCATTCGTAGCGCAAATAATCGAAACTTTATTGTTTAACCACTGCTCTTGTCTTTTGCTTCGTTCCTTATTGAGCAGACCAGCATGATAATAAGTAGCGGAAAAACCGTTTTGTGATAGCCAAGAAGCCATTTCTTGTGTTTTTCTGCGGCTTTGAAGATAAATTATGCCTGACCCTTTTCTTTTTCGAAGATATTTAAGCAACACATTTTCTTTATTCTCGAAACATACAATTTTGTAAGCCAGGTTTTTTCTGTTAAAGCTCTTTTGAAGCAAGTTCGTTGATCGGAATTGCAGTTGGTTTTGAATGTCAGCAGCTACTTTTGGTGTGGCAGTTGCAGTTAACGCAATGATTGGAATTTCTTTTCCTACCAAATTTCGCAACTCTTTAATCTGCAGATAGCTCGGCCTGAAGTCGTAACCCCATTGCGAAATACAATGTGCCTCATCTACCGCGATTAGACTTACAGACATTTTATTTAATCGGTCCAGAAAAAGTTGCGATTGAAGACGTTCAGGAGAAAGATAAAGAAGTTTTAATTTACCATAAACGGCATTGTCTAGTATTCGATCAACTTGGTGGTAGTGCAATCCTGAATAAATTGCTTCTGCGCGGATGCCTCTTTTTTTTAGTCCTTCAACTTGATCTTGCATGAGTGCAATTAGCGGTGAAATAACCAACGTTATTCCTTCGTTATATAATGCGGTTACTTGAAAACAAATGGATTTGCCTCCACCGGTAGGTAATAGTGCAAGTGCATCTTTTTTTTCGATTGATTCTTGAATGACTTCGCGTTGCAAAGATCGAAAGGAATCAAATCCCCAGTATTTATATAAAATTTGCTCTGGTGTCAAGTGCCCCAATATCGTAAATCTGCTGTTAGTTTACTCAAAATTGTGTATATTCTTGAAGCTTTATTTTAATAAAAATAATAACGTTGTGAGAGTCTCTTATAATCGTTATCTTCACGCACCTTAAATTTAGCCAGTAAATGATATTAGATACACTAGAAATAGATCTTGAACTTGTTTCTCAAAGCAGATTGGATGAAGTCGATTTCGACAATTTACCATTCGGCAGAGTGTTTTCTGATCATATGTTCATAATGGAATACAAAGATGGACGATGGTGCAAAGCTAAAATAGAAGGCTATAGGGCGCTTTCAATAATGCCTGCAATGTCAGTATTGCATTATGGTCAAGCTATATTTGAAGGGATGAAAGCGTATCGAAACGAACAAGGAGAGGTTTTGCTTTTTAGACCAGAACAAAATGCTAGAAGATTAAATGAATCTGCTAGAAGAATGTGTATGCCAGATGTTCCCGAATCTATGTTTTTGGACGGACTCAAAAAATTAATTGATTTGGATCGAGAATGGGTTCCGAAACAGGAGGGATCATCGCTGTATATTCGACCATTTATGGTTGCAACTGATGAGTATGTTGGAATTCGCCCCTCTGACAGCTACGCATTTATCATTTTTACTTGTCCGGTTAACTCTTACTATACGGAGCCCCTGCATGTTAAGATTGAAGAAGAGTACACCAGGGCAGCTCAAGGTGGAACGGGTTATGCCAAAGCCGCTGGAAACTACGCAGCTTCTTTATATCCAGCTAAAATGGCTCAGGAACAAGGTTTTAGACAACTGATATGGACAGATGCTATCGAGCACAAGTATATTGAAGAATCGGGAACAATGAATGTCTGTTTTGTTATAGGTAACAAGTTCATTACACCAAAATCAAGTGATACCATCTTAGCGGGTATAACCCGAGATAGCGTTACTAAAATCGCCAGAGATTGGGGGTTCGAAATTGAAGAACGAAAAGTGACGGTTCAAGAAGTAATAGATGCACTGAAAAACAATACGTTAATTGAGGCATTTGGTGCTGGGACTGCTGCAACTATTGCACAAATTGAGAGCATAACTTTTCGTGGGCAAAAGTTTGAATTGCCAACCAAAGAACATAGGAATTTTTCCAACAAGGTATATGCCTACTTAGATGACCTTAAAAATGGACGAGTTGATGATCCTTACGGTTGGACAACGCGACTTTAAATAACCGCATCTGTAATCCTTTCAATTTGAAGAAATTTTGTGGATTTGAATCAATAATGCATCTTAGATTCATGTTTCGTAATTTGATCTGGATCATTCCATTTATTCTTCCTTTTCAGCTTTTTAGCCAAACCCATATTATTATAAAAGGCAAGTTAAAGGATGAAGTAGGAGATGTAATTCGGACTAATGTGCGCATCTCTCAGATTAAATCTCCTCAGTTTTTCACCCATTCCGAAAATTCGGGAACATTTATATTGCCCTATGACTATGCTGGTGACGAAAATGATGGAATTTTAATCCATTCTACCTGGTTTCAAGATAAAAGAATAAAAATCACAAAAAGGCAAGTAAAACGTACAATTGAGGACACACTTTATTTAACTATACAATTGCCTTACATTACTTTAGAAGGCCCAGTAATAAAACGCGAGAAAGCGCCAGACATAGTCTTTGGTGATCCCGTTTTGGGTGTTCATGATTTCGAATTGCATCAGGATAAGTTAGTGCTACTAACGTTTGAAAAAAGTATGAGGAAGGGAGCTGAAATTGCACTGGCTAACGAAAAAGAGATTATTTCGCGATTACCTGTGCCGGGAACAGCTGTAAAACTCTTTAAAGATTATTTAGATCGAATATTCGTCATATGTAAAGAACAAGTATTTGAATGTTCAATTGGGAAGGATAACATAGTATTAAACATGGTGGATCGGGAGGTGTTTTATGAACGGATTTGGTTGGTGATTGATACGCTAAGTAATCAGTTTTACTATTCAAATATTAATGAACTTTATCCGGCTTTTGAATACTTCACTCAAAAATTTACAGACACCTTAAGTAATCGGTTTCATCATGTTGAAAACGAGTTAATTATGGATTTGTACCGAGCGGAATACAAGTACGCTTCAGGTCAAGAAAAACTATGGGCCGTACGAAAGGAAATGGCAACGGGAATCGACAAAGAAATATGGATGGGAGCGAAGTACTTTACCAACAGTATTTACTATAAGGTTCCCTATGCACCCCTTTTTATTCAAAATAATCAAGTGCTTATTTTCGATCATTATCAGGACTATTTATTTAAATACGATGTGAATAATCAGGTAATCGATTCGGTTCCTATTTATTACCATAAACTAACCCGACCGGTTAGGTGGGAGCAACCCTTAATAGCTGATGAAATCACAGAAGAGGTTTACAGCCTATTTATGAAACAAGGTCATTTTCAACTCAAAAAAATAAATACGGAAACAGGATTTACTTCAACAGCATTCCAGGTTTACTATAAATTTGTTGAAGCAATAAAGATTGCAAATGGATTTGTCTATTATATTTATAGACCCTATGAATCTGCACAGGAGCGATTTATTTATCGAGAAAGTATAAAAACACAAAACGTAGATCCAGTTACAGATTAATAGAATCAAAATATAAAGTGTCTTTCGGTTATGGAAATAAGATTAGCGGTTGAATCAGATAAAGATGCCTTGGTTCCTATGGTGAATGAAGTATACTATTCCTCAGAACAAGATTTTTGGAAAGATGGCTACTATCGATTAACCGAAACCGACTTTGACAACTATTTAATGAATGGTTGGCTTTACGTATTGATGGAGTCCAAGAAATTGATTGGATGCGTGTTATTAAAGCAGGTAGAGCCCAAAGTTTCATCATTTTCTATGCTCGTCTGTCATCCTGAACATCGAAAACAAGGCATTGGTAATCGATTGGTGAAATTTGTAACCGAAACAGCAATTCAAAGAGGCAATACTTCAATGAACTTAGAAATATTATCTCCA
>Ga0115568_10001351_pt1 | contig 17710 bp, 16 predicted proteins | sample COGITO_mtgs_1204_FD_87296 | JGI IMG/M metagenome (GOLD analysis project Ga0115568, IMG submission 87296) | Pelagic marine microbial communities from North Sea - COGITO_mtgs_120426 | ecosystem: Environmental > Aquatic > Marine > Epipelagic | place: Germany:Helgoland, sampling site Kabeltonne...
CTTTGTTTCGGAGACTTATTTTGAGCTCAAAACAGTTTATCGTGATATTCTCTTTTCGTGCACAAAAGGAAAAATTAGCACAAAAGAAAAAGGAGAAAAGTTAATTCAATCTATTCACGATTCAGAATTCGTGGTTGACTCATACGGGCAAAAAGAAGGAAAAGAATTGCCTCCAAAACTATTTGACCTCACCTCAATTCAAGTTGAGTGCAATAAAAAACACGGGCTCTCTGCGGAGAATACTTTAGGGTTTGTACAAAAATTATATGAAAAGAAATTGGTGACTTACCCTAGGGTTGATACCACTTATTTGTCAGATGATATATATCCTAAAATTAAAGGAACGCTAGAAAAGCTTACTCCTTACAAGCAATACACAGACAAAATACTAGGGAAGAAGGTTAGAAAGTCGAAAAAGGTATTTGACAACAAAAAAGTTACCGATCACCATGCCATTATACCAACGGGGCAATATCCTAACGGCCTTTCATTACAAGAAAAGCAGGTTTACGACATGATATCAAGGCGATTTATTTCGGTGTTTTTCCCTGATTGTAAGGTAAGCAATACGACCGTAGTTGGGTCGGTTGACAAACTCAAATTCAAGGCAACAGGAAAACAAATCCTTGACCCAGGCTGGAGAGAGCTTTATCCCTCTAAAGATTCTAAAGAAGAAGATGTTATGCCTTCGTTCGAAAAAGGTGAACGAGGCGCGCACCAGCCTCAACTGCAAGAAAAGCACACTGCTCCACCTAAATACTACACTGAAGGATCTTTACTTAGGGCTATGGAAACAGCGGGCAAACAAGTTGACGATGATTCGCTGAGGGAGTTAATGAAGGAAAATGGTATTGGCAGACCGTCAACACGTGCTAACATAATTGAAACACTTTTTAGGCGTGAGTATATTAAACGAGAAAAAAAACGAATTGTAGCCACCGCCACAGGTATTGATTTAATTGGAAAAATTAATTCTGATTTATTAAAATCTGCGGAACTTACTGGTCTTTGGGAAAAAAAGCTGCGTGATATAGAAAAAGGCACATTAGATACCAGCACATTTAAAGCTGAGCTCAATCAAATGGTGTCGGAATTGGTAAAAGATGTAAAATTAAATAGACAAAAATCTACGCCACCCTCTTGTCCTAAATGCAAAAAAGGACTCATCGCAACGGGTAAATCTGCATGGGGTTGTTTAGAGTATAAGTCTGGGTGTGATTTCAAGATACCCTTTACTTATCAAGGCGTTCGGTTAACCCCAAAAGAGGCTGCAAGTATTTTAAAGATAGGGAAATCAGTTGAAAAATATAACTTAGAAAACGCCAAAAAAGAGGAACCTCAACACATTTCACTATCTTCATTTCTGTAGCCAAAAAAGCAATATCTAACCGGGCGTAATTATATTTGCATAATGGACAACATGAGTGGTTTTTCCAAGAAATCTAACCTAGGCCCTGAGGAGTTCTATATGAGCGCTGATGGCTATATCATTTTTACAGAAAAGTTTCATTTAAACCGCGGGTATTGCTGTAAAAACAGCTGCAAACATTGTCCCTATGGATTCAATAAAAAAACAGGTAGAAAAGAAAAATAATGGATTTTAAAGCACTTATCAAACAGGGTATTCCTAAGGAATTACCGGCTAAAAAAGAGTATGACACCTCTGTTTCGCACGCTCCTAAGCGGAAAGCTGTTCTGAGTTCTGAAGAACAGAAACTCGCTCTCAAAAATGCATTACGCTACTTTGATGAAAAACATCATGCCGAACTTTTGTCTGAATTTAAACAAGAGTTAGAAAATTATGGGAGGATATATATGTATCGCTTCCGTCCTGATTACAATATTTACGCACGGCCGATAGACGAGTACCCTGGCAAATCGGTGCAAGCGCAATCGATAATGTTGATGATCCAAAATAACTTAGATTACGCTATTGCTCAACATCCCCACGAGTTGATTACTTACGGTGGTAACGGTGCTGTTTTCTCAAATTGGGCGCAGTATCTATTGAGTATGCAGTATCTATCCGAGATGACGGATGAACAAACTCTTGTAATGTATTCTGGTCACCCAATGGGCTTATTCCCTTCGCATAAAGACGCTCCTCGAGTTGTTGTTACTAACGGAATGATGATTCCGAACTATTCTAAACCAGATGATTGGGAAAAATACAATGCTTTGGGTGTAACTCAATACGGGCAAATGACTGCCGGTTCTTATATGTATATCGGGCCTCAAGGAATTGTTCATGGCACAACTATTACTGTATTAAACGGCTGTAGAAAAATTGATGACAAAGGTACCGCAGGTAAATTATTCGTTACCTCAGGGCTAGGAGGAATGAGCGGTGCACAACCCAAAGCGGGAAATATAGCAGGCGTGGTTTCTGTAACGGCTGAAATTAATCCCGATGCGGCTTACAAAAGACAAAAACAGGGGTGGGTTGATGAAGTAATTTCGGACCTTGATGTGCTTTGTGGTAAGGTTAGCAATGCTGTTAAGGCTAAAGAAGTTGTCTCGTTTGCTTATGACGGAAACATAGTTGACGTGTGGGAAAAGTTTGATAAGGAAGATATATACATTGACTTAGGTTCTGACCAAACATCGTTGCACAACCCATGGGCTGGTGGCTATTACCCAGCGGGGATTTCTTTTGAAGAAAGCAATGACATGATGGCCAACAACCCGGAGCTGTTTAAAGAAAAGGTTCAAGAAACGCTACGAAGACATGCTGCAGCGATAAACAAGCACACGGCAAAAGGAACATACTTCTTCGATTATGGTAATGCCTTTTTATTAGAAGCCTCGCGCGCTGGTGCAGATATAATGGCGGAAAACGGTATTGATTTTAAATACAATTCTTATGTGCAAGACATAATGGGGCCTATGTGTTTCGATTATGGTTTTGGGCCATTCCGGTGGGTTTGTACTTCTGGGAAACCTGAAGATTTACAAATTACCGATAACATTGCCTGCAAAGTTTTGGAGGAGATTATGAAAAGCTCTCCTAAGCAGATTCAGCAACAAATGCAAGACAACATTACTTGGATTAAAGGCGCGCAAGAAAACAAGTTGGTAGTCGGCTCACAAGCAAGAATTTTGTACGCTGATGCCGAAGGAAGAATGAAAATTGCCGAAGAGTTTAACAACGCTGTTGCTGATGGAAGACTTTCTGCGCCGGTAAATTTAGGCAGAGACCATCATGATGTTTCTGGTACAGATTCCCCGTACAGAGAAACATCAAACATCTATGACGGCTCACAATTTACTGCTGATATGGCAATTCATAACGTAATTGGTGATTCGTTTAGGGGCGCTACCTGGGTGAGTATTCACAACGGTGGTGGAGTCGGTTGGGGCGAGGTTATTAATGGTGGGTTCGGAATGACATTAGATGGTTCTGCAGATGCTGACCGAAGATTGAAGTCCATGCTGTTTTGGGATGTAAACAACGGAATAGCCCGAAGAAGCTGGGCAAGAAATGATGAAGCTATTTTTGCAATCAAGCGAGAAATGGACCGTAACCCACAATTGAAAGTAACTTTGCCAAATGTTGTTGATGAAAATCTACTAGACTAATACCAATGGATATAGGAACAATCATTCTCGCAATTTCGTTAATTATTATCATGTTTGGCATGGGCTTGTCTCTCGTTAAAGGTGATTTTATTCGCATTCTTCAAAACCCAAAGGCCATAATCATAGGTCTACTAAACCAAATTATTCTACTCCCAATTATTGCTTATGTATTGATTTCATTATTGGAGGTTGACACCGGTATTGCCATTGGTATTATGATTTTAGCGGCTTGTCCTGGCGGGCCAACATCAAACCTAATTACCCATTTAGCAAAGGGAGATACGGGACTTTCTGTTTCGCTGACCGCAGCAAATAGCGTGATAACTATATTCACCATTCCGTTTGTCGTTGATTTTGCTTTGACTCACTTTTTAGATGCGAGTGAAATGATTCAGATTGATAAGCTGAAAACGATTATTCAAATTTTTGTCATTGTAATTATCCCTGTTTCAATCGGAATGGCTTTAAAAGCGTCTAAGCCGGCTTTCGCTGACAAGATGAGTAAGCCAGTAAAAATTGCTTCTGCGGTTGTTCTCTTTCTCGTAATTATCGGGTTGGTACTGAAGAAAAAAGAAAATTTAATTCCTTATTTAAAACAAGCTGGTCTTATTGCTTTGGCACTTAATATCGCAACGATGTTGATCGGGTTTATTACCGCAAAATTAGCCAAGCTAAATCTTGCCCAGTCGTTAACCATTTCAATCGAGTCTGGTATACAAAACGGAACCATGGCAATAGCAATTGCTTCAGGAATATTGATGAACGAAAACTATGCAATCGCCCCTGCGATTTATAGTTTAATTATGTTCTTTAGTGGGGGAGCAATGATTGCCTTCGGAATGAAGTTTATAAAAACAGATGGATAATAAAACACGCTGCGATTGGTCAACCAAAGACCCTCTGTACATTAAATACCATGATGAAGAGTGGGGGTCACCATTAAAAGACGATCAAAAGCTGTTCGAATTCTTAACTCTAGAGACATTTCAAGCGGGCTTAAGCTGGATAACCGTTCTTCGAAAACGAGAAAATTTTCGAGCGGCATTTGATAACTTCGATTACAAAAAAATTGCTGTGTATGATGATTCAAAGTTTGATTCGCTTCTTCAAAATGCTGGTATTATTCGTAATAAACTCAAAATCAAAGCAGCTATTTCCAACGCGAGGGCTTTTATGAATGTTCAGAAAGAATATGGTTCTTTTTCAGGATATATTTGGCAGTTTACTGGCGGTAAACAGATTCAAAACGAAAGAAAATCGATGAACGAAATTACGGCCACAACAGAGCTCTCAGACACTATAAGCAAAGACCTAAAACAAAGAGGGTTTAAGTTTGTGGGTTCAACCGTGATTTATGCGCACATGCAAGCAACTGGAATGGTAAACGACCACCTTGTCTCTTGTTTTCGCCACAAAGAAGTTGCTAATGTTTAAGAGCCTAGAAAAAAAAGAAGTCCTTTTTTGGGGGTCGATTCTGCTTTTGAGTACCCTCAAAATAACAATCGGTGATGTGTCTTTTTATGATACAATTGATCCCTCAATTGACTTTTTTGATGGACTAAAAGATTGGTGTCGATGGGCCTACCACTTCTTTTCAACATTTATTCTTTTCGCTGTAATTCCAGGGGTAATTGTAAAAACCGTTCTTAAAAAATCACTGAAAGAAATTGGAGTAACACTTGGTGATTGGAAATTCGGATTATCCGCTTTTGTCGTTTTATGTTTGGTTGCCGCATATCCGGTTTATAATTCCTCCTTTAATGAGGAACACCTACAATTTTATCCCCTCACCACATTAGCAACAAAAACACCGTTGTTGTTTCTTTTGTGGTCGTTAACCTACTTGCCCCACTACATTGGTTGGGAGTTGTTTTTTAGGGGCTATATTGGTTTTGAATCTAAATCAAGATACGGCATAGTTGCCGGTATCGCTATTCCTACCCTTCTAACAACATTAATGCACATAGGGAAGCCCTCTGGCGAACTATGGGGGGCGCTGGTTCTGGGGATAATTATGGGCGCAATAACCTTTCGCTCTCGGTCTATCCTTTGGATACTAATGTTTCATTGGTATTTAGGAATATTGAATTCTTACTTTTGCGGAACCGTGTAACGGTTTATTATTACAACATAATTTACAAATAGTGAATAAAATTGCGATTATTGGTGGTGGAAACCTAGGGACTTCCTTGGCTGAAGGGCTTATAAAATCTGGTAAATATTCTGTTGATGATATAATCATCAGTAAAAGAAATCCGAACACGTTGCCTCATCTTCTCAAAAAAGGGTTTAATATTATTTCCGATAATAAATCCGCTATACAGCAATCTGAAATTATAGTGCTGGCTGTTTTGCCTCAGCAGTTTGATGCTGTCATTTCGGAAATAAAGGGGTCGTTGACGGCAAGGCATGTTTTAGTTTCGGTGGTCTCTGGGGTTACAATTGCTGCGATTGAATCAGTGGTTTCAAATACGCCTATCCTTCGCGCAATGCCAAATACCGCCATTGCTATTCAGGAGTCTATGACCTGCATTGCATCAAACGAAAAGTCTAAGCGCCACGAGAATAGAGTCTCACAGATGTTCGACTGTGTTGGTTTGTCTATGATAATACATGAAGAGCTTATGACCTCTGCAACAGCGCTGTGTGCTTGTGGAATAGCTTTCTTTCTTCGTGCTATAAGGGCCGCTTCTCAAGGGGGAACACAAATAGGGTTTCACGCAGATGAAGCACTGAAAATGGCTGCACAAACCGCTAAAGGTGCCGCTGCTCTTTTAGTTGAACACGGAAAACACCCCGAAAGAGAAATTGACAAAGTAACTTCCCCGGAAGGGTGCACTATTGCTGGGCTTAATGAAATGGAACACAAAGGCTTTAGTTCAGCAATGATACGTGGAATCGTAACCTCGGCGGGGAAAGCGGAGAAGCTTTATTAAAAACTAAGTTTCTCATTTTTCGTAATTTGCACTCACTAATGAGCAAGACCTCTTCTTCGTTTTTAATAATGCTTTTTCTTGTTGGATTCCTCCGTGCGCAAGAAAATGCTTCCATAAACCCAGATAAAGCTTTTGCAAACGAAAACTTCAAAGCGGCGATAAAAGGGTATAAAAAACAACTCATCGCCCAGCCACAAGATTATCAGGCGCAATTTCAATTAGGGAAATGCTACATTAATACTTTTGGGGAAAGGGGAAAAGCTGTATTCCACTTAGAAAAGATCAAAGACAGAAAAGACAATAATTTTGAAGTGCTCTACTATTTAGGAAGAGCGTATCACCTAAATTATAACTTCGTTTTGGCTATCTCAACTTATTCTGCCCTAATAGATTCTACCTCCGATGCCCGCTTTATCAAAAATGCACAACGACAAATTGAAATGTGTAACAACGCAATAAAGCTTACTTCTAGTCCTGTTAACGTTACATTACGGAACATGGGAGACACCATTAACTCCTCCGCAGATGATTATAATGCATTTATAGACCAAACGGAATCCATAATGGTCTTTTCGTCTAAGCGGAAAAAGCGAAACAAGGCTGAAGCGCCTTTTTCTAATGGTGAATACACCTCTGATATTTTTTTATCATATTACGAAGAAGGTGCCTGGCAAAAGATCAAATCACAATCAAACGTATCTACCCCGGAAAACGAAGAAATAGTTGGGCTTTCTGCCGATGGCAAGCTCATGTTTTACAACTCAACCTCAAAAGGTGCTGTAGGTGAGATGGTTGTTTCCAAAAGAAAATCTGGTTCGTTTAAAGAGCCGATCATGGTTGAAAAAACGATCAACTCTAGCGCTTTTGAGACAACAGCGTCTGTTTCCAACTCAAAGCAAAAATTCTTTTATGGAAGCAACAGGGAAGGGGGTGTTGGACAATTTGATCTTTACTGGGCTAACCGTTTACCTGACGTTAATTGGGCAAAGCCACAACAATTAGGCGCTGGAATTAATACAGAATACAACGAGCTATACCCTCAGCTATCGCCCGATGAAAAAACGCTTTACTTCTCGAGTGAGGGGCATAACAGCATGGGGGGGTACGACTTGTTTAAGTGCGCCTGGGACCCTAAAAACCGCGTGTGGGAGAAACCACAGAATCTCGGTTATCCTATTAACACTCCAGATGACGATATGCATATTGCTATAAATGCAGATGGTTCCATGGGATATGTCTCAACATGGAGAAAAGATTCAAGGGGGGGGTTAGATATTTATAGTGTCTCGTTTAATGATGCCGAGGTTAAGGCCTCCATCATAACTGGTAACATAATTACAACTGTCTCTATTAGCTATCACGGAGCGCCTGACAATATTACCAAAACTAAAACTACAGCAGAAATTCAGATAAAAGAGGCTTTACTTGACGTATATAATAGCGTTGGGGACCTTGTTGGCACCTACTTAACAAACCCCAGTAGCGGCAAGTTTGTTCTCGTTCTTCCTCCTGGAAAATATTCTATAGAGCTGCATGCTAATGGTTATAAAGAAACTAAAATCCCTATTGAGGTCTATGGAAAAAGGGGGTTTGAACGATTAATTTCAAAAAACCTTACTATTAAATACGATGGAACGCGTCCTCCTGTCAGCTATAAAGATCTTCCACAATAAGTAAGCGTTTTTTACATTCGCGTAATGCATAATATTACCCTTTTTGTGTTGCGGAGAACAAATCTCTCTTTTTCTTTTCTCATTTTTATCGCCTTTCATTGGCCTCGCTCGGTTAAAAAAAGGAGCTCTGATTATGAAGTCATTGATGGAGATGAGTCTACCGACATATTTATCGTGTTACGTTTTTAGAAGTGGCAGAAAAACAACAAATGACACCGCTTGGAGTTGTTTACATCGCAATGCTTACTTTTGAAAAATTAATGTTTCATGGCGCTTTCCGGTTTCTAAACCTCCCTATGAAGAGCCCGAGCCTGTTCCGTATATCGAAATGCCCCAGCCGGCAATAAAAAAGAAATAAGGTTGTGTCAATATCATTGCTTACTGAATCTAAGATTAATGCTGTTATAGCAATTGCAGACGAAGCGCTAGGTAAAGGGTTTCTTGGCTCTATTGAATTACGAAACTACATCGAGGCGGAAAACAGAGCTTGCTATGTTTCGGAAACTAACGGATCAATCTCAGGTTTTCTGCTCACTGTTGTGTGTAAACATCACCGGCTCCAAAAGTTCGCCCTCGCCGACTCTTTCTGGTTTCGTAAACGGTTTTCTAAGCTCCCAATGGTTGGTGTAGTAAAAACAATTGCCGTAAGCTCGGTGAATAGAAATCAGGGAATAGGTACTTTGCTTGCTAAAAAGAGTGTTGAGATCCTCCAAGAGAGAACGAGCAACATAATATCGTTGTGTTGGGAACAACAAAACGGTAATCCAATTCTTCATATTCTTGAAGCCCACGGAATGAAACAGGTCCGTAAAATTGAAGGGTTTTGGTCTGAAGACAGCATAATCAATCAGTATGATTGTAAAGCCTGCGGTTCTCCGCCTTGCAAATGCAACGCCTTAATTTACCAACACTTTCCCTGGTAAGCCGGTATTGTTGTTTTTGCGTTTAAACCAAATTAATCGGTGGCCCTGCTTCTTGTTAAAATGTCTTACTTCCAATTTGTCAACATAATATTTGTGCTGGTTAAACTTTTTCTGTACTCGGTTAAACAAAGGGATGTGGTTATCGTTCGTGATTATAATCACGCCTGGGACGGTGTTCCTAAGGCAGTAGATGTATTCGTGGCTACTATTCCCGAATCACTTATCGAATTAACCAACCAGCGCGATGATTATCAAGAACTCATAAGTTCGTTAATAGATTCATCTATATTTGTCAAACATCAAAATACAAATTCATGGCTGATATTACCCCTTGTCCAAAATGCAGTTCTGATTATCCATACCCTTCAGGAGCATTAATGATTTGCCCAGAATGCGCTTATGAATGGAATCCTGAGGATGCGGAAGAAGCAGGGCTGGTTGTTAAAGACTCGAACGGAAATCGGCTCGAAAACGGAGACAGTGTAACTGTAATTAAAAACTTGCCCGTAAAAGGTGCTCCCAAACCGATCAAATCAGGTACCAAGGTCAAAAACATTAGATTAGCGGAAGGTGATCATAGCATTAATTGCAAAATTGATGGGTTTGGGTCAATGTCTCTCAAATCTGAATTCGTTAAAAAAGCATAAACACCAACCTTGAAGGCTGCCTCCGTTCATGAGTTAAAAAGAGAAATGAAAAACAGTTCTCAAGAAGAATTGTTAGAGCTCTGCTTAAGGCTAACTAAGTTCAAAAAAGAGAACAAAGAACTTGTCACTTATCTAATTTATGAAGCAGCACATGAACACTCATACATTGAGAGTGTAAAGCGCGAAATAGATGAGCAATTCGAAAACATTAACAAACAAACCTATTACTTAATAAAGAAAAGCGTTCGCAAAATTCTACGCATAGCCAAGAAATACATACGCTATTCTCCTAAAAAAGAAACAGAAGTAGAGGTGTTGCTTTATTTTTGTTTGAAGCTAAAAACCATGTCTCCACACTACACCGGCAACACAGTTTTAGTGAACACTTACAACAAGCAATTAGAGCTAATTGGTAAAATTATATCAAAGCTTGATGAAGATTTACAATACGATTACGGATTAGAAATTGAAGAGTTAAATGGGGTATAATATTGTTCTTGTAGAGCCGGAAATTCCTAACAATACAGGAAACGTTGGCCGTTTAAGTTTGGCCTCTGGTTGCGATCTACATCTTGTAAAACCTTTTGGGTTTGAGCTTAGCGATTCTCGTGTAAAAAGAGCGGGGCTTGACTATTGGCAGCATGTTCCTTTGACTATCTACGAAAGTGTAGGTGCATTTTTTGCGACTCATGCTGATAAAAAAATGGCTTTTCTTTCAAGTCGCGGAACAAAGAACTATACTTCAATAGACTATACAGATAATATGTTTTTGATCTTCGGAAAAGAGTCGAAAGGTTTGCCAGAAGACATTATTAAAAAACACCCAAACGATTTATTCAAAATACCGGTTTTAAGCCCTCGTGTTAGGAGCCTAAATTTAGCAAATGCGGTTAGCGTTGTTGTTTACGAGGGGCTGCGAAACCTTTCCTGAAAGGACCCGTATTAAAGCAAAAACACGCTAAGTAAGATTTTTAGCCTACTTTTGCACCCTCAAAATAAAAAACACTCCCTTTGGCAACATTTAAAGAACTAGGTCTTTCGGAAGATATTCTGAAAGCTCTAACAGGTCTCGGCTTCGAGAAACCAAGCGAAATTCAAGAACAATCTATTCCAATATTGTTGGATGCTACAAAAGACTTTATTGGTCTTGCTCAAACGGGTACTGGTAAAACCGCTGCTTTCGGTTTGCCTTTATTACAGCGTATTGACCCAAACGACAATTGCACACAGGGTTTAGTGCTTGCTCCAACGAGAGAGTTGGGGCAGCAGATTGCCGAGCAGCTAGAAATTTTCAGCAAACACATGGATAAAGTAAGTGTGCTTGCCGTGTACGGTGGCGCAGCCATTACAAACCAAATGCGTGCTTTAAAACGAACTCAGCATGTTATTATCGCAACACCGGGTAGGCTGCTTGATTTAATTAAGCGTAGGGCAGTTAAACTAGAAAAGCTTCGTTTTTTGGTTCTCGATGAGGCAGATGAAATGTTGAATATGGGTTTTAAGGAGGAGCTAGATGCTATTCTTAGCCACACACCTGAAGAAAAACTTACATGGTTGTTCTCGGCAACTATGCCAAGCGAAATTAAAAGGATTGTTGCTAAGTACATGGACAACCCAGCAGAGGTTAGAATTAATGCCCAAACCAAAGTAAACACCAATATTGAACACCAATATATTGCAACAAAAGCATCTGACAAAACAGAAGCATTAATGCGAATTTTAGATATTAACCCAGAAATTAGGGCTGTTGTTTTCTGCAGAACTAAGCGTGATACACAAGGTCTTGCCGAACAATTGTTGGGAAGAAATTACAAGGCTGATGCGCTTCATGGAGACTTATCGCAGGCGCAGCGTGACCGAGTAATGAAACGCTTTAAAGAAAATAGTTTACAAGTACTAATCGCAACAGATGTTGCCGCTCGCGGAATTGACGTAAACGATCTTACTCATGTTTTTCATTATTCTTTGCCCGACCAAAACGAATATTATACCCACCGAAGTGGGCGTACCGCTCGCGCTGGAAAAAAAGGTATTTCTATTGCGTTTATTAATACCCGGGAAAGCGGTAAAATCAATCGCTTATCTAAACAGTTGGGTATTACGTTTGCCAAAATTGAAGTGCCGGGTGCTGGTGAGGTGGCTGCAACAAGAATGGAAGCGTGGTGTAATGGAATTATCGCCAAAACATCGTCCAAAAAGATTGATGAGGCGCTCATTGCAAAAGTGAATGAATTATTCGGTGAGCTAACCAAAGAACAATTAATTAAAAAAATACTAATTGGTGAATTAGAAAAGCTTAATACAAACACCGCGAAAAATCTAAACCAAGCGGGCTCTGATCGCCCAGAAGGACGAGACAGAGGTAGGGGTCGTGACAGAAACAGAAGAGAGGGTGGTAGAGATGATAGAAAATCGCGTTTTGGAAAAGACAACAAAAAAAATCGCCCGGAGTATAGTAGCGAAAGAAAGCCGCGTGTTAGGGGTGGAGAGCAAGATGGCGGCGGTTGGAAGACAAAAGAAAGAAGACAAAAGCCAACAGGAGAAACTAACCGTTACTTTATAAATATGGGTTCGCGCGACAAGGTTAGTAAACAAGATTTAATGAACTTTATTTCTGAAGTTTCTGGAATTAAGCCATCTAACATTGGTACTGTTGATCTACAGGGGTCGTTCTCTTATTTTGAAGTAGATGCCTCTGCTGATAAAAAAATGGGGAAATTTAAAGGCATTACTCTTGAGGATGGTCGCGAACTTCGTGTCAATAGAGATAGTTAATCTAATGCTTCGTTAATCAAATTTTTTGACTGTTGTTCTGCGCGCTCTTCTTGTTGGTTAAAATAGGTTATTGGAGCTAATTTTGCTGTTGTTGTATTTGTCACTGCGCATATAAATTATACCGCTAAAAATGAAAATAAGCAATTCAACTATTTTAATTACCGGAGGAAGTTCTGGTATTGGCAAAGAAACCGCCAAGCAGTTTGTTAAAAAGGGTGCTAAGGTTCTTATTACTGGAAGAAATGAAGTAAAATTAAATAACGTGGCCAATGAAATAGGGGCAATTCCGCTCTTGTTTGATATAAGCCAGTTAGACACCATTGCGCTTCTGGCCGAAAAAGCTATCTTCCTTTTGGGCGGTAGAATTGATGTATTGGTTAATAATGCCGGAATTGGTCTTTTTCCAAAATTAGGGGAGATAACCAAAGAAGACCTACAGGGTGTTTATTCAACTAATGTCTTTGGGCTTGCTTTGTTAACGCAAGAAATAGTTAAAACATTTAAAAACCAAAATTACGGTAACATAATTAATATAGGGTCTAGCGCAAGTTTGAAAGGTTTTGTTGGTGGAACCATTTACGCTGCCTCGAAGTTTGCCTTAAGAGGAATGACTCAATCATGGCAAGCCGAATTAAGAAAATTTAATATACGTGTTTCTTTGGTTAACCCTAGTGAAGTTGCAACAGCTTTCGCTGCCTCTAATAGGGAAGAGCGAGAAGAAGTATCTAATAAGCTTGGGCCAAAGGAAATAGCAGATTCTATTGTGTCCGTTGTTGAGATGCGCAACAAGGGGTTTGTTCCTGAAATAAACATCTGGGCAACTAACCCTTTTTAACTAATCAAGCCTATTTTTAAATTTGTTAAGTTAGAAATTACGGGCCAAATTTAAAAACAGAACTATAGGTATTTTATGTTTAGATGCTCTTGTTAGAAGAAATTTCTCCAACCATTATAAAATTTAAATAATAGTTACTCTTTTACCGGCTCAACATCTACCTCAATTCTCTTCTCTTTATTAGCTAATTGCCAGGCAGTATAAAATACTAAACGTGTAATCGTCTCCATCTTATCGAAATTAATTTTATCCACCGTATCTGTTGGCTTATGATAATCTACGTGTACCCCATTAAAGTAAAAAATTACCGGCACACCCTTTTTAGCGAAATTGTAGTGGTCTGATCGGTAATAGTATCTATTTGGGTCATCTATGGTGTTAAACTCATAGTCCAAATCAAGCTTGGTGTGCTTAGAATTAGCTGCTTCATTTACTTCGTGAAGTTCTTTACTCAACATGGTTGACCCAATTATATAAACATAGTTCGGGTCGTCAGCGTGTTTTTCATCTAGGCGGCCAATCATGTCTATATTTAAATCAACAACAGTATTCGCTAATGGATAAACTGGGTTTTCTGAATAATATTCTGAACCTAATAAACCTTTTTCTTCTCCTGCAACAGGCATAATCAACACACTTCTTCTTGGTCCTTTCCCCTCTGCTTTTGCTAAAGCAAAAGCTTCCGCAATTTCCATTATCGCCACGGTTCCCGAACCATCATCGTCAGCGCCATTGTATACTTCGTTGTTTTTTAAATCAATTCCTATGTGATCGTAATGTGCGGTAAGAATAACTATCTCTTCTTTTTTATCTGTTCCTTCGATAAAACCTAACACATTTTCGGAAGAAAGCTTTTCTATTTCACGGTGCATTTCAACTGTCACCTTGGTTTTACAAGTTAGTGTAATCGTTTTTTTGGTAATCTTACTTCGTAACGATTCAATAGTTTCTCCTGTTTCTTTCAATATTTCATCCGCCATTTTGGGAGATATGTAAAAGTTTGTTAGGCGCTGAGAAGGAGTCACTTTTCCCCTGTCTAAAACCATAGAGGAAGATTCAATATAGTGAATCATGGTTAATACGTTTTGCTGAATGTTTTCCGGCACAATTAATATCGCTCTTGCTCCTTTGTCTTTTGCTGCTTGCATTTTCATTCTCCAATTCATCGACCAAGGAGAAGCCTCTTTGCTTCTTGTAATAATTGATTTTCCTTTTTTGAATGGTTCACCAGCTAAGACCATAATTACCTTTCCCTTAACATCAATGTTTTTGTAATCAGAATATCTTTTGTCTTCAATTCCGTAACCAACAAATACAACTTCATCTGTTATAAAAGATGTATCATTAAAACCTCTGTAGAAATAAAAGTCGTCTATAAACCTATATTTTTTATCGTTAATAGAAATATCAGTTCCTCCAGAATGCTGAATAATTAACGGAAATTCTTGATAATATTCTCCTTTGTTTCCGCCAGGTACGTCAATCGATTTAAAGTGGTTGGCGATGTATTCCGCAGCCATCTTTTGGCCTTTTCTCCCCGTTTCACGTCCTTCATATTTATCTGAAGCTATAATTTCTAAGTGCTTTTTTAAATCACCAGCTAAAATTGTATTTCCATAAACCGAAGCTGAATCTGTTTGTGCAATACTTGAATAACCACAAGCCAAAATCAATAAACCTACAACTACCCTCATTAAACGCATGCAATTTTATTCACTCTGTTTTGATGTCTTCCTCCTTCAAATTGCTGAGAAAAAAATGCGTCCACAATATCAATTGCTTTTTCTTCGCTTATAAATCGGGCTGGCATTGTAAGAATATTTGCATCATTATGTTGTCTTGCTAAACTTGCTAATTCGGGTTCCCAACAAATTGCTGATCTTATTCCTTGGTGTTTATTAGCCGCCATACTAATTCCATTACCGCTACCACAAATCAAAATTCCTAAATCAAACTCCCTGTTTTCTACTCCACTTGCAACAGGATGGGCAAAATCTGGATAGTCTACACTCTCTGAAGAGCTACATCCAAAATCCTTTACTTCGTGGCCTTTATCAGTTAAATGATTTATTACCTTGTTTTTTAACTCAAAACCTGCGTGATCTCCACCTATAGCTAACTTCATTATAAAATTATTTAAAATTTTGCAGTAAATATACTTATTAACACAAAACTTGTTAGTTAAGCCTATTTATATGTTAATAAACTCTGAAAGAAATAATTGCTAATTAAATATGCCTTTTGATTATCTAAAATAAAATAGTAAACATTAAAAAACATAATATACTTACACACCAAATATTAATAAATACTCAACAATAAAAATACTCAATTGAAATACTAGTTATTATCATTTAATGATATATATTAATATATGTTGTTTGTTAATAAAAGTATAAAATGATTGGTTTTGTTCAAATTTTGTACATTTAAACTGTTAATATCACGTTACTTTATTTTTATAACTCATTTAACCTAAAATTAAATAAACAAATTACTAACAGAATAAACAGCCTATATATAATAATATGATTTTTTATAAATTTATAAATTTAATATACACTGTGAATAACCTTAAGAAAATAGGTAGTATATTACTTTTCATTTTTATTTTTTATTCGGGATTTTCTCAAGTTATTAATCCTAATGGGTTTAATGAATTATTTTATTCAAATGGAGTAAAGTCAAGTGAAGGTAATATGAAAAATGGAAAACCTGAAGGATATTGGAGAACTTATTACGAAACAGGAAAAATTAAATCAGAGGGCAATAGGAAAAAACATAAACTAGATAGTCTGTGGAAATTTTATGCTGAAAAAGGAATTTTAACCAATCAGATTTATTATAAAAACGGGAAGAAAAATGGAATAACTACAACTTATTATAAAGAGGGATTTAAAAAATCAGAGGAATTTTGGATAGATAATAAAAGAGAAAATTGGGGTGTATATTATGATAAAAAAGGGAATATAAACAGACGAATACCATTTATTGAAAATATTGAGCAAGGAGCAGGAATAGAATATGCTGCTGATGGAAGAATAATTACTATTATTTTTTACAATAGTGGATATTCTAAAAAAAGAGAAGAAATAAATAGGAAAAATGGACAAGGAAATGAGCACGGTGTTTGGAAAGAGTTTTATAAAGATGGTATTACTGTTAAGTGGGAAGGAAGATATATAAATGGAAAAAAAAATGGTTATTTCCGTGAATATTCTCCTGAAGGAAAATTGCTTACAACAACTAAATGGGAGCTAGGTGAAGTAATTAGTAATTTAGAAAAAGAACAAACAGTTGAAGAAAAAAAAACGTATTATGATAACGCACAAGTTAAATCTATAGGTAATTATAATAGTAAAGGAAACCCAGTTGGAATTTTTCGAGAATATAGCCCAGAAGGAACTGTTTCTGGCTCTATGATTTATGTTGATGGTGTTTTAATGGGTTTAGGTGGCGTTGTTGATGAAGCTGGAGTAAAACAGGGGAATTGGATTGAGTATTATGAAAGTGGAGAAACAAGGTGTAAAGGAAAATATAAAACAGGGAAACGAGTAGAAGAATGGATATATTACCATCCAAACGGAAAAATAGAACAAAAAGGCCAGTATAGAAATGATGGAAGAACAACAGGGGAATGGATTTGGTATTATAACAACGGAAATATAGAGAGAAAAGAAAGTTTTAGAAAAGGGAAAGAAGAAGGTTATTTTGTAGAATATTGTGATACAGGCAAAGTACTTTCTAAAGGAAATTTTTTAGATGGTTTAAAAGAAGGTCTTTGGTATAATTATGTTGGTGATCATAGAGAAGAAGGTAATTATATAAGTGGTTTACAAACAGGAATATGGAACCATTATTATGATAATAATAAACTTCGATTCCAGGGAAATTACATTGATAACGAACCAGACGGGAAACATACATATTATTACAGAACAGGTGATAAAATGCTACAGGGGGAATATATAATGGGTAAAAAAGAAGGAGAGTGGAAAAGGTATAATGGATTTAACGAAGTCGTTTTTACAATTGAATATTATAACGGAGAAGAAACAAAAGTAGACGGAATAAAAATCAAAATAGTGGAGATTGAATAATGGGGATTTATAAAGAAATATTGAACATTTGGAATTTTTATGGTTCAGATGCAAACGATGAACAACAAAGAATAATTTTAAAAGTTAGACTTTATAATCTTATTGGCATAATACTAACACCAACACTAACATTAATAAACTTTAACCAATATTCTTCTTATAATATATATTTTAGTATAGCAATTTTTCTATCGTGTTTAATACAATTTGTATTTACTTATGTATTTTTAAAGAGCTATAAA
>Ga0115568_10001360_pt1 | contig 17658 bp, 16 predicted proteins | sample COGITO_mtgs_1204_FD_87296 | JGI IMG/M metagenome (GOLD analysis project Ga0115568, IMG submission 87296) | Pelagic marine microbial communities from North Sea - COGITO_mtgs_120426 | ecosystem: Environmental > Aquatic > Marine > Epipelagic | place: Germany:Helgoland, sampling site Kabeltonne...
CTGGCATAAAGCCAGTCGCTACGATGCGGTCTGGGCGCAGATGCTGGTGAGCCGCCAAGTGGATCACTCGACAGCAAACGGGCATCGCATGACGGAAATGTTTCCGCCACCAGGACTTGGTCGCCTGACCTGAAGCCGTATCAAGGGCAAACTGTTGGCTTCGACTGTTTCAAGAAATCCTGCATTAGCGCGACTGTAGGCGGATTTTATTCAGCTGATTCGAACGGCATACATCCATAACCACGGTCAAATGCTTGAGTGATACATTCTCGTCGGCAACCAGCAGAACCGGAAGGTCGGGCGTCATTTCGCCGGCAAGCTGCATCGCGCCCTTAAATTGCGCCATGTCGACGAGTTGGTTGTTGAGGTACACGTCGCCGTCCGGGCTCAAGGCGATTACAATTTGCTCCTGCACCTTGTTCTTGCCCGCGGTTTTGATCTCGGGCGCGGTAATGTTGAGCGCGCTGACCTGTTTGAACTGCATCGTCACCATAAAGAAGAACAGCAACACCGTGAGCACATCGACCAGCGGTACAATGTTGATCGAAGGTGGCCGACGCCGATGGGACACGAGACTCATAATTCGATCAGCAAAGGATAGCTAGGCATGCGCGCTTAATCACGTGCTCGTTGACGAGACAGATCGGTTAGACACTCGACACCAACACTAATGCGTGCAGCCAGCGATTCGACGCGGCGCAACAAATAGGCGTGTGCCGCCAGCGACGGAATCGCGATTGCCAACCCAAGAATCGTAGTATTTAGCGCCAGGGCGATGCCCGAAATAAAGGCGCTCGGATCGGCGAGTCCATTTTCGGCGAAGAAATTACCAAAGACCTTGGTCAAACCGGTCACCGTGCCCAACAGCCCAAGCAACGGAGCCGCACCGATCACCACTTCCAACAGAAAAATGCCACGCTCCATACGGCTCACCTCCAAACGAGCAAAGGCATTCAGCGCCTCTGGCTCGGGATGACGCTGCCGGTAAAAGCTGATAATACGCCCCGTCACCGAATCGAGATTCGACTCAATTTGGTCCAGATCGCCCGCCACGATGGCGTCCACCATAGGCTTTGGGATGACGCTAGAGTTCCGCAAAGCAATCAACCGCTCGACTGTAATAAAAACGGAGACAAATGAGCACAGCGCCAAGGGGTACAGGAAAATGCCAGCGTTGTTGAATAAGTCCATGCGTGTGAAAACTAGAGTTTTATAAAAAAAGGCGCAACCGTGGTTGCGCCTTTTGTCATTTAATTAAATGCAAAGTTCCCGTTCAGAACGAGGATCCCATTTATGCCTGCATATAAGGCAATGCGTCGGTCACCGCAGTGACTTGAGCTGCGCCTTGGAGCAACTCATCCAGCGGATCATACGTACCGCTCATCAGGCTATCGCGCGCCCCAGCTTTAATGTCGCATTTGATGAATTCGTCGTCGAACCAGACTTTGTGATCTTCCACGTCAATGGTGATCTCAAGGTCAGGATTACGCTCGATCGCGGCGGCGAGAATCTGACGATCCGCATCGATCGCAGTCACACACACGACACCGAGGTTGGTGGAGTTGCCGAAGAAGATCTCGGCAAAGCTGCCCGCGACCACCGCGTTGTAACCGGCGCGCAGAATCGACTGCGGCGCATGCTCACGCGAACTGCCACAACCGAAGTTGTTGCCGCTAACGATGATCGATGCCTTGCCGAAGCGTGGATCGTTGAGGTTGTGCTGTTTATCTTCGCCACTCTCGGTCTTACGAACGTCGTGGAACAGATACTCGCCGAGACCATCAAAAGTGATGCACTTCATGAAGCGAGCAGGGATGATGCGGTCTGTATCGATATCGTCGCCGGAGACGAAGACGCCTTTACCGGTAACTTGTTTAATCGGGTTGGATGCCATGATATTTGAAATTTGAAATTAAAATTTAAAACGTAACAATGAAGGAACAGTTACGAGGCGACAGTGAACACATCGCGAGCGTCAGAGACCTCACCAGTGATCGCAGCGGCGGCGACCATGAGCGGGCTCATGAGCATCGTGCGGCCAGTCGGGCTCCCTTGGCGGCCCTTGAAGTTACGATTGGAGGAACTCGCGCACAGCTGATCGCCGATCAATTTGTCGGGATTCATTGCCAAGCACATGGAGCACCCGGCGGCGCGCCATTCGAAGCCAGCTTCGATAAAGATCTTATTCAGTCCAAGCTCCTCAGCGATTTTTGCCACTACTTGCGAGCCGGGAACGATGATGGCTTGCACACCGTCAGCGACCTTGTGGCCTTTCACGTAGCGCGCAACTTCCTGAAAATCGGATAGACGGCCGTTGGTGCACGAACCGATGAACGCGACATCGATCTTCTTGCCCTTCATCGGACTGCCACCTTCGAACTTCATGTATTCGAGTGCCTCGGCAATCGACGCGCGGTCGGATTCGGTTGCACCCTCAGCTATGGCTGGAATGTTTTCGTTGATGCCAACACCTTGCGCTGGGGTGATGCCCCAAGTGACCGTCGGTTGAATCTCGGACGCATTGATATTGACCACATCGTCAAACGAGCAGCCTTCATCAGAAGCGAATGACTTCCATTCTTCAACGGCAGCGTCCCATGCGTCACCCTTAGGTGAGTATGGACGACCCTTCAAATATTCAAAAGTCACTTCGTCTGGATTGACATAACCAACACGTGCGCCCCCTTCGATCGACATGTTGCACACCGTCATGCGCTCCTCCATGGTGAAGTTGTCGAATGTGGTGCCCGCGTATTCATAGGCGAAACCAGTGCCACCTTGAGTACCAAGCTGACGAATAATGTGCAAAATCACATCCTTAGCGTAAACACCAGGAGCCAAATCACCGTTCACATTGATGCGGCGAACCTTCAACTCGTTCAACGCAATCGTCTGCGTGGCGAGCACGTCACGCACCTGGCTGGTGCCGATACCAAAAGCAATCGCACCGAAAGCACCGTGGGTCGCGGTATGCGAGTCGCCGCAAGCGATCGTTGTGCCCGGCTGCGTGATCCCCTGCTCGGGACCGACGATGTGCACCACACCCTGCTTGCCGGTGTTAGTGTCAAAGAAAGTGACGTTGTTTTCCGCACAGTTATTGCGCAGCTCCTCGATCATGCCCTGGGCGAGCGGATCACTGTAAGGCTCGACCGCTTCATTGGTCGGCACAATGTGGTCAACCGTCGCGAATGTGCGGTGCGGGTATTGCACCTGCAGCCCCTTGTCGCGCAGCATACCGAAAGCCTGCGGGCTCGTCACCTCGTGAATCAGGTGCGTACCAATCAATAATTGCGTCTGTCCGTTAGCCAACTGGCGAACGGCGTGCGCATCCCATACTTTTTCAAATAAGCTTTTGCTCATAGTCGTGTCCTCAAGGAGATTTAATCTCAAAAGCGTCTCAATAAGGCTGCCTTTATGCGGTCTGGCAACCGCAAAGAATAATTTTGATCGAACGGTGTATTAAACAAAAAACCCGCAGCACACGCTGCGGGTTTTAGTAAATAGCTTTTTGGGGGATACAACCTAGAGGATCGCTTTGAGACCAGCTCCAGCCTTGAACTTAACAGCCTTGGAAGCCTTGATACGGATCTTTTCCTTGGTCTGTGGATTGATGCCGTCACGTTCGGCACGCTCTGTCACGGAATAAGTGCCAAAACCAATGAGTTGAACATTTTGGTCTTTTTGGATGCCCTTTTTGATACCCTCAAGCACGGCTTCGATCGCACGCTCAGCGGCGGCTTTGGATGTATCGACTCCTAGTGATTTTTGCACTTCTGCAACAAGTTCTGCTTTGTTCATAAATTTTTCTATTTATTATTTAGTTTGTATGGCCTTGTGGCTCAGGCAGAAAAGAGGCTCTGAAGCCAAAACCGTCAACATAAATTCGCCTCAAACAGGCCATTAATCCACCAGTACAAACGACCGCACCACAGTCCTCATGCACCGCGCCAGCGGCCTCATCAGCCACCCTGTCGCGCCTCAACCACTTGCTTCAACAGAATTTCAACCGCCTCAACCTGCGAAAGCTGCCGATCAACCGCAATCTGCCCCGCCCGCTTCAACAATTGCGAAGCCATGACCTTCGCCTGACTTTCGGATGCTCCCATATTTATAAACAACGCACCGATCGCGTCCAATTGGGCGTTCAAATCTTCCATCATTTCGAGCCCTCCTGTACTGCGGAGAACAGGCATTCGACTTCAGCGCTGCCCGCATCATACGCGAGCGCCGCACCAACCACGGCGAAGCGCGTCTTTAAAATGGCGACTCCCTGCCAGCCATCTCCAACTGAAAAGGCACTGCGCAACTCGCCGACCTTCTTTGCCCCCTGATAAAGAACGACCGGACAAACTGGCACCACCCCAGAACCCGCCATTCGATACAGCGCACGCTGCGGACTGCCGACATTATACATACGCGAAACGACCTCCTGGCCGAGATAGCAGCCCTTTTGCAAAGAAACGGCATCGCCCACCAACGCACCCTCACCAGGCAAATCGGCGGGGCCAATCTCCACGGGCACACTCGGAATACCAGCCGCAATCCGAACCGCATGCACGCGCTCCTGGGTGACAAACTCCACCGACTGCTCGAGCAACCGCGCCTTCAAGCGACTCGCAACAGCCTCAGACTCAGCCCATAGCTCAAAATTAGCCACCAGGGAACGACGCCCCCGAAAGATTGACACGCCCTCAGTTTGAACGAAAGCACCCTCGCGAGGAACCGCGAATCCAAGCGCCTGCAACACGGCCTCAGCGCTCACACCCACCAACGCAATCGCACGGCCCGCAGGCAACACCTCGATCTCGACGTCATCCGCGATAATATGCCGCTCCAGCTTCTCCACAAGCGCGGTAGCCGCAGACGCTTCACTGAGAATTCGAAAGCGCTCCTCCCCTTCGCACAGGACAAAACTATCGGCGACCACCTTGCCTTTTACATCCAGCCACAAACCATAAGTGCTCCGCCCCTCCTCGAAAGGTCGCAGGTCATTGGTAAACTGACTCTGTAAAAAATCCGCCGCATCCTCATCGGTCACCAGCAGATGCGCCGTAGGCTCATATTCATATCCAAAAACAGATTCCATACTCGGCAACTTGCGCGGACTGATCCAGATTTTCAACGGGGAATTCAAGTTTCGTCAGTTAAGGCGAATTATAGCTTGTTCCGCAATACAAGCTCCGTTACATCACCGACACTGTGAAAAAAGTCACCGACATCAATATTTCTTCCAAAACACTACTCCCGTCTCCCATCGCCCTGTGCGAGGAGATCCCAAAAACGGAGGCAGCAGGTAAATTCGTGGCGGAGAGCCGCGAAGCGATTCATAAAATAATCTTTGGCAACGACCGTCGTCAGCTGGTCGTAGTTGGCCCGTGCTCAATCCACGACCTCAAAGCCGGCCGTGAATACGCACAGAAACTAGCCGTCCTCGCTGAGGAGGTCAAAGACGGCATGCGCCTGGTGATGCGCGTCTACTTCGAAAAGCCACGCACCACAGTCGGCTGGAAGGGCTTGATCATGGATCCAAACCTCGACGGCACCAGCGACATTCCTCAGGGCTTGCACATCGCCCGCCGCTTCCTGCGTGAAGTGATCGAACTCGGCGTGCCCACCGCCACCGAGCTGCTCGACCCCATCACACCGCAATACATCGCGGACCTAGTGTGCTGGTCAGCGATCGGTGCGCGCACCACAGAGAGCCAAACACACCGCCAAATGGCTTCCGGCCTATCCATGCCACTCGGTTTCAAAAACGGCACCGACGGTGGACTCGGCGTCGCGATCAATGCGATCAAGGCAGCCAGCCAGCCACAGACGTTCCTCGGCATCGACAATGAAGGCAAGGCCAACGCCCTGACCACAAACGGCAACCCAAACTGCCACATCGTCTTGCGCGGCGGCTCTAAAGGCCCGAACTACAGCGCCGGCGACGTTCTGAATACACGCGAAAAACTTGAGTCCGCAGGCCTAACACCTGCCATCATGATCGACTGCAGTCACGCCAACAGCAGCAAAGACCCCGCGCGCCAACCAGCAGTCTTTCAGGAACTCATCAAGCAGAGCCTAACCGATACGAGCATCATCGGCGCCATGGTTGAAAGTAACCTGCATCACGGCAGCCAAACCTTCCCTCAACCCGTCGAAGCACTCCAATACGGCGTCTCCATCACTGACGGCTGCATCGATTGGGCGACGACTGAAAGCATGATCCGTGAGGCGTACCAAAGCCTGGCACCGGTTTTTGAAGCATAAGCAACCGATGCGCCCAGCTTGACGAGCCGTACAAGCCAGACAACTTATCCACCTTGATCTACTCTTAGAACCCACAAATATCATGAGCAAACAACCCATCCGCGTCGCAGTCACCGGTGCAGCCGGCCAAATCGGCTATGCCCTTCTTTTTCGTATCGCCTCTGGCGCTATGTTCGGCCCCGACCAGCCGGTCGCGCTGAACCTGATCGAAATCCCACCCGCACTCGACGCCCTCAAGGGGGTCGTGATGGAGCTCGATGACTGCGCATTTCCATTGTTGAAGGACGTCGTCGCGACAACCGACCTCGACGAAGGTTTCAAGGATGTCAACTGGGCCTGCCTCGTCGGCTCGGTACCACGTAAAGCGGGCATGGAGCGCGGCGACTTGCTCAATATTAACGGCAAAATCTTCACTGGCCAAGGCCAAGCCATCGCGCGCAACGCAGCGGCTGATGTCCGCATCCTCGTGGTCGGCAACCCTTGCAACACAAACTGCCTGATCGCTATGAACAATGCCGAAGGCATCCCGAATGATCGCTGGTTCGCGATGACCATGCTGGATGAAAACCGCGCCAAGACCCAGCTCGCACAAAAGGCTGGCGTGGACGTCACCGAAGTCACCAACATGACTATCTGGGGCAACCACTCTGCCACGCAGTACCCGGACTTCTACTCCGCAAAAATCGGCGGCAAATCCGCAGCTGAAGTCATCAACGACGAAGCTTGGCTCAAGGACGAGTTCATCCCGAATGTGCAAAAACGCGGCGCAGCGATTATCGCCGCGCGCGGCTCTTCCTCCGCAGCCTCGGCTGCCAACGGAATCGTCGACTCAGTTCGCAAAATTGTCACACCGACTCCAGCAGGCGACAGCATCAGCATGTGCATCTGCTCCGACGGCAGCTACGGCACAACCAAAGGCCTGATCACCTCCCTGCCCGTGCGCTCCGACGGCACCAAAATCGAAGTCGTGCAAGGTGTCGAAATCAACGAGTTCAGCCGTGCGAAGATCGATGCTTCCGTCAAAGAGCTGGAAGAGGAGCACGAAGCGGTCAAGGCACTGATCTAAGCAGTCTAAAAAGACTAACTTTCCCAAGCCCGGCGCCTTCAATGCGTCGGGCTTTTTTGCGTACTCATGGTGATTTAGGGAGTACGACAACGATGAATGCGAGGCAGTCGAATTTCATAACACAGCACAGGGCACATGCCCCGTCACAATGCCTAGCTCCGACATACCGTATGTGATCAAAACAGACCTTCCGGCAACTTGGCAGAATGGATCCTACAGTTGGTATTAAACCAACGGCTCTTGCTACACATAGATCAACATTTACAATTTAGATTTTCACAGCAGAGCAATCCGTGCAAATCGACACGATCATCGACGACGGTAATATCGCGACAGGCAACTTGCGCAGATCACCCAACAACACGGGATTGCCCTGTCTCTTCAAAGTCAACCAATGCCCGCCTCAAACCCGCAATAGAAGTATAAAGCAGGCTTGCCTTTTCGCCCCCGCCAATGAATTATTTAACTAGTTCTTTGAAAGAACCTCCGCACTAGCGGACCAAGTTCTTTCCGTATCTTTCCTTTTTATTATTTAGGTTCAGCTTTTAGCTGAACCCACTAGGGGGTGTCACGGATTCGACCTTGTGTCGTAATGCGAGGCTGCATGTCGGAGATAATGGAGGCTCCGTATCAATCCATTATAAAACATAATTGGCGAAGAACAATTCGCTCTTGCTGCTTAAAGCGGCAACGTTTCACCCCAGACACCTGCTAAGGGAGTGAAGCGTCGACTAGCAGGCATAACTGATAATCTGGCTTCCGCTTATCAGTTGTACTTAGGAAGCCTGGAAACTGGATAGCTCGCATTTAGGCGATTCAGCAACGACAATAAATTGAAAGCTAAGCATGTAGATGCCACGTAAGAAAGCACGAGGGACGCGGGTTCGACTCCCGCCACCTCCACCATTTCCAACAAAAAAAACCGCAAGCTGCTCATTAAAAAGGGCTTGCGACTTAAAAAAACCATCTGCCCAATTGGGCCTGTGGTTTTTTTTTTTGCCAGAAAATCCCCTGGCTTTTTCCACGCTCCCAGTCCTCTGACTTGGCTTGCTCCGAGCAACATGCGCGGAGCTACATGCGCCTCTTCTTGATGCGGTAAACATCCAATAGTGTAAACATAACGACATGACTCTGCTTGCCGCCTGCCGGAGTTCTTGACTCTACGTTTGACCCGTTTTAAAGCTAACTTCAATACTCCCACAATCACCTGCGATTGTGTTCTGATAACCTCCTGCTCGACAAACGAAGCAACGCCAAAAGCGGACGCCAGCCCGCATAAACGATCGCAGCAAGCATAGGGACAACACGGAATGTCTACAAAAAACAAACGACCTGTCCTTGCTAATCTACACGGTCCACAACCCGGAAGAAATTAAGGACACCCATAGTTTAGGCGCACCGACTTCGGCGGAGCACCACAACAACTACACGCGCTTGATTCACAACAAACGACCATTGTAGCCCAATCCGGGCTGAGCTCATTCGACCCAGATTTTGATGGGTGTCCTTATTGGCGGCGCCCAGCTAACGCGGCGCTCAGCGAGCTGAGGCCCTACCGATCGCTTCTCTTGTCGCTCCCTCCACCTTGCTGACTGCGAGGCAGGGACGTTTGCTAAAGCGACACGCGCCCCGGCACGATCAACCCGCGGGGATGAGCCAGGTCGCGCCGAAGATTGGCTACCTCTCGCATCCACTCGAAAATGCAAGCACTGCATGGTCGTGCGGACGGCCTACTCGTGCGGGTGCTCCTTGAGCAGTTGCTCGGGGTTGTAAAATCCTTCTTTGTCTTTGGTTGCTGCTCTGACGTTCCAGACTTCATTTTGTGTCACCGCTGAAGCCTGGTTGTCATAGACATTTCTGATATAGGTGAGCACCGCCGCGATTTCCCGGTCACTGAGTGTATCCTTGAACGCAGTCATCGGGACATGCCCCGGATAGTCTTTGCCTTTCACGGTAATGGGTCCATGCAGCCCGTGCAGAGTCAATTTGATCAGGCGCTCTTTGCTACCGGTCACCCACTCGCTTTTGTCGAGCGGAGGGAAGCCTGCATGTACAAGGCCCTTCCCGTCGGCTTGGTGGCAGGTTGCACAATGTCCTTCGCGCGAGTAAATCTCAAACCCCTCCTTAAACAGGTCCCACGCCTCGCCTTTGAGGCCAACCTTCATCCTGTTGATATTGTTGAAGAGTGATTGTTTTTCTATCACCTCCTCGTTATTAAGGAAGCCCAAGGCATGCTTGTGCGAGCTTGTCATATGCCGGTCGAGTGGCTTTGCGGCGGCGGCCTGCAACACCGCCAAGCCGTCCTCTTTGTTGAGCCACGAGGCGGCCGTAATCGCCTCCAGTCGCACCCGTCCGTGTGCATCGCTGGCGGCTGCCTGCAATAATTCGGGATGCGGTTGGATTGTATCGATATTGAACCGTAACACCTGTACCGCAGCCGCGCGCACTCGGTAATCAGGGGATTTTAACAGTTCGCGGAGCAATGCTTCGTCCACCGCGTTCAGCCCCCAGGAAACCCAGAGCGCTTCGAGCTTATGTTGCTCGTTCGATTGCTGAGCCACCCAATTTTTCAGTTTGGGCAGCACCTCGTCCGCGTTGCGGCCGCGAAGTTCACGGCGTGTCCGATAACGGGTGCGGGCTTCCGGAAGTTTTAGGTTTTCGAGTAATTCGCCGACACTGGCGCCGTGGATTTTGGCGGGGATTACCAGCGGACGCTCTGGGTAGGTGATGCGATAAATACGTCCATGAACGTGATCGCGGTTCGGGTCTCGTGTGTTGTGCTGGGCATGGCCAATCAACGCGTTGTGCCAGTCCGCAACGTACAGGGATCCATCCGGGGCGAACTCCAAGTCAACCGGGCGGAAGTTGGTGTCGGCGGAGCTGAACAGGTCCTGACGAAACTTGGCCTTAAAACCGCTACCGTCTTCGATTATGCGGTGTTGCTTGGCCCCGAGAAATCCGATGCAATTGTTCATGAGCAAGTCACCCTGAATGTCGTCGGGAAAATGCCTACTGGAGACAAACTCAAGCCCGGAAGTTGGGCGCATCATGTGGTCGGTCAAAACATTGGCCGCCCCCATGCTCACCCCGTAGCGGCTGTTGACCGACCCCGGCAGCATCCATGAAACGCCCGGACCGGAGGTGTGTAGAAAAAAGCCTTGGCCATAGGCATCGTACGCAGTCCCCCAAGGGTTGGGAATATTCAGTTGAGCGTAACGGATCAATTGCTTGCGCTTTGGACAATAACGGAAAAAGCCCCCGTGCGTTCCACGCACCGGACCATGGGCCGTTTCGACATTGGAATGGAGAAAAAGCCCCTCGCTGAGCAGAATGGCTCCGGAGGGGTCCGCGCAAAAGGCACTAATGGCATGATGCGTATCGTGATCATCAAAGCCGCTTAAGACCACTTCCTTGACGTCATACCGGTCATCGCCATCAGTGTCTTTGAGTAGTACCAGGTGCCCAGACTGAGCGACATAGACCCCTTCCGCGGTAATCTCAAAACCCATGGGGATATGCAGGTCGCCGGCGAAGGTGGTTTGCTTGTCTGCTTTACCATCGTTGTCCGTGTCTTCGAGAATGATCAGCTTGTCGGTCGGTTTCGGGTCGCCGATACGGTAATGCGGGTAACTCGGCATGGTCGCGACCCAGAGTCGACCCTTATTATCGAATGCCACCTGGACCGGGTTGGCGAGATCCTCGAACTCTTTCTCAGAGGCGAAGAGCTCGATTGTGTAGCCTTCAGCGGTGCTGATTTTGCTCTCGGACGATTCACCGGATTGATACTCAAGTTTACCGTTCTTAAAAGTCGGATTGTAGTTGGTTTTAATGGGGGAGAGTTTGAACGTCGCAGCATCTGCGGCAGCAAGATCCATTTCTGTGCCCTGGAGGGCGAGCCAGATCGCTTGATCACGCAGGGCGGTCATCTCGCGCGTCTTCTGATACTCGTCGCGGTAGTTCTGCGGCGGAGCGTTCGCCCCGCCGCGGCTGCCATAGATTTGCACGCCATTGGGCATTTTGTAATCATTGAGCCAGCACCAGTTTTTCTCGTTCACCGCAGCATGAACTAATTTCCGGTATTGTGGATTTTCGATCGGCAACTCGCCGTAGAGGCCATCCACAAGTGTGGCGGCCAGCCACTGGTAGCCCTTATCGTTGAGCAAGGCGCCGTCTCTGGTGAAAAGATCTTGGTCTGCGTTGAATGCGGTCTTTGAAGGAGCGAAGACATCGATAAAAAGTACTCCATACTCGGCGCAGACAGCTCTCATCGCCTCGGTGTAAAGACCGAGGTTTGCATTGGTGCGCGCCGCGTCCGGTGCCTCATAGAGAGCAGAGACGTCTTCAAAGGCGGTCGGAGAGACAATCGCCAGTTGGGGCGCGGACTTGCCGTTGTACTGTTGTCCCACGGTATGCTGGATGAACCCGCCCAGTTCGCCCTTGAAATCCTGCAGCCCGGCAGAGCCATTGAAAGATGAGTTAAAGCCGAAGAACGCGATAATGGTGTCAGCCTGGAGGTGGCTGAGCCATTGGTCGGGAGACATATAGCTGCCCTTACTGTTGGTATTTCTGGCAAGATCTGGCTGAAATTGCTCTGCACCGGGAAATGCCCAAGGTGACTTGCGGCCAGGATGAGGGCGGAACCCCGGGGTGTTACCTTCATCACACATATTACGGATGATGAGGTTTTGGTCAGGCTGTCGAAGCAACAGCTCCGTTTCAAAATGACCGAAGTGGCTCATGCGTGAGCCCAGCCCGCTACCAATCAGAACGATGCGTTCGTCCTGCTCCACCCGGAAAGGGTTTGCACCGGCCTGCTGCACAGGCAGTAGGACCAATAGGCACAAAATGCTAAGAAAAAAGGAGTGTTTGTGCTGTTTAGCCATGAGTAGATGAAAATGTATGAAGCGTCGAACCCTTGTAAAAGGAAAACCTCAAAATGGCACATCCCCAAGACCTTAGACGTTAGGATCAACAGACTTCCAAGCTGATGCTTATGGCGACAATACCATCGGCTACGATTCAATGCCCCGTTGGGTTTTGTCGACGCTGAACGAAACCGAGGGGGTACTTGAGCCTGACACTCGCTGCCTACCCCACCCCACCCTACGGCCACTTGCAGTAAAAAAACATGACGCGCGCGGGTATGTATAGTGGGGACTGGCTCTGAATGACTATAGCCTGGCCCTAATCTTCGGGAATTCAGCACGACGCTAGCCTCGCACAAAGGCGCAAACACACGAAGGCTCCTCCGCCACACAGAGCGATCTTTTATAGCCTGACCCTAAGAGCTCTTTGAGCTTGTTTACTAATACAGTTGTTGTCCCTAAAACTTACCCTAGTGGAGCATTGCCCTCTAGGTGATGGTGAGCCTGACGGCGCAGGTTTGATGGGGCCACACGGAGTGTGGCGATCCGTGTGACGGTGACGGCGGTGGATTGCCATCCAGATCGGTGCGTATACCGAACGCTTAGGTGCTTTCACGCTTCCGATGCTCAGCGTTTATTTTTCGATAAATGTCGGCGCCGTGGGTTTCGCGCATCATTTTGCGGCGATGCTCGACGGCCATTTTGAAGGCTTTTTCCTCGCCGTATTTTTTGACCGAGAATGAGGTGGATTTTTGTACGCCGGGATCGGGGCGCCAGCTGACGGAGTGGCATGCATACTCGACGTCGTTCTGGCCGGTTTTAGTGATGCGTGATACGCCAAGCTCACCGGCGGTATTGCGTGAGTCGGAGACGACGAGGCGGCGACGTGCTTCCTTGGGGATGGTTTCAAGATGGGCGTGTAGTTGGTCGCGGTGCACTTGGGCCAGCGCTAAGGCTTCGTCTTTGCCGCCGTTTTTGCGGTCGCTGAATAGTTTGGAGTGTGTTTTGCCGTTGCAATAGCCGCGCACGAACCAGCCGTGGGTGGAGCCGGATTCGATGCGCGCGATGCCTTTCATTGCAATCGTTTGTTGAGTCATCGCGGCATTCCGTGCATTTTTGGGTAACTGTAAAGTACGTAGTTTATTTATTTTTCGGGACGGCGGAGGTAATGGCGGCGCATTTCCCCATGGGGAAACGCGGAATGTGGCGATCCGTGCGACGGTGACGGTGTTTGGGTGACGCTGATGCGCTTGATGCCTTCGGTCCAGTCGACGACTAGGATACCTGTCAAGTGCCTGGCCATAAAGGCTACCGACTAAGCCTGACAGGCTGTTAGTTGGTGGCTTCCTTTAAGTGGCCACCCCACCCCCTCGGAGCCAATTACAGCAATTCTCCCAGCGGCCGAGTACCTGAAAATGACTATAGCCTGGCCCTAAAAATCCCTCTAAAAATCCCTGACCCGCTCCATCCGAAAGAAATGCCGCCATCGGGGACTTGCGCTTCGCATGGCATCGGGTTTTAAAAATGATGCTATCAGTCCTCATATGACTCGGATTAAGATTAACGACAATGGCTACCTTGAGGTGCGCGGCTCGCTGGATGCGCGAGAAATGATCATTTTCACGGCTCGTGAAGATTACAACCGTGACTTTGCATTGATGGAACAGGCGATGGCATACTTTCAGCGAAAAGGGTTAACAATCGCCAGGTTCGAATCTCACGGCGAAGCGGCTATGCGCCGCATTAACGCACTCGTGCCGACAAAACTGCCACAGCGGCTACGCCAGGTTTTGAAATTTGGCTTACTCCTCGGCATGCCACGACATTGGCGCTCAACATCCTTGCGATACAGACAGCAAGTTCGTTCAGTTGAATATAAATCTGAATGCTTACGCCAGGTGGTCGAAACCCTTCAAGATAAGCAGCTCATACTTCTCACGCGCTCTGTAGCTGGTCGTGCAGCCTCCATCATCGCCGATGAACTCGGCATCAAGAAGCTGATCTGCATCGGCTATCCCTTTCGCAAGCCCAATAGCAACGATGAGCCTGAGCGCTATGCACACCTGCGTGACATCACGACGCCATTCTTAATCGTGCAAGGGAGCCAAGATACCTACGGCGGAACTGAGATCCTTGAGAAATATCCATTGTCCCCACAGGTCGAGGTTCAATTCGTGCCAACGGACCATGACTTCAACCTGCCAGATGAAGCGCTGGAAGCCGTATTCAGCCTGATTGCAGGCTTCATCGATAAGCCAAGTGCGGCGCGAACCATCGCTCGCCGTATTTGAGCCAACGCACCCTGCCGAGCGCACACGAAAAAGCCCCGACTGTTGCCAGTCGGGGCTTTGTTATAATGTATGCTAGGTAGTGGAAGCAGTAATTTCCCGAGGAAAATTACATCATGCCGCCCATGCCACCCATGCCGCCCATGCCGCCCATGTCAGGCATTGCAGGTGCGCCGCCGGCAGCTTCCGGCTCGTCGGTGATCATGCACTCAGTGGTAAGCAGCAAGCTCGCGACGGAACCGGCATTCTGCAGTGCAGTGCGTGTCACCATGGCTGGATCAACGATACCCGCAACGAGCAGATCGACATATTCGCCAGTCGCCACGTTGTAACCGTTGGAGCCCTCGGACTTGAGGACTTCAGCAACCACCAATGAACCTTCAACACCGGCATTTTTGCATAGCTGGCGAAGTGGCGATTCAATTGCACGGCGAACAATCTGCGCGCCGAGTTCTTCGTCGCCTTCAAGTTCAGATGCCGCAGCTTCGATTGCACTCGCAGCGCGAAGCAAGGCAACACCACCACCAGGAAGGATGCCTTCTTCAACTGCTGCGCGAGTGGCGTGCAGCGCGTCGTCCACGCGGTCCTTCTTCTCCTTCATTTCCGGTTCGGTTTGTGCGCCAACGTTGATGACAGCAACACCACCTGCGATCTTAGCAAGACGCTCCTGGAGCTTCTCGCGATCGTAGTCGGAAGTAGTTTCTTCGATCTGACGGCGGATCTGCTTAACGCGACCCTGGATCTCGGAGCTCTGACCAGCGCCTTCGACGATGGTGGTGCTTTCCTTATCAACGGAAACACGCTTTGCCTGTCCGAGATCGCTGACCTGAACGTTCTCAAGCTTGATGCCGAGATCCTCAGTGATGCAGCGTCCACCAGTGAGTACCGCGATGTCTTCGAGCATCGCTTTACGGCGATCACCGAACCCAGGTGCTTTAACCGCAGCCACGTTAAGTGTGCCGCGCAGCTTGTTTACCACAAGGGCAGCGAGTGCTTCACCTTCGATATCTTCAGCGATGATGAGGAGTGGCTTGTTGGTCTTAGCAACGAGCTGCAGCAGTGGAAGAATTTCGTTGAGGCTGCTGATCTTCTTCTCGTTGATCAGAATGTGCGCGTCATCGAACTGAACTTCCTGTGCTTCAGCATCTGTGCAGAAGTAAGGGCTGAGGTAGCCTTTATCGAACTGCATGCCTTCGACCACGTCGAGGGAGGTTTCAATGCCCTTGGCTTCTTCAACAGTGATTGTGCCATCTTTACCGACACGGTCCATTGCGTCTGCAATGATATCACCGATTTCAGCATCCCAGTTAGCAGAAACGGTCGCGACCTGGCGAATTTCTTCGCGGTCCTTGACCTTCTTGCTTTGGCTAGCGAAGGCAACGGTTGCCGCTGCCACTGCCTTGTCGATACCGCGCTTGAGGTAGATCGGGTTGGCTCCGGCGGCGACATTCTTGATGCCTTCGCGGTACACTGCTTCCGCTAGTACGGTCGCGGTCGTGGTGCCGTCACCCGCAGAATCTGCGGTCTTGGAAGCCACTTCGCGCACCATCTGTGCACCCATGTTTTCAAACGGGTCGGACAGGTCGATTTCCTTAGCAACGGACACACCGTCCTTGGTCACCGAAGGTGCACCGAACTTCTTGTCGATCAGAACGTTACGCCCCTTTGGTCCAAGTGTTACCTTGACCGCATTGGACAGTGTTTCGACCCCCTTAAGGATCTTTTTACGTGCTGCTTCATCAAACAGGATTTGTTTAGCCATAATATGTTATTTTATAAATTGAGTTTCTGTTGAAATAAATCCGAGCAACTTAAGCAATCACACCGAGAAGATCATCTTCTGCGACGAGGATGTACTCAACGCCGTCCACCTTGACGGGCGTGCCGCCATATTGTGGAAGCAGTACTTTGTCGCCTTCCTTGACATAAAAAGGCTTGTCGTCTGCCTTGCCTGTGCCAAGCGCCACAACTTCAGCTTCCTGGGACTTTTCCTTAGCGGAATCAGGAATGATGATGCCGCCACGGACTTGTTCATCTTCTTCAATGCGCTTCAACAGAACGCGTTCACCGAGTGGTTTGATTTTCATACTTTTATTTATTTTTAGTTTGGAGATTTACTGATTAACAAAAGGTGCGCACGGGCAATGAACACGTGCGCACCCGGTTAAAGCTTATTTCTTGTCTTCGTCGACGACTTCGAAGTCGGCATCAACGGTTTCGGCGTCGGCCTGCTTCGCTTCGGATGCGGCCTCACCGGCGGCATCTTCGGGCGCAGCACCTTCAGCGGCGGCACCTTCGGCAGCCTGCTGGCTGTACATTTCTTCAGCGAAGGACTGCATGATTTCAGTGATCTTTTCCTTCGGCGCCTTCAATGCATCGACATCGGCTTCCTTGTCTTCGAGGACTGCCTTGGCTTCCGTGATGGCTGCTTCGAGCTCGGTCTTCTTGTCCTCAGGGATCTTGTCGCCAAGGTCCTTGATCTGCTTTTCGGACTGATACACCATGTTGTCGAGTTCGTTACGCGCTTCGACGCCGGCCTTGAGGGCCTCGTCTTCGGCAGCGTGTGCTTCGGCTTCGCGCTTCAGCTTTTCGACCTCATCTTTATCGAGACCGGAAGAACCAGAGATCGTGATGTGCGTTTCTTTGCCAGTGCCTTGATCCTTGGCAGTCACGTTGAGGATGCCGTTGGCATCGATATCGAATGTCACTTCGATCTGAGGCACGCCACGTGCAGCCGATGGAATGCCATCGAGGCGGAAATTACCAAGCGTCTTATTGTCTCGGGCCATCGGGCGTTCGCCCTGCAGCACCTGGATGTCAACCGCAGTCTGACTGTCCGCGGCTGTGGAGTATGTCTGACTCTTCTTGGTTGGAATGGTGGTGTTACGCTCGATCATCGGCGTGGCGACTCCGCCAGCAGTTTCGATGGAAAGCGTGAGTGGCGTCACGTCGAGGAGCAACACGTCGCGCACGTCGCCCTGAAGCACGCCGCCCTGAATGGCTGCACCGATCGCAACGACTTCATCGGGATTCACACCTTGGTGTGGTGCCTTACCGGTGAGTTCGTGAGCAATCTCAACCACCTTAGGCGCACGTGTCATACCACCGACAAGCACGAGCTCACCGATTTCAGCAGTGTTGTGGCCGGAGTCTTTCAAGCATGACTTAAACGGAGCGATGGTAC
>Ga0115568_10001375_pt1 | contig 17517 bp, 20 predicted proteins | sample COGITO_mtgs_1204_FD_87296 | JGI IMG/M metagenome (GOLD analysis project Ga0115568, IMG submission 87296) | Pelagic marine microbial communities from North Sea - COGITO_mtgs_120426 | ecosystem: Environmental > Aquatic > Marine > Epipelagic | place: Germany:Helgoland, sampling site Kabeltonne...
CTGGAAAGTATTTTCGGCGTTCCATTCCGCTACAGCTGCTTCGGCATCACCCAACACAGCCTTAGGCTGAGTGGTGGGATTCCACTCGACTGGATCCTCACCTGCCGCCAAAGCAGTTCCATCCGCGCCAATAAACTGTCCGGCAGTATCCTGCAGGTAGTATTTGTCATCATCGCCATCAAGAACCGCGCGAGCCGCAGTGCCCCCAATGTCTCGCAAAACCAGACCGTTGCCCGGATCGGTGAGCCCATTCAGCAGCTGAGCGTCAGGATTCCACACGACGGGAACAGCAACGCCACCGGCGTCCTCCGAAAGGATGCCATTTCCGTCTATATATTCCCCAGCAGCATTCTGCAGATAGCGCTGGCCATCAGCATCAAGAACAGCAAAAGCCGGAGTACCCGCTACGGCCGCAGTGCCCTCTACGGCCTCAGTACCCCCAATGTCTTGCAATGCGAAACTTTCACTCGGAGGATCCAGCAGCTCACCATTCGCATTCACATGATACAGCGTGCCGTCATCGCCAGCCTGCAGGCGCATGCCGTCATCCAAAACGACTCTGCCCAACTCATCCACAGGATTGCCATCCGCGTTGGTTTTGACTGCTTGCTCCAAATCAATACGCATCACCCCCAACGTGTCAGGCTCTTTAGTCGCCGTGCCTCCGGTCAACCCGATCAAGCGCTTACCCGTCTGCTCAGCAAGATAGCCCTCACTATCCACGCGCAGCGATCCGTTACGGGTGAGAAATTGATTCGAATTCGAGGGATCTAACACACGGAAGAAGCCTTCTCCCACGATCGCCAGGTCGGAACTCACTCCGGTCCCTTCGATCGAGCCTTGGTCAAAGACCTTCGTCGTCGAGTTCAGACTCACACCCGAGCCCACTTGCATGCCCGGTCGACTAGAAACGTTATTATTTCCGGGAGACGCATCGCGCAGGGTGTTCGAAAAGCTATCGGAATAGCCGACACGCTGACGCTTGAATGCGGTGGTTTTGGAATTAGCGATATTATTACCGATAACCTCCATGCCTTTCACAAAACTTTGCATGGCGCTCACGCCACTGGTTAATGATCCTATTAATGCCATAATTTTCCTTTGATTGGTTGGATTGACTACTGTTTAACTTGAAATCTCGCTGATACTGGCGATCGAAACACTTTGATCCCCGATATAGGGCACCATCTCATCCCCCTCTCGGGCGATCCGAGTGACAATGCCTTCCACGGTCGCACCATCGGGACCGATCGCACGCACCTCACGACCGATCATCATCTGCGCGTTGTAGCTCGACTGCACTTCGCGCAGTGCCTTCATGTCTTGCGCCATGCTCTCCATCTCCGACAAACTACTGAAGCCAGTCATCTGAGAAATGAACTCGGTATCCTCCATCGGCTTGAGTGGATCCTGTGAGGTCAGTTGAACCGTCAACAGTTTAAAAAAGTCATCCATGTTCAAATTGTCATTTGGATTCCGATTTGATTCGACCTGAATGCCCCGGCTCTGAGCCAGTTGCTGTACGCTTGAAATATCTGTTTCCATATGTGCCTCCTATGCGATTCGTGAGAAAAAACGTGATTGATGGGTGCGCTCGCTTGCTGTTATTGCTACTGACGTCCGTTGCGCCTCGGAGTCGGAGCGACCGAAACCCCCAGTTGAAGCGGAAAAAGGAAAATCTTCATCACCACCCGCAAAGGCCTGATCCTTGCGCGCTCCATCCCCGGTCGATTGTTCAAATTCAAAACTTTGCGCATCGATCCCTTTGCCAGCGAGCGCCTTGGACACCTCCGGCCAAGAACTGCGCAGCAGACTACGGGTCTGCTCGTTATCAGCCTGAATTGAAGTTTTCAACTTCGTTCCACGTAGGCTTAAACGCAGCTTAATGACTTCCCCCTGAGCCAAATTCACACGAAGCTGCACCACGCTGTTGGTCTCCTGACGCAGAGCATGTAGGGCCGAATCGATACGATGGATGAAGACGCGAACAGTCTCCGCCTTCTGTGTGGCCGCGGCATCCATCTTCACCTGCTGGGACGTTTGCATTGAAGCAGACGAATTCGAATCACCTTTTTGTGCATCGCCCTCTCCGCCGAATGAGGCTGCCCTTGAGAGAGGCGAACCAGGCGAATTCGCAGCCGTCGTAGGCTGCACCATGCGAACCGCAGCTTTCGCAAGCTTAGGCGTTTCAACGCTCACTTCTGAAGAGCGCGCTGAAACAGACTCTTGGCTTGGACGTGGGCGACGCGGCGGCGCATCCGCCTCCACTACATTTGCTGCGACCTGCCCATTCGGAAGCGCCCCCTGAACCGGCTTTTCAGCCAGCCCTTGCTTCGATTGCACTGCAAGCTGCGGGGACACTCGACCCTCTGATAAAGACTTTGCTTCAGCCATTGCTTGAGCACCTGAGCTCGAAGCTGGCTGCTGAGCCGGATCACTCGGGAGGGCCCTGCGCACGAGTCCGGAAAATTTTGCCGAAACTTCACTGTGCACTGAATTATTGGCCCCCTCCACCGCTGCGACAGAACCGCTGGTGGCAGACGACACTGCAAGCTGCGGGGACACTCGCCCCTCTGATAAAGACTTCAGTTCAGACACTGGTTGAGCACCTGCCCCCGAAACAGCCTGCTGCGCCTGATCAGTCCCGAGCGTCGCGCGCACGAGTCCGGAAAGTTTTGCCGTAGCATCAGCTTGCACAGGTATATTGGCTCCCTCCTTCACTGCGACAGAACCACTTGCCGCAGAGACGAACTGCAACAGTAACCTAGGATCCATCGGCTGAGTATCAGGGAGCATAGTTCCCTGCATAGCATCATTTATGCCATCGCGCTTTTCATCCGCGACCGAATCTACCAATAGACTATCCGCATTGCCATCAGTCAGCTCCGCATCCGCCAGTTTAGGGCGCTTCTCGCCTTCCTGCGTATCCGGTTCCGGTTCCTGCTGAGCACCACGACTGACCGCATCCTTGTCGCCCTTGCAACATTCCTCGAAGCGCGCCTCAAAGGGGCGTTCAGCATCCGTTGCTTTGGCTGCGTTGCCTTTACCAGCGGCAACCGAACCAGGCGCAGCGCCTGTCATCTGGAGATTTGATTGAACATTCATCATATGATTACTGTTTCACCTTTCTAAGATCTGCGGTAACCTTAGCCGCCCGCTTGAGCGTCTCCGGATCGGTAGATTCACCCATTTCGCCAAGTATCCGAGCCGATGACTCAGTTTGCATGAGGGAAAGAATTTTGACGACGGTCTCGTCCTCCAAGCCCCCAAAAACCTTCACGCTCGCTTCGGCTCCAACCTCTGAATAGATCGACGCAAGGCGCTGTAAATTGACGAGCTCTTGAGCGGCAATTGTAATGTAATTGGCTTCAATTTCGCTACGTAAGCCCTCCAGCGCCTTGCGCATTTTGACCAACTCCCCGCGTTCCGTCTCAATCTGAGAACGAAGCAAATTCAAAGTCGTCTCCTCACGGTCAAGGTCCCCCTGTCGGGAGTCTAGCTTGAGCTTGAGATCTTCGAGCTGATTGGCCCGAAAGCGCCACTCCCGAAAGGACCGTGAATCCCCTTCTTCCAGAGCGATCGGTGCCTCGCCTTTCGGCTCGGGAGGCACCCAAGAGTCCTTGCGCAGATAGATCACACCTAATGCGCTGCCAAGGCTCATAATGAATGCCAGTAAAATAAGATACCAATATTTGAGAATTGTTTTCATACGAAATCAAAGAAGCGCAGATCTTTTACGCGCGTTAATAAATTCATCGACGGCGCTCTCTTGAGCGCGCAAAATTTCGATTTGGTGTTGTTCTTTCGACTTTTCCTTCAAGCGCAGCAGCCCCTCTTCATCGACGCGAGCGGCCATGAAAGTCCGATAGCACTCGGCTTCGGCTTCTATCGCTTTGCCATCAGCCCGGTTGGCGAGAGCCAATTGCTCCCTGCAGTAGCTGACGGTCGCCTGCCGAGTAAGTAATGCGTCAACACGGATACTTTCGCCCCGAGAGGGCGTAGACTGCTCCTCGGCGTCATGCAGCTGCCGCTCTTTAGACTCGACCAATGCCAGCGTCTTGCGCCGCTGCGCAGCCGCTTGTGCCAGCGCGATGCCCGCCTGCTTCTTACCGAAGGTCCGCAGCCCCAGCGCAGATTCGAGACTGAATTTAAATTTCTTCATACGACGATCTCCTTTAGTTTCGCATAGCTCTCAGCACGGGCACACTGCTCGAACTGCCCCTGTTGAATGAGCGCCAAGATGCCGCCGCGTTTCTGAATCGCTTCATCAATCTGCGCGTTGCCCTGCTTCGCATAAGCTCCAATGTTGATGAGATCCTCGTTCTCACGGTAGAGCGCCAGCAGTTGCCGAGCCTTGGCCACCACCTGCAGCTCTTCAGCTGTTGAAATGGCGGTACTCAAGCGGCTGATACTTTCAAGAACATCGATCGCAGGGAAAATATTCGAGGTCGCGATCTTACGCGACAATACAATATGCCCGTCCAAGATACCGCGCACCGCATCGGTGATGGGCTCGTTCATATCGTCCCCTTCCACCAGAACCGTGTACAGCGCGGTGATGGTGCCGTTCGCGGAGTTACCGGTCCGCTCCATCAATCGGGGCAACATCGAGAAGACCGAAGGCGGGTAACCACGACTCGCAGGAGGCTCCATAACCGAGAGGCCGATCTCACGTTGTGCCATAGCAAAGCGTGTCACAGAATCCATCAGGAACAGAACGTTGTGCCCTTCATCGCGATAACTTTCAGCCAGCGATGTAGCGAGAAACGCCGCGCGCAGTCGAAGCATTGCAGGCTGATCCGAGGTCGACACCACCACCACACTGCGCTGGAGCGCCTCCTCGCCAAGTGCACTTTCCACAAATTCGCGCACCTCGCGGCCGCGCTCACCGATCAGCGCAACCACATTAATATCCGACTCGCTGCCTCGGACGAGCATACCAAGGAGGGTCGACTTACCGACCCCGCTGCCCGCAAAGATTCCTAAGCGCTGCCCTCTGCCCACAGGCACAAAAAGATCAATCGCCCTCACCCCCGTGGTAAAACAATCCGAGATCGGCATACGCTCGAGTGGCGATGGCGCCGGGCGATGGAGACTGTTACTCGCAACCGTGGCGAGCGGCCCTTTCCCGTCAATGGGGTTGCCCATCGCATCAATGATGCGGCCCACAGCAGCCTCAGGATTTGGCAAGGCAAGTTGATGATTGGCTGCACTGACGCGCGATCCGGGCGCGATTTGATTCAAATCACCCAGTGGCATCAAAAGCATTTTATTATCCCGAAAGCCCACCACTTCCGCGAACACGGCCCCGCCGTCGCGCGTTTCGATTTCACACATATCTCCAATCGCCAGATTCGGGCCAATCGCCTCAATCACGAGACCACAAACCTGGTACACGTGCCCATAATGACTGGCAGACGAAGCATCCGCTAAGCGGCCGCGCATCTGATCGATTCGACCCTGCAGAGTACTATCACTCATTGAAGTTCCTTTCGAAGATGGGTCATTTTTGAATCAAGCCGTCCGTCCACTCGGCCAAACCGACTAGAAACAACATACTCCCCCTCCTTCAGCTTAGCATCAACAACCGTGTGCATCTCGGATGGATTCGCCCAAGCGCCACCTGCGAGCGCTTCAAGCTTAGCTTGGTCGGCGGCACTAATGCGCACCTCCGCAACTCCAGGTTCGGGACCGAGCTCGGCCAACATCGTTTGAATACTGGTTTCGACCTCCGCCGCCGATGGGCTCCACTTGGAAACCACGCGACGCACCCCCTCGACAATGAGCTCGGGCAAAGCCGCCTCCATGCTCGCGCTAAGCGTCGCCTCCGCGTCGGCAAGCGACTGAAAGAGCTTGGACTGCAGCGCTTGAGCCGCTTGAATTTCCTGCCTTAGAGCCTCCCTCGCCTGCTGCGCGCCTTGCTCATAGGCTTCCTTTTTAATCGCCTCAACGTCTACACGTTCAACGGCGACGGGCTCCGGCTCCGCCACTGGCTCGGGTTCGGGCTCGAGTTCGACTGCGGAAGGCGCAGCCACCCGAACGGCTCTCAGGTGTTGCTTAAAATTGACTAAACTAGACATATTCTTCCTCACCATCGTCGAGTATAATTTCGCCGCCTGCTTCAAGCTTACGGGCTGTATCTAGAATCCCGTCTTGCGCAGCTTCAACCTCAGCCATCCGCAGCGGACCTTGCATGTCGAGCTCCTCTTTGAGAGCTTCCGCTCCACGCTTGGATCGACTCGAATAAATCTTCTCCAACAGCTCCGGAGAAGCCGACTTCATCGCGACGACGAGCATATTCGTATCCACATCGCTCATAATACGCTGCATCGCGTCGCTGGAAATACCGACCAAGTCCTTGAAAGAGAACAGCTCTTTAGAGATCGCCTTACTCAGCTTTCCGTCAACCGCATCAATCGCCGCCAGCAACTCCTTACTTAGGTCGCCGCCGCTAGCTTTTAAAATTTCGGCACTTTGCGAGGCCCCACCGAGAGAGATCCGGCTCTGCACCACCTCCTGCGAAATCGAGCGGATCACATTATTCGCGACCTTGGGCAGAATATCAGCAGGCGTTGCTTTGAGCTGACTCATTCGGACGAACACATCCGCAGCCTTCTCCTTTTCCATCAGCGCAAGGATCCCCGCTGTTTTCTTTGAGTCGATCGTCGACAAAATGTAGGCAACCACTTGGGGCCCTTCGTCCGCAAGCGCGCTCCAAATTTGCGCAGCTTCCATCCCTTCAAAATGCGACTGCACCTCCTTGAGCGCCTTGGACGGCCCTATTTCCGAGGCAACTTTTTCTGCTTCATCGACACCGAGTGCATTCTCAAAAAAAGTAATCGCGACCTCTTTACCACCACGAAGCGCAGTCAAATTTTCGGCAAGGAAGCCTGAGAACTCCTGCACAACCATTTGCTGCAGCGATTCGTTAACCACCCCAAATGCCGAGACCTCCTCAACAATCGCTTCACGCTGCTTACCGTCCAAAGACCTCAAGATCGGTGCCCCGGACTGGGGACCAATGACGAGCAGAAAAATCGCGAGGCGCTTGATTTTGGGCAAGCTATTGTATTCGTCGAGATCCATCAGAAATTAGCTTTCATCCTTTTGTTGCAGCCAAGTCTTAATTGAAGCGGCGGTGTTATCGGGGCTTTGACTGATGAGCTGGTTCAACAAGTCCGGAGTAACTTCGGCACCGCCGCGACCACCGCTCTGCATGCTGCTGGCGATACGCTCCATTTGGTCAAAGGGTGAGGGTTGATCCTTGGTTTTGCGGTACATCACCAGAAAGATAATGGAGAGCAGCAAGGCAAACAACGAACCGATAATCTCACTGCCAAACTGCATTAGCTGGGTCAGGTCAAAGCCTGCACTCTCTGCAGCGGCGACCTCGAAGGCAGTCGTCGACTCCCGCATAGAAGGCATTTCCTGCACCTCAACCGCTCCACTTGCTGGATTTTCCAGGTCAATCCCCAAAGCCTTCGCCACGATGTCCCGCAACTGATTGATTTCAGCAGCGGTTCTTGGGACGACCTGCGCCGGCTCACCTTCGGCCGCAATTTCAGTTTTCGGGGCAACGAACACCGAAGCGGTCAGACTCCGAATGGTACCCGCGGCCCGCGAAGTGCTGGTCACCGTGCGATCTACCGCGTATTGTTGATCGCGCATGCGGCTGTCTTCCTCGGAAGTGCCACCGCCAAGCGCAGCCGCAGCAGCATCCGGCAAGCCAACGGGACCGCCCGCAGTCGGATTCGACGAAGTCGAAGTCTGCTCTTTAGTCACCGACGAAAGCAGCGCGGATGATTCATCATTAAAGACTTCTTCGCTTTTGGTGGACTCCTCGGAATCGATCTCCGCATGCACCCGAACCGTCGCATTACCGACCCCCAAGGCACTCTCTAGCATCGACTCTACCTTCGCTGAAAAATAGCTTTCAACGGATTGACGGTAACGTAAAATGGCCGAGGAGGCAGCAACCATCGAGTTCTCGTCCTCATCACTAGACAGGACTTTGCCGTTATTATCGACCACCGTGACTTTCGATTTCATCAGCCCTTCCACCGAATTAGCGACCAAGGCCTGAATCGACTGAACCACCTGCTGCGACAAGCTTGCACCGCCGACATCGACAAAGACTGAGGCCGTCGTATCCGCGCTGCGCTGAGACACCAGCAGTCGATTTTCAGGCATGACGACCATAACGCGCGCCGATTGAACGTTGCGCAACTGTGCGATCGTGCGTGAAAGCTCACCCTGAATCGCGCGAATAAAATTCGTACGCTGGATAAAGTCACTCGCACCAAAGGAGTTCTTATCAAAAATCTCAAAACCCACCGATTCATTCGAAGACACGCCACTGGCCGCAATATCCATCCGCGCCTTGTAAACCTCTTTTTGCGGCACGAAAACCGCTGAACCGCCATAACGGATTTCATAAGGAATCGAAGCATCTTCCAAATGCTGAACAATCGAAGAGGCTCCTTTCTCATCCAAGCCACCGTAGAGCAGGCGCATCTCCGGACGATTCGCCCAAATCGAGATACCCACCGAGCCGGCAATCAAGATGACGGTTGCCATAAAAAAGGACACTTTCTGGTTGGCTTCTAAGGCAGACCAAAAATTTGAAAAATCGGACAGTATTGACTTCATGGTTTAGAGGTAACTGTTAAAGAATAATAAAAATAAAGGACAACGAACTAGACTTGAATGCGCATCAGCTCTTGATAAGCCTCCATCACTTTATTGCGCATTTCCACCATTAAGGAAAAAGCGACGCTTGCTTCCTGGCTGGCGATCATCGTCTGATGAAGATTATTCGACTCCCCCGATAGAAAGGCGCGACGGCTTTCAGCCGCGACCTTTTGCTTGGCGTCGACCGCGTCGATCAGACCGCTGACAATGCCCTTCGAGTCACCCGACATAAAGGCGCGACGGCCTCCCCCCAGCGCAGCCATTGGCTTGGATTCGAATGCGTTGGAGTTGATTGCACTGGAGTCGACCTTGTCGATCAGACCGTCGACGACCCCCCTCACCTCTCCCGACTTGGCTCCCTGTATGAGTTGATTGGCCAAAGAGGCGCCGAATGCACTATCAGCCCCAGTCGTTTCACCAAGCTTTGCGCCGGTGTTAAATTTATCCTGTGCCTTTAAAACCTGCTGCTGCAGGTTAGCAAGCGCACCTTGATCAAATCCTATGTTCATCGCTATCGAGTCGGTTAAGTGTTTGCGGAGTCAATCTATTGGCCAATACGCAACGCGCTTTCGGCCATTTGACGGGAGATCTTAGAGGCGCTCAAATTGGCCTGATACGCACGAGAGGCGGAAATCATATCGACCATCTCTACAGCCATCTGAACATTCGGCATACGCACCATACCTTCTCCGTCTGCGTGAGGATGCGAGGGGTTATAAACCGATGGCCCGGGTGTCTCGTCAGTGAATACTTCCTGAACCGCCACCCCTTTTTGGTTGGCACCCTGCAGGACGGACACAAAGGAGACTCCGCGCCGCTGGTAAGGCTCGCCGTCCAGGCCTTGGGTGGTCTGAGCGTTCGCAATATTTTGAGCGATGATCTCAAGGCGCTGCTTATTCGCATCGAGTGCGCTGGCAGTCTGGGAAAGTCCGGGAATGATATCCATAACAATAGGGGTTAGCTGCTGCGGCCAGTGATCGCGGTTTTGAGCTGCCGCAGAGACCCGCTGGCAAATTGCCCCAGCGCCTCATAGCGAAGGGCATTTTCGTTGAGGAGCATCAGTTCCTGATCCTCGCTCACGTTGTTGCCAGTGGGGTCACTGCGAAAAGCAGGGTTTTGATCCTCCACAAAACTCATTTCTGAAGGGTCGAACGATTGGAGACTCCCATTGGCGACACTAGCCTTTAAAGTGTTGTCAAAGGAGGGAGAGAGTTCCACCCGACGGTAGCCGGGCGTTTCTGCATTTGCCAAATTGCTGGCCAACACCTTGTGCCGCTCCGCAGCAACATCCAAGAACGCTTTGGACGCCTGGTAACTCGCGGATTGAAACATATTATCTAACATAGATCTGTACTAAGCACCGCCTATGCCAAAAAAAACACAACCCCACCAAAACACACCTATACCAATATCATTCAGCGACTTAAAAAAATAAAGTTTCCCCTCACAATCAACAGCTGAACAGTGGAGACGAGGCTGGGAAAAAATTGCCCTACCCTCAAACTCCAACGATCCGAACGCAATCAATACGCACAAACAGCCGTCCATGCGCATCAGCCACTCGGCCCTGAGTACTAGGTAATTCCGAAACGACCCTCAACTGCACACATTCCATCACTCTATTTCCAGGGAACCGTTGCCGAGCGCCAACACTACGGGCGCAGCTACTTGAACCCTTTGCGCAGCCTGCGCAGAGTCCTTCACACTGGACTCGCGTTTAGCGCTCCTCCTCAGACGCTTGACCAAACGAGCCCAGCGCCAAACGGCTCAACTCATCCAAATCTTCCGCACTGGGATAATTACTGTCGCCAGCCAACTCGCGGCCGACTTCGACTAAATGTTGACGAATTTCCGGCATCGATTCGAGACTCTCCTGAATCACCTCTTGGATTCCGGAGCCTTCAAACACTTCGTTCAGCTCGCTGGCAGACGCGACATTGACTGAATTCGATTTCTTTTTTGCCCCCGGCTTTAACGGCCCCTGCAGCGGGTTCGACATTTTGTGGGAGTCAATGTTCATCGATTGTTTAGAGCTTTGTGGTTAAAAAAGGGGGGGGGAGTTGCGCTGTTGTAACGCCCTAGGGCGCAGAGGCAAGCGGCAAGGTGTCGACCACTTCGTGGATGACAAACTCGGCAAAGAGAAATGGCCCACGCAGCGCGGCATAACTGTCATTGAAGGGATAGCGATTATCCAAATTTGTCTTAGCGTAGCGGCGGGCAGAATTGATCACCGCTTCATCAGTGGAGCGGAACAGCTCACTGACCTCCCAAAGCACTGGTTGTTTCGCCAGCTGAAACAAGCGAGCGTGTATCCCCAAGGCAAAAGGGCGATACATGATAAACTCATCGACATTGAGCTGAAAGACCCCGTCAACCCCCTTCGCCTGCAAATACTCCACCAAGGCGGTTGGAATCGGCTCCTGTGGCAGAATTTGCCGGCGACCGATCACATCATACAATTCCGACTCTCCAATTTGAATCACCTCGAAACGCCCCGCCCGCCTCAGCTGGCTGGATAAAATCCGGTTAAATCGCGCCCGCCCCTGGAAGTCATCGTAATCCAGTTGCACCGAGAGCAGCGCCACCCGCCTCAGCTCTGACGGCAGCCGATCGGCACTGTAAATATTGCGAATCGAGAAACCTTTGCCAACGGGTATCTCTTGCACCATCCGCTCTAGACGGTTGCTGGTGCAGGCCGTAAACAGACTACTCAAAAAGAACACGACGAGAAGGCGCGCGGTAAGATTCAACTTGCTGGCGAGAGGATTCATTCGGAAACAGCACTCAGGTGTGCGATAATAGCATTCACGCAGTCAGAAGGCTGCGAATTAGACATAAGTAATTGGTCAAAGGTATCTTCAAGCAAATCGCTGAAATGCACGGGGTTCAAGCCCTGCAACGACAGTATGGCCTGCAGATTGTTCGATTTGAGCTCCAGCGATTCGCAGATCCGCCGAGCCTTGCCTTGCTCGTGGTAGGCAAACGCCATTAAGACCGTCCTCGGCTCATCCCCGCACGCCGCCAACCAGTTTTCTAAATCTGAAACGTTGTCAAACTCTTCAATCTCGACGCCCCGTCGGCACAAACCAGCAACGACAGCATTGGTGGCCGCATTCTGGCTTCCGTAGATCGCCACTGGCGGCTCGTTGAAACGTTGCGGCAGATCAGCTTCAGACTCGAAGCATTCATCCGCCTCTTCGCCGACAAGAGGAAAGAGCAACACCATCTCCGTCCCCTCTCCGACTTGAGTACGGACTCCGTAATCAAAGTGGTTCTCCCGCGCAAACTGGGTCAGGCAATAGAGCCCGAGCCCCGACCCCGATGAGGTGGTGCCATCCTTGGTCGAGAAATAAGCGCCAAAAATCCGGCCGACGATCTCGGCAGGAATCCCGGGACCATCATCCTGAAATACAAACTCCACCCCCGGCCCGACGCGCTCACATTCGCTGGAAACCAAGCACGATGCATCATAAGCCGCGAGGTCAACTGTGCGCATTTTCAGCGTCACCTTGCCCTTGCAGTCAAGCACATCGCGGGCATTCACCGCAAAATTGACAAGGATTCGCCGCATCGACACCGCATCGACACGAACCGCAAATTCCTCATCTGGAATCTGCAAGTCAAGGGTGGCGTCCTGAGGCAAGAGGATATTGATCAGATCAAGCTGCTCAGCCACCAGAGCTGACAGATCCTGCAAGTCCGGGCGCCCGCGCTCCTCTCGGTTTAACGAAATGATCCGCCCGCTAAGTTCTCTCGCCTGAAGCGTGGTATCCTTAATCAAGCTCGCGGTTTGGTAGAGCTCGTCCGACTCCTCGACATCCATCAACAGGAGTTCCGAGAGGGACACGAGCCCAGACAGTAAATTGTTAAAATCATGCGACAGACTCCCCGATATTTGAGCGAGGCTATCTTTCCACGCGGAGTGTTGCAATTGCTCCTGCGCAAGCTCTTCGCGGGTCAGGTCCAGCCAAAGCCCTTCAAAGCCTCCTAACGAACCATCAATACCGCGGACTGGAATGCGGAGCTCCATTAAATGCAGAACTTTATCACCGTGCGGCAGTAAGAGCCTGAAACGACAGGAAGTCGGCAGGTGCGCCTCATTACAACGCGCCAAATTGGCGCTGACCTCAGCCCGATCACTCGGATGAACCCAGTCGAGCCACTCGACACCAGCTTCCAACTCGTGGACTGACTCGCCCCCCAAAAGCTCTTCTAAGGCCGATTTAATCAGCGTGAAACGGCACTGCGGATCCTGCTGAAAATGAGCTCCAGGCAGGTGACGCACAAAATACTGAAAACGCGACTCTTGCTGCTTGGTGCGTAAAAACAACTCACGCAAGACCGCCTGCAAGTTCGCCCCATCCAGGGAGAGAGAATTTTCAGCCAGCTTCGCTTCGCCGCCAGGGCACATCACTGGCGCGAGCGTGACGCTAAAAAGGCCGGCACCACACTCCAGCACATACATCGACCACCCCATCCCCAGGCGCTCTCGCTCCACATCCCACGGCAGGAAGATTCGATCTTCTTTAAGCACTTGAAAAACCTCACCGGGGAGTATTTTCGCCCAAGCCGGCTCGGTCTGAATGAGGAGCGCTCTCAAATTCACGGTCGCTTCTCCCGAACCTGTGGTCCCATCGAGCGACTCAAAGAACTGCTCTTTCGCTTCCTTCGAAAAGGAGACGACCTGCCAGTCGACACGAATCGCAAACTGAAGCGCTTCCATGGAAAACCGCAACGAAGTCGCCGTTTTCTTCGCCTGCTCGAATGGACGATTCGCTCCCAACATACTAGGCGAGATGCCTCCGTCCTCGCCCAAGCGCGGCGACGAATCCCCAGCTTCAGCAGCTAATTTGGAACGCGCGGTATAAATAGATGAAAAGGGCGGCATCGAGGCTGGTTCGCAGGATTCTAGAAAGGACTACGTTTGAGGTCGGGATTTTTGAGCGATGTTGGCAAGCATATTGCGCCTAACTTCGAGATCACTAGGGCTACAGAAGAACTGCTGCTGAGTGCCTGAAAGCGCACAGCGACAGAGCCGTCGCCATTTAACCCGCATAGGCGCGACTGACACGACTGGGCACAGGATTCAACTTAAGATCACCGGTCACGGGCGATGAGGCGGAGAGGTACGATTTCTCAACGGCCCGGTCCAACTTAAGGATCAGCATCAACTTGTTCTGAAGCTGCTCGATCTTCGCTTTGACCGGATCCAGCAGGCGCTCGCGCTGTTGACCGTAAGCTCGCAGCGCCTGGTTCATCGCAGTAATTTGCACCAACAGCCCCTGCTTCTCCTCCATGGTTGCCTCTAGCGAGCGCCCGCTTTTCAAATTCGCTTGCTCACGCTTCAGCAATTCACCGAGCTGCCCGGTGAGAGCATCATATTCGGCGAGCAAGCGTTCGATCGTCTGTTCTTCATTTGAATTCATAGTGTATCTCTTTTTTTAAATGTTTAAGCATCCTCTTTTAGACGTTCGGTAAAGCCCTCATACCAGTTGAGCAGTCCAAGTTGCCAAGACGCACTGTCCGCAAGAAACTCAAACTCCTCACTCAATGTATCGACCCCGGAATCGTCGCGCATCACTTCGACCTCCTGAACCACAAAGTTGAAGGACTCCACAGCCCGCCCATAGCGACCTAACTCGCGAAAACAGCTGGCCATTTGCAGCACGATCGGCAACTGCCATTGAGGCGCCTGATCCATCACAACCAAAGCCTGATAGAGCCGAAGCGCCGTCTCATACTCACCTGATTCAAAATAATAATTGGCCAGAAAGTTACCCGCCAAACGCCGCCACTCCACCCACTCGGAAGTCATATTATCTTCGGGAGCACCGCCCATCTCGACCAGCCCCAGCAGGGTCTGGCGCCCCGCATCAATTTGCTTCATGTCGATTTGAGCACGCGCCTTCTCATAACGCAGCTCAGCAATAAAGCTGCTGTTCGGATACTCCGAAATAAACTTATCAATCTCACGCAGCCCTTTTCCACGCTCGCCAACATAGAGGAGAGATTTCGCTTTATAAAAGCGCAGCGTTTCGCGATCCTCTGGCCCGAGTTCCAGCAGAACAATCCGATTAAACAAGTCGAGCGCTTGAGCCCACTGCCCCAAGGCAAAGTGTGTACGGGCGATTTCAAACTGAGCCCGCCGAGCGAGCTTTAAATATGAATTCATGCCGTCTTCACCAGACATAACAATCGCATTCAAAACACGATAGAAGGCAGCGATCGCGAGCTCGTACTGCCCCAGCTCGCGGTGAATCATCCCCGTTTGAAAAATAATCTCCTGCCTGCGTTGGTCATTCGGATAACTATCCGCATACAGCTTCAGCAAGCCTATCGTGCGCAGCGGCATGTCCTGCTGGTAGTATATCCGCGCAATGTGAATCAACGCGGTCTTCTCCACCTCGGGGCGCGCACTCTCAAAGTTGAGCACTTTAACAAAGGCTGAGATCGCCGACATGTAGTCCATCGCGTGATAGAATTGTAGGGCGGACTCAAGCAACAGTTCGTCTGGCTCGGGGAGTGCCTGCGTTTCTGCGGCAGGAGCGGAGAATTCGGGGCCGAGCAGCTGCGCTACTTCAAGGCCGAGCTGATCCGCCGGGCTGCCCGCCGCTGCAGCTACGTCCTTTTGATCTCCTTGGCCCCGCGCTGACTTCGCCGCATCGATCTGGGCGGGCGCGACTGCGCCCATACGCTCGAAGAAGCCGAGACTCGACTCCTCTCTGGGATCCAGATTAGCGAGCGCGAAGGTGGCACTGCCGATAAAAGCAAGCGCGCAAAAGAGTCGCAGTCGGCAAGCTGATTGTAGTGATGACTTAAGCATGATGCATGAAAGGGAACAGGTGGCGTTGAAATAAAACCGCAGCTGCCGCTATTGGGGGACGGTACGATAGCGGGCGGAGCTTTTCGGCAGGTTTTGCGATGGTGGGGTAAAGTAATTCAAGCGGTCAACCGGAGTCAGCACATTATATCCACCAAGCCCCTCGGTTGTCGTCTCGACGGCAGGAAAGAACATAAGAAGCTTCGAAAGTTCGCCGCCGCCCGGCTCATAGCGTGTAAAAATCTGAGCCTGAGCCACATCCACCGATACGGGTGCCTGACTCGTCCCAGCCAAATCTGCCCGACGGCTAGGGCCCGCCTGCACCGACTCGCTTGCAGTGAAGCGCACTGGCGCCGAATCCTGAGGCGCCGAGCCAACCTGACTCGCAGACGCCGCAGCCGCACCGCTTGCTTCAGACAGCTCTCCACTAGCCTCCCCTTCCGCCTCCGAAGCAAGCTCCAAACGCTCAACAAAACTTGAGTAGCTCGGAGGAGCTGACACCAAGGGCTTAGAGATCGAACCCAAAGGCGCGTTGAGCGCGTGCTCCTCGTAGTCCACTCGAGGGGCGCCCGTCACCTGAAGATAGGATTCGTCGGTAGCCGCATGCCCGCGCGACTGGTGACTACTCAGCCCGCCCGGCTGGTGACTGCCAAGCGCATGCGGCTTGTGCCATTTGATGAGTGGCCCTGCCTGCACACCGATCCACCCGCCCCACAGAAGCAGGAGGAATACAATGCGGCACAATCTACCTTTGATCAACATACGAACCAGCATAGCATTTCGCTTGCCACTCTACACCATCAGGACGTCGAACCAAGCCCCAAGAGCCACCCACAAGACTCCGCCCGCGCTGGAAAGGCACTCGTCTGCCCGGACAATGAACGATGCAGCAGAGTGAAAAAGGCTCATAAGAATCCGGGTGCACAAAACCCGATTTAGCACAATTAAAGAACATGCCCACCCTAACACGCGAAGGAAAAACCGCCAGTGGTGACGCGATTTGCACGAACAAAGACTTCGTGCGCGAAATCGTTCAAGAACGCGGGCGATATTCTTGCCCACCTTAAAGCAAATCAGAAAACCACACTCGAAAAATCCAACAGCGAATTCCACCAATCAGCCCCACCCCCCTCTTATTCTATCCCTCGCACAAATCAATCGACAGTTCACCGAGAAAAAATAGGGCAAGCAAACGCACGCACGCACGGGCAACGCATCTCTCTGAGTGGTCGCTCCAGCGAATCTCCCGCGCTGATCCTGCACAAGATGCGTGGGCGATGGAGCGCGAAAAACAAGAACCTCCACCCACGTGATGTGACCATGCTCGAAGACAAATGCCACTGCCGCACAAGGAATAGGACAGCAAACATCGCGCCGTTACTAGGCGCAACTCTTGCGACCTGGAAAGAGGCCGAGCCTAATCAAACCGCACCATATTTCATTCGATTCAGTCAAAGAAATATTGACGTCAAAATAGCCCCGGCAAGAGAAATAAACGCCTAACGAACACGCAGTGAGGCGTCCTACTCCGACTCAACCCGTTTAACATGCGCTTGGCTACGAAGGGAAGGATTTCTGTATCATTTGTTCCGTCTTTTTCATGGCATCGCTCATAAATCCGAGCCCTCGCAGCTTTCCAAGCAGAGGCAATGTAGCACGGCGGGTAAAATATGTAGAATATGCATGCTTTGATGTATATTGCTCAATAACTGAAGAGAACAGCCACTCTTTAATGCGGCCACTAGGACATATTGAGCCATATCTAGAGGCAACGGGCAAAACCGGTTCAGAGACTTCAAAATTCATATTATTTATATATTTATTTATCAGACCAGTCAAGATCTGCACCCCTAAAGCTCTTTCTCCTGCATCAAATGCAATTCTTGCGTAAGTAGCTAGATGCTCAATCCTGTTTTCGTCGCTTTTAAGCATCTGACGGAGACAATTTAATGCGGTCAGCAAGTATCCGACTTTCTCACTCGCATCTGACGACTCTGAATGCGCAA
>Ga0115568_10001390_pt1 | contig 17427 bp, 12 predicted proteins | sample COGITO_mtgs_1204_FD_87296 | JGI IMG/M metagenome (GOLD analysis project Ga0115568, IMG submission 87296) | Pelagic marine microbial communities from North Sea - COGITO_mtgs_120426 | ecosystem: Environmental > Aquatic > Marine > Epipelagic | place: Germany:Helgoland, sampling site Kabeltonne...
CATTCTGAATACGGAATGACAGAACTATTGAGTCAAGCTTATTCGAAAAGAGATGGCATTTTTAACACCCCTCCTTGGATGAAAGTCTTAATCCGTTCTAACACTAATCCACTTGAACATATTGGAACAAATCGCGCTGGAGGCATAGATGTGATAGATCTTGCCAATAAGCATTCTTGCTCCTTTATATCGACAAAGGACCTCGGGAAACAATTTTCCGACGCATCATTTGAAGTCCTAGGCCGAATGGACCAAAGTGAAATTAGGGGCTGTAACCTGCTTAGTTTCTAACGGCGGTAGCTAATGATGTTTGCAAACAACCTATAGGCTCCTGGCACTCCAGCTGGCAGTTGTCTGAAAAACGAGATTCCGGTGTAAACGAAATTTCCTTTTCCATGAGGACAAGTAATGAGTCCTCCTTTCATAGGTTTTTCACCTGGATCGTTCCATTCAATTATTGCTTGAAAGTCATCATCCCATTCATTTGCAAAGTACAATCCTCGTTCCTGTACCCAATTTTCAAAGTCTTCTTCCCCAAGTTTATTCGGAGCATTTAGAATTGGATGATCTGGCAATAGAAACTTTGGCTCAGCACTTTCTACAGTAACTCGATCTCTAGAAATCTTGAATGGATTCGGGCCAATATCCTCCATCACTAGACCTCGATTGGTGTTATATTGAACGATCAGGTTGCCACCTTCAAACACATAATCAAGAAGCAAGGCATTGGCGAACTTTAGTTGCTTTTGAGTATTGTATGCTCTAATTCCTGCAATTATCGCATCGTATTGAGCCAAGTTTGTTGTTCCTAGTGAGTTTAACTCAAGCATATCCACTTGAATTCCCAAATTCGCTAATGACTGAGGGATTTCGTCACCGGCACCTTGGATGTAACCAATTTTACGCACCCTATGCAGCACATCCAAGCGAATTAATTGAACTTTCGCCTCAGGGAAAAAAACTTGCTCATCGATGTGAGCATAATCTATGGTCCGATATCCTTTGGTAAATAGCTTCTCACCAGACTTTAATTCAAATCGAATATCTCCGTTTTGGGCAACAAATGGAGGGGTGATCTCAAAGCTGTAATCTGACTCACCTTCCTCAACAAAAGAAACTTCATAGCCAGCAGGCTCAACTTTCCACGCATTTGGAACAATTGGCTTTAGAACTCCAGACAAGCCTCCAACGTGAGCTTTTACCTTCACATTAATCGTCTTTGGTTTATTTCCTGAAAATATCTCTTGCTTATTATTTGTGTTGATACTGAACTCTGGAGTTAACCGCAAGGGTTTATAGCGTTCTCCCTCAACACGTGTGGTCCATTTGTAAGCAAGTTTTCTATCGATGCTAAGCTCTTTTCCATTGATCGAAAGATTGAATGTCACTGTATACTCTGGATCGTTTTCGGGCTTTCCAAGCATATTATACGTACTCACAACGAACATTTCTTTATAGGGTTTTTGGAGCCAATAAGGTTGAGAGTTTGTCTCTTTCTCATTTTCTAAATCAAAAGTCATTTTCACTGCTTTGTTAAAGGGAAGTTCCATTTTGGTGAGCGTGTCGGTTGATGCACAACTCAAGCTTGAAAGCACCACCTTAGATGGACCAGAATTGAGCGCAGTAAACTCAATATCAAAGTTCTCTCCCGGCGTGAGCTTGGCTTTCAGGCTCACTGCATCTAGCCAAACACCAGCACATGACAGAATGATATTGTCAAGCTCTTTGAGCTTCACTTCTTTCCAATTTCCATCCTTCACGTCCTCAATAAGAAATGATCGGATCTTAAGAAGGTCTGACAAACTCTTATGAGGTGCTTTAAAGTCAAATTTGAATTGAACTTCTTCGAGTAGGGTTTTGATTTTGTATCCTCCATCAACTCTAGACCAATCGGATTTGATCCCCGAGAACAAATCTTTGTCAGCTTTTTCACCTTTCAAATATTTCATGTATTCGAGCATTTCTCCTCTCCATTTTGAAACACCAAATCCCTGACTTTTATGTTGTGATCTGCTTTCAGCAGCGATTTCATTGGTCCATTTCCCTGTTCTTGCTTCGAATGACCCAACATCCACAGCTAGGTAATCTGGATTGTTTGCAGCCTTTAATGGCAGGTCTTTATCCCACCAACTGCTGGAATTGAAATACAAGCTTTTAGCTTGCCAAGGCTTGAGCACTTTCAATTGCTCTGGATAGGCCGTTTTGTCGCCAGCGAGCTCAAATGCTTCCATAGCCAAAATAGCCGAAGCGCTGTGATGACCATGACCATTGTAACCCGTTGGATTAAAGCGAGTAACAATCACATCAGGTTGATATTTTCGAATGGTAAAAACCACATCCGACAACACCGCATCTCTATCCCACTTAGTGAAAGTCTCATCTGCATTCTTTGAATAACCAAAGTCCACTGCCCTGGTGAAAAACTGCTCTCCACCGTCTCTCTTTCTGGCTTCTAAGAGTTCTTGAGTCCTTATTAGACCGAGTAGTGCGCCTTTTTCATCTCCTATCAGATTCTGTCCTCCATCACCTCGAGTTAGTGATAGGTATGCTGTTCTATAGTTCTTTTCATTTGCGAAGTAGGATATCAAACGCGTGTTTTCATCATCAGGGTGTGCTGCAAGATAGAGCACACTTCCTAAGGTCCCAAAACGATCTAAAGACTTTGCAATCTCTGCCGAATTCATCAATTTTTGCTCTTGGGCATTGATGTTAAAAGCGATTAGACCGAGCAGTGCGACGATTATTTTTTTCATGATTTGATTCCTTCTAGATTAAAAATGAATGCATATTCCAATGCCACTTCTTTCAAGCCTTCAAATCTACCAGAAGCACCCGAATGACCAGCATCCATATTTGTATGTAACAAGAGTATGTTTTGATCTGTTTTGTTCGCTCTCAATTTTGCCACCCATTTAGTAGGCTCCCAATACTGAACTTGAGAATCATGCAAACCAGAGGTAACCAACAAATTGGGATATTCTTTTGCTTCAACCTGATCATAAGGTGAATAAGACAGCATGTAGTCGAAGTACTCTTTTTCGTTCGGATCGCCCCATTCGTCATATTCACCTGTTGTTAGGGGAATAGATTCATCGAGCATCGTCGTAACAACATCAACGAAAGGAACAGAAGCTACGAGGCCTTTCCACATATCTGGTCGAAGGTTCATCACAGCACCCATCAGCAATCCACCGGCTGAGCCACCCATGGCATAAAGATGTGCTTTGGAAGTCCATTCTTCTTGGATCAAATAATCTCCAACATCGATAAAGTCGTAGAATGTATTTAGCTTTTTAAGCTTCTTGCCCTCATCATACCAATGCCTACCCATTTCTTCTCCTCCTCGAATATGTGCAATAGCAAAAACAAAACCTCTATTCAAAAGACTGAGGCGTATAGATGAAAAATAGGGATCGAGACTATGGCCATAAGAACCGTATCCGTACAAAAGCAAGGGCGCTGCTTTCTGCAGTTTGTCTTTTTTGTAGACTAAAGAAACAGGCACTTTTGCTCCATCTCGCACTTCAACAAAGAGGCGCTTCGACTCATATTCTTCTTCGCTAAACTCTCCTAAAACTTCTTGTTGCTTCAGAAGGTCAAAACTCCGCTCATTCATGTCGAATTCGTAGACACAAGAAGGGGTGGTCATTGAAGTATATCCCAAACGTAATTTGTGCGTGTTGAATTCAAGGTTTGTACCTGTCCATGCAGAGTATGCTTCGTCCTTAAAGGGAAGGTAATAGCTTTCATTCGTTCTTTGGCTTATCACCTTGATGCGAACCAAGCCATTCTCCCGTTCTTCAACTACCATGAAATCGGTAAACAGTTCTATGTCCTCCAGGAGAACTTCGTTTCGATGAGGAATAAGCTCCTCCCACTGTTCCTTGGTGCTAGCACCGATAGGCCCTTTCATCAGCCTAAAGTTCTTCGCTTTCCAGTTGGTCAGAATATAAAAGTGGTCTTCAAAATGGTCGATTGAATATTCATGTTCGTTCTCTCGAGCCAATACTATCTCAAAATCGCCCAAAGGATCATTGGCTTCAATGAACCTGTATTCTGAACTCTCTGTGGCGTAGGATGAGATAAAGATTAATCTCCTCGATTTACTCTTGTAAACTGAACAGCCATAGGTTTCGTCCTTTTCTTCAAATACGAGTACATCCTCCTTTTGACTTGAGCCAATTTTGTGTCGCATAATCTGAAAAGGCCTCAGGCTCTCATCCTTCACGGTATAGAAAACATAATCACCTTTCTCCGACCAAATCGCAGAACCTGTAGTATTCTCAAGAACATCCTCGAGCATTGCTCCAGTGCCCAGATCCTTAAAGCGCAGACTGTAAATTCTTCTTCCTAATTCATCATCTCCGAATGCCAGAAGTGACTTTTCCGAACAAATAGATAATCCTCTTACATCATAGTAAGCCTTGCCTTCAGCCAAATGGTTCACATTTAGGATTACTTCCTCTTCATTATCTAGATTGCCTTGTTTTCTGCAGTAAAGTGGGTACTCTCCTCCCTTTTCATAACGAGTATAATAGAAGTATCCTTCAAACTCATAAGGAACCGACATATCGGTTTCCTTTATTCGAGACTTCATCTCCTCGAAAAGATCTTCCCTAAAGCCCTTTAGATGCGACAGTTCGTTTTCGGTATATGAATTTTCATCCTCTAAATATTTCAAAAGCGCTGGGTCTTCACGGTCGTTCATCCAGAAATATGGATCGTAACGATCAAGTCCATGCTCGTTGTGTGTATGATCTCTTTTGGGGGCTATCGGAATTTCCATAAGCTGTCAAATGTCGCAATTTTGCTTTTTGATGGCTGAGCTATAAAATTATCTTTGTTGACCATCTTATCATTATGATTGATTTTCTCGCAATAAATTGGACTGCAGACCCTGAATTCATTGAAATTCCTGGCCTAGGTCGTGCCATTCGTTGGTATGGAATTTTGTTTGCCACGGCCTTTTTATCGGGCTATTATATCCTAGATAAGATCTTTAAAAATGAAAATGTTGGGAAAGATTGGCTTGACAAGGTCTTAGTCTACGTGATGGTTGGTACCATCTTAGGTGCACGTTTCGGTCATGTTTTCTTCTACGACTGGGATTATTACAGTCAAAATTTGGGTGACATCCTTGCCATTTGGAAAGGTGGATTAGCGAGTCATGGTGCCGCTATTGGAATCATCATTTCCCTTTGGTTGTTTTCAAAACGCGTGACTAAAAAACCAATTTTATGGATTACTGATCGGGTGGTAATTACCGTTGCCTTGGGTTCCTTTTTTATTCGAATCGGAAACTTGATGAATCATGAAATAGTTGGGAAACCAAGTGAATTAGCTTGGGCATTCATTTTTCAATGTGGACCAGAACCTATTGTTCCAAGACATCCAGCTCAGCTCTACGAAGCCATTTGTTATCTGATAATTTTTGGAATTATATTCTTTTTGTACTGGAAGAAATCCTGGGGCAAGTTTCAGGGGAAGATTTTTGGGCTATTCTTAATACTCGTATTTATCGCTCGATTCTTTATTGAATTTGTGAAAAATAGCCAAGGAGGTTTTGAATCAAGCTTTGGAAACGTCCTATCAACTGGACAGCTTTTAAGTATTCCTTTCGTTCTGTTTGGACTTTACTTATTGTTTAGACCTTCTAAAACTATCAATTCATAAAGGAGGTTTTCGGCGAAGCTCTTTTTTCTGAGCGTGAACCTTCTTCTGCTTCAAGCGCTTTTCTTTTTGACTCTTGCTAGGTTTACTCGCTTTCCTTTTCTTAGGAACCAACAATGCCTGTTTTATTGCTACCAACAGTTTCTTTAAAACAAGCTCCTTATTTTTCAGCTGGGAACGAGACTCTTCACAAGAAAGGTAAATCGTGCCCTCATCATCCATTAAGTTCTTGAGCTTAGTCTTTATGAGAATCAGCTCTTGCTCTGTAAAGAGATTTGATTTTTCTGGATTGAAAAAGACTTGAACCTTAGTCTCGGTTTTATTGACATGCTGACCGCCCTTGCCTCCACTCCTTGCTGTTTGGAAGCGACATTCGCCTAGAAGCTCTCCTTTATCGAGTGCCTTAGACATAACACATTAAGAAATCTCCCAAGTACTATTTCCTCTGAGCAAGGCATCAAGGTCACCTTCACCTTTATGCTCTAGGGCTTCAGACATCTGCTCATTGAGTGCATGTTCGTAGGTTCTGCGGTCGTTTTGATAGAATACTCCAAAAGGCCTTGGCAAAGCGCCTTCAGAACTTGGGTCTTCGAAAAAGCTCGCCAAAATGGTAGCTTTTATTTTGTCATTTTCATCGTGAATCCAAAGCTCATCCGTTGAGGCTCCTTCTTCAAGATCAACAATCACAGGCTTAAAGCCATCAAGCTTTATTCCTTTGTTCATCTGAGCTCCAAAGATTAGAGGCTTACCATGCTCAAGGAACATTGTGTTATCCTTTTTCGAATCTTTATCGGTCATCGAATTAAATGCCCCATCGTTGAAGACTGGACAGTTTTGATAAATTTCGACAAATGAAGCACCCTTATGCTGATCTGCTCTAATAAGCTCGTCTTTCAGGTGTTTTGGATCACGATCTAAGACTCTGGCAACAAAGCTTGCATCTGCTCCTAAGGCTAATGCAATTGGATTGAAGGGGTGATCTAAGACTCCATAAGGAGATGATTTAGTAACTAAACCTTCTGGACTCGTTGGAGAGTATTGTCCTTTCGTAAGCCCATAAATCTCATTGTTGAACAGCAGAATATTCAAATCGAAGTTTCTTCTGAGCAAGTGAATGAGGTGATTTCCACCTATAGACAAGCTATCTCCATCTCCAGTAACAACCCATATACTTAGGTCGTCTCTTACTGCTCTTAAACCAGAAGAAATCGCCGTGGCTCTTCCATGAATACTATGCATTCCGTAGGTGTCCATATAATAAGGGAACCTACTTGAACAGCCAATACCAGAAATAAATACTGTTTCGTGCTTCTCTTTTCCGAGTTCTGCAACTGCAGCCTGAACTTGTTTGAGAATTGCATAATCACCACAGCCAGGACACCATCTTACATCCTGATCTGTAGCAAAATCTCGTGCTTTTAAGCCACTACCTGGATTCTTTGTCATGAGCAATATGGTTTAACAAATTCATAAATCTCAGCCGAAGTAAAAGGAAGTCCTTTAATCTTCGAAAGCGGAATTGCATCGATCATAAACTTACTTCTAATTACATGATAAAACTGCTTATCATTTATCTCAGGCATAATGATCGTATCAAAACTCTTCAACATTTCTTCAAGATTTGAAGGGAATGGATTCAAGTATTTGACGTGCATTTGAGCGACAGAGTGTCCATCATCCAAGAGTTGGGTAACCGCCATTCTAATGGAACCATAAGTGGAACCCCAGCCTAGGACTAGAACTTTTGACCCAAGTGTACCTTGTTCAAGTTTTTGTTTTGGAATGAATTCAGAAATTTTCTCAATCTTCTCAGCTCTTGTTTTAACCATAAACTCATGGTTAGCTGGGTCGTAGGAAACATTTCCTGTTTCGTTTTCTTTTTCGAGGCCGCCGATTCTATGCTGCAGGCCTTTCATTCCAGGAATTGCCCAGTCACGGACTAGACGCTCATCACGTTTATAGGGAAGATATTTTTCATCTTTATTTTCCAAGGGCTTTGCAAAGTTTGGCTTGATCTCTTTCAAATCTTTACTCTGAGGAAAAGCCCATGGCTCTGCCCCGTTTGCTAAGTACCCATCAGATAAAAACATCACAGGAGTCATATGCTCTATTGCGATTCGAGTAGCTTCATAAACCGTCTCAAAACAATCAGAAGGAGATTGTGAGGCAATCACTGGGATTTGGGCTTCTCCATTTCGACCGTAGAGCGCCTGCATCAAATCTGACTGTTCTGTTTTAGTTGGTAACCCTGTTGAAGGCCCACCCCTTTGAACGTTGATTACTAATAAAGGAATTTCAAGAATGGTAGCCAATCCAATCGCTTCAGTTTTGAGTGCTATACCTGGTCCTGAAGAGGCCGTAACTCCCAAAGAGCCGCCAAATGATGCTCCAATAGCCGCACATACTGCTGCTATTTCATCTTCGGCTTGATAGGTTTTAACTCCAAAATTTTTGTGCTTCGACAATTCGTGCAAGATGTCGGAAGCAGGTGTAATAGGATAGGATCCATAAAAAACCTCTAGTCCTGATTTCTTACTCGCTGCAACAATTCCATAGGCCGTTGCTTGGTTTCCCATGATACTTCGATAAGTACCTGCAGGTAATACAGCCTTTTTAACTTCGAATCTAGAGGTAAAGGTTTCGCTGGTATCACCATAGTGGTACCCCGTTTTAAGCACTTTTACATTCGCATCGATCAGATGTTGTTTTCCGCTAAACTTATCCTCAATAAACTTGATGGTATTGTCTAGCTTTCTGCTGTACATCCAATAAAGAAAACCAAGGACGAACATATTCTTACAGCGATCGATGCTCTTTCTATCAAGCTCACTTTCCTTTAAGGCTTCTCTGGTCAGGGAAGTAACATCAACTTCGTGCAGGTCAAATTCTTCAAGTGACCCGTCTTCTAGAGGATTAAACTCATAACCCGACAGCGTCATGTTTCGGTGATCGAAACCCGCAGCGTTTGCGATGATGATTCCACCTTTTTTCAATTTCTGTAGGTTGGCCTTCAATGCTGCGGCATTCATCACCACTAATACATCACATGCATCTCCTGGGGTAAAGACGTCAACACTACCAAAGTTTAGTTGAAAACCAGAAACACCAGCAACCGTTCCTTGAGGCGCTCTTATCTCCGCTGGAAAATCAGGAAATGTACTTACATCATTACCAAATAAGGCATTGGTATTGGTAAACTGGTTTCCTGTTAACTGCATACCATCACCCGAATCCCCCGCGAAGAGAATGGTGACTTCTTTTTTCTGTAGGACTTCCTTGGTCATTAAACTTTGGAACAGTTAATATTATAAAAAGTTGCTAAGCTTGGTCAACTAATGCCCATTGACCTGATTCGATTAATGGGATTGCTTGTTTGTACTTAGTTTCTTTTTCTTCAGCTGTGGCAAGATTTCTAATCTTAACCCTTTCGTTTCTTCCTATCTTCTTTTCAACGTTCACAGGCTGTTGAGCTACTCTTCGTTGAGAAGGATCATTATAATTTTGTTGGCCTGCAACCGGGGCTCCTGTGGCCGAGTTCCCACCTCTTCCAATTTGCGCACGATCAAGATCAGATTTAGTTTCTCTAGGCGCCTCTGTAATCTGTGTCTCTTCTCTTTGAGGAAGGTTAGCATGCATGAGGAAGGAGATAATCTTCTCATTGACATCGCTAAGCATTTTCTTAAACAGCTCAAAAGCTTCAAACTTATAGATGAGAAGTGGATCCTTCTGTTCGTAGGTAGCTGTTTGCACCGATTGACGTAAGTCGTCCATTTCTCTCAGGTGTTCTTTCCAGGTCAGATCTATCATCGCAAGTGTCGCTCCTTTTTCGAGGCTTTTCACAAGTTCCTTACCTTCAGAATCGATTCCGTCTTTAAGCGGACAAACCACCTGAATTCCTTTTTTATCGTCACTAAAAGGCACTACGATGTTCTCGAATTTGTGCCCTTGTTCAAGTTGAACTCTTTTCAATACAGGAAGTGCACTTGCAGCTATTTGAAGAGACTTTTGCTTGTAGTGCTCATATGCATGTTGGAATACAGTTTCGGTAAGTTCGTTGGTGCCGTTTTTCAGAAACTCCTCTTCGGTCATTCCGGGATCAATACCTACAAACTTCAACGCGTCGAGGCGAAATCCTTCAAAATTCTTTTCTGAATGATGCGCCATAATCAGTTCAGCACAAAGGTCGTGGAGCGAGTTGATGATATCCACGTCGAGGCGTTCTCCAAAAAGGGCATGCTTTCTTTTCTTGTAGATTACTTCCCTCTGCTGGTTCATTACATCATCATACTCAAGAAGTCGTTTTCTGATTCCGAAGTTGTTTTCTTCGACCTTCTTCTGAGCTCTTTCAATAGATCGAGTAATCATGCTGTGCTGGATTACTTCCCCTTCTTTGAGTCCCAGACGGTCCATGATTTTTGAAACTCGCTCAGAACCAAAGATTCTCATGAGGTTATCTTCAAGGGAAACATAGAACTGAGAAGAACCAGGGTCTCCTTGTCGTCCTGCACGTCCTCTCAACTGTCTGTCTACTCGTCTTGATTCATGACGCTCAGTTCCAATAATAGCAAGACCTCCAGCTTCTTTAACTCCTTTACCTAGCTTAATATCGGTTCCTCTACCAGCCATGTTGGTGGCGATAGTAACTGTTCCAGGCTCTCCAGCATTTTTTACAATGTCTGCCTCTTTCTGGTGCATTTTAGCATTTAGCACCTGATGTTTCACATTCACTCTTTGCAGCATTCTGCTGAGCAACTCTGAAATCTCAACGGAAGTAGTACCAACCAAAACAGGTCTTCCTTTTTCAACTAATTGCCTTACCTCGTCGATAACTGCATTATACTTTTCACGACCAGTTTTAAAAACTAAATCTTGACGATCGTCTCTCTGAATCGGTCTGTTGGTTGGAATTACGATGCAATCGAGCTCATAAATTTCCCAAAATTCACCTGCTTCAGTTTCTGCTGTTCCGGTCATTCCAGAAAGCTTGTTGTACATCCTGAAATAATTCTGTAAGGTGATGGTAGCATATGTTTGAGTGGCTGCCTCAATCTTTACATTCTCTTTTGCTTCAATTGCCTGGTGCAAACCATCAGAATACCTTCTGCCTTCCATGATTCGACCCGTTTGCTCATCGACAATTTTCACAGAATTATCCATGATAACATACTCAACATCCTTCTCGAACATGGCGTAGGCTTTGAGCAATTGGTTTACAGTGTGAATCCGCTCCGTTTTAATTGAATAGTCATTGATCAATGAATCCTTCTGCTCTATTTTCTTGGCATCATCGAGAGAAGAATTCTCAATGTTGTCCAGTTCAGTAGAAAGGTCTGGAAGAACGAAAAAGTCTTGTTCTCCAATAATCTTGGTAATAAGTTCTAGACCTTTTTCTGTAAGCTCTACAGAATTCATCTTTTCTTCAATCACGAAGTAAAGTTCTTGATCGACAAAAGGCATTTCTTTTGCTTGATCTTGGAGGTATAAGTTTTCTGTTTTATTAAGCTGTGCACGCATTCCTGGCTCACTCAAAAACTTAATAAGCGCTTTGTTTTTTGGCAGTCCGCGGTAAGTGCGAAGCAAGCTTAAACCACCGTCTTTGCTTTTTTGTTTGTCTGCACCTTCAGCATTGCTAAGCAGCTTTTTTGACTCTGCCAAGGCTTGAGTCACATACTTTCTTTGTTCTCCTACTAGTCGCTCTACCAAAGGCTTGAGCTCGTTGAATTCGTGTTCGTCACCTTTTGGTGTTGGACCAGAAATAATAAGAGGAGTTCTCGCATCATCAATTAATACTGAATCGACCTCATCCACGATAGCGTAGTTGTGGCGCTTTTGAACAAGCTCTTTTGGTCTGGAGGCCATATTATCACGCAGATAGTCAAAGCCAAATTCATTATTCGTTCCGTAGGTAATGTCGGCCTGATAAGCCTCTCTTCTTGAGTCGGAATTAGGTTGATGTTTGTCGATACAATCAACGCTCAAGCCGTGAAACTCAAACAATGGGCGCATCCATTCCGAATCCCTTTTTGCTAGGTAGTCGTTAACTGTTACTAGGTGCACTCCACGTCCTGGAAGAGCATTAAGATAAACTGGAAGTGTAGCCACCAAGGTTTTTCCTTCCCCAGTTGCCATTTCCGCAATCTTTCCTGAATGCAGCACCATTCCACCAATTAACTGAACATCGTAATGCACCATGTCCCAGTTCATTTCAGTGCCAGCGGCGTTATAGCTTGTGCTATAACTTGCTTTCGCTCCATTCACACTTAAGAAATCGCGTTCATTGGCAAGGACAATGTCCTTTTCAGAAGCTGTTACTTCGAGACTGTCGTGCTCTTTGAATCTTCTTGCAGTTTCTTTGATCACTGCAAAGGCTTCAGGTAGGATCTGATCTAGGATTTCTTCAACCTTCCCATCGATCTCTTCTTCAATCTTATCGATATCAGCATAGATATTTTCTTTGGCAAGAATATCTGTGTTCGAATCTTCAGTTTGAGTCTTTAAATCTTCAATTCGAGCGCGAGGTTCGGCGACATACTCGTTGATGCGTTCTTTAAACTCTTGGGTTTTTGCCCTAAGCTCATCATTACTCAGGCTTTCAAGCCCAGCGAAAATCTTATTTATCTCTTCAACTCTAGGTTCTAAGGCCTTAATATCCTTCTCCGACTTATTGCCGATTACCTTATTCAGAACCTTATTCACAAAATCCAACATCCTAACGTGTTTTCTAAGCTTTCAAAGTTAGTCGAATTGACCTACCCTCAAATTTCAAATTGGCGAATTGACCAACAGGTTTAAAACAAAAAATCCCCTTACACAGGGGATCCATAAATACTTTTTAATCAGAGCTTTAGTACTCATCTTCATTAAAGAAGAAATCTTCCTTAGTGGGATAGTCGGGCCAGATATCCTCAATGGTTTCATAGACCTCCCCTTCATCTTCTAGTTCTTGAAGATTTTCCACCACCTCCAATGGAGCTCCTCTTCTGAGAGCGTAATCTATAAGTTCCTCCTTTGCCGCTGGCCAAGGAGCATCTTCAAGGTAAGAAGCTAATTCAAGAGTCCAATACATCTCTGTGTGCTTTGATTTTTTGCAAAAATAGAATTATATCAATCCAATCGAAATTTTTTTTGAATATTCTATGTGTCTGATTTCCAGGGTATTTCACTTATTCCATGCTCTTTTGTCAGCCACCTTGCCATTACAAACAAATAGTCGGAAAGGCGATTTAGGAAGCCTACATTGAGCTCAGAAAGTTCAACTTCAGATGACAAAGCAATCACCAAACGCTCTGCTCTTCTACATACAGTTCTTGAAATATGTGCCTGACTTACAGCAGGATGGCCACCTGGAAGCACAAAGTTTTTCATTGGCTCAAGCTCCTGATCCATCTGATCCATCCACTCTTCCAACTTAGCAATATGGCTTTCCTCTACTTGTGGAAGATTCCAGTTTGACTCCTTTTTTTCGAGTGCTAGGATAGAACCTAGAGAAAAAAGCTGATTTTGAATCCAAATCAACTCATCAGTTCTCAAATCAGCTAAATCTCTTAGCATACCAATATGAGAATTCAACTCATCCAGCGTGCCATAGGATTCGATACGAAGGTGGGTTTTAGGTACCCTTGAGCCCCCTAAAAGACTTGTTTGACCCTTATCACCTTTTTTAGTATAGATTTTCATTCTTTTCCATTTAACCAGCGATTTGCAAGCTCAGCGTTTGAAACATGCATGATAATCTTTTGCTTTTCTTCTATTGGAGCTGGCAGTGTAATTTTTCTCTTTATTCCCTTTCTCAATAGGACGATTTTCCAAATCTTAGATTCTTTCTCTAACTCAGCAATTTCTTTCATCTGATGAAGTGCTAATGACTCACCGTTGATTTTAAGAATAATGTCCCTTGCATAAATCCCTGCTTTTTCAGCCGCTGAACCTCGGAGCACAGATTGAACATAAGACTTGTTTAAAATTATTCCTAATGAAATCTGCTTTTCAGTCTCTATTTTATAATCCACTCCATTTTTCGAAAAGTAGGGGGAGTAATCGAAAGTCCCAGGGCGCTCTGCGTGGGTTTCAAAAAACTTGTCGAGATTTTTACCCGCAGTTTCAGAAGCCAATTTCTTCACAATCTGATAATTAATTGGTTTCGCCCCTTTCTCAGAATACTGATATAAAGCTTGCATGAAATCATCGAGATTTTTTGCACCCTTAGTCTCATCAACTATGAGCATATCGAGAAGTAAAGCCAGCAATGAACCTTTTGAATAGTAAGAAATTCCAGTGTTTATTGAGTTTTCATCTGTGATATAGGTCTTCACCCAAGTATCTAAACTCGATTCTCTTAAACTCTGCACTTGACTACCTGGAATGGCTTCAACCGATCTTAGGGTTCCTAAAAGTGTATTGATGAATTCGTCTCTGGTTTTATATCCGGCCCTATAGAGAAGCAGCTTATCGTAGTAACTTGTAAATCCTTCAAACAACCATAATAAGTCGGTGTATATCTCCTTATCATAATCGAAAGGCCCCATTGCTTGAGCGCGAATACGCTTGACATTCCATACATGAAAGTACTCGTGAGCCACTAAACCTAAGGCTCTTTCATATTGACCTTCTGGTTTGTATGAATCCCTATTTAATTGAAGTACGGTGCTGTTTGTATGCTCAAGACCTCCACCTCGAGATTGCGTATTGTGAATGATGAATAGGTAATAAGCATTTGGGTTTTCACCAAACACCTTGTTAGCCTCTCCACAGATAGTAGCCACATCAGCAATGAACTTCTTTTTTCGAACATTTGACTTTCCTACCATGGCAATTTCGTAATTCACCCCATGGGCTTCGAAGCTCCAAACTTCATGGTTCCCAATTTCGATAGGGCAATCAACTAAATGGTCATAATTCTTATAGGCAAATTGGAAATCTCCAAGTCGATCTAAAGCGGATGAGGCACGCTTAAAGTTTTCAAAGGGAACAATCTCAAGCTTACCTGCTGATTCTTTATTTCCATCTACATACATGAACATGGTTGTTCCTGTGATAAAAGCATGTTCTTCATCTAAGAAGCTCATGCGAATGTTCTCTTGGAAAGCGTAAACCTTGTAGCTTAACCTTAACTTTGAGCTTGAATTTGCCTTAACAAGCCAACTGTTTTTAGTCTGCTTCTCTATTTGCAGCTTTCCTCTAGCGTTACTTGCTTGTAGCCCTTCAACATACCTTCCATACTCTCTAATTTTATAAGACCCTGGGGTCCAAACTGGCATCTTCACTAAAACATCTTTCGAAGTATTTCCGGAAATTTCCATCTCAAGCTGAAAATAGTGCTTATCAGGGTCTTCCATTCCTATTTTGTAGTTTACTTCAAGAGCCATAATCTGATAACTTAAGAATATTGAAAGAAGGATAGATACTAGATATTTCATTTAAATCAATTTGCGATAAAACTCATCAATGCGTTTAGAACTGACAATCTCAATCGAGAATTGTTGCTTAAGCTTGGTCTTGTGATAAGCAGAAATGTAAGCCTTCTCAAAGCCCATATTGCTCGCTTCTGCCAAGCGCTGTTCAATTCTGTCAACAGGCCTGATTTCTCCCGACAAGCCTAACTCCGCAATAAAACAGGTTTTAGGATCAATACTTTCATCTTGATTTGAAGAAAGTATGGCGGCTACAACTGCCAAATCGAGTGCAGGATCGGAAACCTTAATTCCTCCAGCAATATTCAAGAAAACGTCTTTTGTTCCAAGCCTAAAGCCACAGCGTTTCTCCAAAACTGCCAATAGCATATTCAATCTTTTCGAATCAAAGCCGGTAGTACTCCTTTGTGGAGTTCCATATGCTGCAGTACTTACCAAAGCTTGTACCTCGATGAGCATGGGCCTTACACCTTCCATACTGCAGGCAACAGCAATTCCGGAAAGCTCGGTATCTCTTTGTTCTAAAAGTACATTGGAAGGGTTACTCACTTCCCTTAGCCCATCCGCTTGCATATCGTAGATGGCTAACTCATGTGTACTTCCAAATCTGTTTTTTAAAGAACGGAGCAATCGAAAATTATGCTGACGATCGCCTTCAAACTGCAAAACGACGTCGACCATATGCTCCAATACTTTTGGCCCTGCCAATTGACCCTCTTTGGTGATATGACCTATGAGAAATACTGGGATTCCTTTTTGTTTGATGAAATGAATTATTTCGGCGCTCGCTTGCTTAATCTGAGAAACGCTTCCTGCGGGAGAATCAATAACTGAAGAGTGGAGCGTTTGAATAGAATCAATGATGATCACATTAGGTTGGACTTCTTCTGCCGAGCTCAAAATCGCATCGGTATTTGTTTCTGCAAGAAGAAAACATTTAGAAGACTTAGATTCAATTCGATCTGCTCTCAGCTTGATTTGCTCCAAGCTTTCTTCACCAGAAACATAGAGCACCTTGCCTTTCATCCCCAAGGAGACCTGCAGCAATAAGGTTGACTTTCCAATCCCGGGTTCACCTCCAATGAGCACCGCTGAACCTTTAACCAAACCACCCCCTAAAAGCCGATTTAATTCTTGATCGATTAAGCCAATACGAACATGTTGTTGGCTACCAACTTCTGCAATGGGTATTGGTTTGCTAGCCGGACCGCTCTTATCGAGCGTTTTCTTACCTGCCTTCGTTTGTGTGAGAATTTCTTCTTGATAGGTATTCCAATCGCCACATGAAGGGCATTTACCTATCCATTTTGGACTTGAGGCACCACAGTTTTGGCAGACATAGTTGCTTTTTTGCTTCGCCATTAGGCCTTTATTCTGTTAACGATGCTTGTAGTTGAGTAACCTTCGAGTAAAGGCACAACTCTAATCTCCCCATCTAATTCTTTCACCTCTTTTGATCCCACGATATAAGCTTTGTCATTAGGGTCATCGGAAGCCGGATTATAGTCAGCGCCCTTAACAAGAATATCTGGCTCAACTTTTCGGATAAGCTCTAGTGGAGTATCTGTTTCGAATACCACAACGGCGTCTATGTATGACAATGATGCTAAAGCAATAGCGCGTGAATTTTGATCTAAAATAGGGCGCTCAGGACTCTTTTCTTGGTTTCTTACTGACTGATCAGAGTTTAAGCCGATGATGAGTTTGGTGCCAAGATCAGCAGCTTGCATCAAATAGCTCAAATGACCAAGGTGAAGAATATCGAAGCAGCCGTTTGTAAAGACAATTTTTTCTTTGGCAAGCTTCCAATGTTCAAGATTACTGTTGAGTTGATCTAGATTCCAAATCTTTTGACGAACCTTATCGAGGTGGCTATTCATTATTCGACTTTTTGAGTATGGAATTATATAAAGGCATCAAGGCAAACGAAAGTGCACCAAAAACAATAAGTAGCGCTGTTTGAGCTGTCCAAACTATCCAACCAAAGGCTCCACCAATATTTTTATCTACTCCATACAAGAGCAGCACACCCATAATTGCCAATGGATAAGCACCGATACCTCCATTGGTTAAAACGATTGTGATTCCGCCTAAGACAAAAGAAGTTAAGACTCCGCCCCAAGGAACTTCGCTTGTTTCGGGCAGACTGAAGAAACAGATGTAATACATGGCCAAATACATCACCCAAATAAATACCGTGTGAAAGATAAAGGCCCACTTCTTTTTCATTGTATAGATGGCGCGAATACCTTCTGAAAGTCCCCTTAAAAAGCCTCGGATTTTTATGAGCATAGGGTTAGTGCTCGAAGAATTCAACAAGCGAATTAGAACGAACAAACCAAAAATA
>Ga0115568_10001394_pt1 | contig 17408 bp, 14 predicted proteins | sample COGITO_mtgs_1204_FD_87296 | JGI IMG/M metagenome (GOLD analysis project Ga0115568, IMG submission 87296) | Pelagic marine microbial communities from North Sea - COGITO_mtgs_120426 | ecosystem: Environmental > Aquatic > Marine > Epipelagic | place: Germany:Helgoland, sampling site Kabeltonne...
AGGAACTATAAACACCGCAAGTGTAGAGACCCCTTCTCTTGCAGTTGGTTTTAATTTATTAGGGAATCCATATACATCTTATGTAAATAGTGCAACTTTTTTAGGTGCAGCCACTAGTGCTAATCTAGATCAAACTCAAATTTGGTTGTGGAATCAAGCTACCGGTATGTATGAGGTTAAAACATCTGGAGATGCTTGGGTATTGGCTCCAGGACAAGGTTTCTTTGTAAATGCTACGTCAGCAGGAACCGTTACTTTTGATGAAAGTAATCAAGCTGCAACGGGGAATGCTTTTCTAAAGAGTGCAAAAACTGAAGTGAAGTTAGTATTATCAGATGGCGAAAACAATCGTTTTGCAAAACTTAATTTTGGTGATAATTTTAGCAAAGGATATGACTACGGTTGGGAAGGAGAAACATTTGGAGGGATTCCAAACTCTTTATCAATTTTTACATCTTTAGTAAATGATAATGTTGGTAAAAGATACCAAGTACAATCTTTACCAAATTCAGATTATGAGAGTATGGTTGTTCCTATGGGTATAACTGCAGCTGTTAATAAAGAAATTACTTTTTCTGCTGAAGCTTTAAATTTACCTGAGGATCTTAAAGTATTTTTAGAAGATAGAAGCAACAATACTTTTACTCGCTTAGACGAGGCTAATACAACGTATAAAGTTACTTTAGATGAAAAATTAGATGGTGTTGGACGTTTTTATGTGCATACAACTCAAAGTGCTTTATCTATTGATACTATAGCATTAACTGGAGTAAGTATTTTTAAAGCAAATGCTACTACATTAAGAGTAACAGGTATACAACAAGGTGAAGCATCTATCTCTTTATTTAATGTTTTAGGCAAACAAGTAATGAGTACTTCTTTTGAAGCTACTGCGAGTAAAGATATTTATTTACCTAAATTAGCAACGGGTGTTTATTTTGCACAAGTGCAAACAGCAACCGGGAAATTAAGTAAAAAAATCATTTTAGAATAAGTAACGAGAATTTAAAAGAAGATAGATCATGAAAAAAAATATAGAAAATAATCAAGAAATTACTCGTAAAGAAGCAGTTAAAAAAATTGGTACTTATGGTAAATATGCAGCGTTAACTGCATTGGGTACTTATTTAGTATTGAATCCACAGAAAGCGCAAGCACAAAGCCCTGAAGACCCAGGAACAGGCTTTTAACATACATTTCTTAAATTAAAAAACAGGGTTAAGTTATTGCTAATTTAACCCTGTTTTTGATTTCCTTAAAAATTTAATAATACACTTACAATAGTTAAAAGTCTTTCCTTTATTTTAAAAGAAACTTCATTAATAAATACATAAATCAATTTTTTATGTTTTGTTACGCAATAAAATTGACAAATACATAAAGTTTATTATTCAGTATATAAAACAACCGAATTAGGTTGGTTTTTCTTCTGGATACAGAGTATAACTAACTGGCATCCATTTTTAATAAGTTTGGCAATTAGATGTTTTACATCTTCTCTTTTGTTCAAAATTTATAAATCTAATATTACAGGTATAAAGCTTTGATTTATACAAATAAATTGAACAAAAGATTTAAAATTAATTGCAGTTAGTTCCATGACCCGAGTACTTTAATAAATCTGTTAGTAATTGATTAGAAATAGTATATTCTCGAGTAAACAATATTGGTCAGAATTATATTATTTACTTAAAATATTTAGTGACAGATATACGCAGGTATGCTTAAAAAAGAATCCCTTTTAAACAATAATGCTTAAAAGGGATTTAGAATTTTTGTTGGCCTACAAGGACTCGAACCTTGAATGTCGGTACCAAAAACCGGTGTGTTACCAATTACACCATAGGCCAATACTTTAATTCGGGTGCAAATTTAGTTCATTTTACAAAACGTACAAGTATTTTTTAATATTTTTTTCATTTAACAAACATTTAAGATGCGTTTATCATGAATAAAAACAATTCTCAACTATTTTTATTCTTAATTATTAGTAAATTCGCCACACATTATCAAATAACTATGACATCAGCAACCTTTAAAAAATGGAATATCATTCTAGGATGGGCCACATTTGCCATTGCTTTAATAACATATACTTTAACATTAGAGCCAACCGTGAGTGCTTGGGATTGTGGAGAATATATTTCTACCTCCGTTAAACTAGAAGTAGGACACCCTCCTGGAGCTCCTTTATTTCAAATGTTAGGTGCGTTTTTTGCAATGTTTACCTCAAGTTTAGATCAAATTGCCAAAATGGTAAACTTCATGTCCGCTTTAGCAAGTGCCTTTTCTATTTTATTTATGTTTTGGACTATAACGAACTTAGCAAAAAAATTAGCTCTAAAAACAGGAGGTTTTTCTGAAGGAAAGTATATAGCAATTTTAGGAAGTTCTGTTGTAGGTTCTCTAGCATATACTTTTTCTGATAGCTTTTGGTTTAGTGCTGTAGAGGGTGAAGTATACGCTATGTCATCATTTTTAATGGCCTTATTATTTTGGTTAGGTTTAAAGTGGGAAAGCGAAATACATACAGCCAGAGGAAACAAATGGTTAATTTTAATCAGCTTTGTAGTGGGTTTATCATTCGGAGTTCATATACTTTCATTATTGGTTATACCAGCAATTGTAATGCTATATTTCTTCAAAACGTATAAAAATATCAACTTAAAAACAACTGCAATCGCAACCGTAATCTCTGTAATGGTTTTAATGCTAGTCTTTAAGTTTTTGTTTCCTTTTACGTTAAAATTCTTTAGTGCATCAGAATTGTTTTTTATCAATACTATCGGAATGCCATATAATTCTGGATCTATTATTGCTGCACTCGTTTTGGTAGCTTTTTTCTATTTCGGATTAAATATTACACGCAAGAAAAATAAAGTACATACAAATACATTAATTCTATCTGTACTCTTTATTATGATTGGTTTTTCATCTTGGATGATGTTACCAATTAGAGCAAATGCAAACACCACAATTAATGAAAATGATCCTTCTAGTGCTAGAGAATTATTAGCATATTATGAACGTGAACAATATGGAGATGCCAATGTTTTCTATGACACCTATTACTCTAATTCTTTTGAAAGAGAACAAGATGCCCTAACCCCTTACAAAGACGACAAACCCAAGTACGAAAAAAGAAATGGCAAATATGAAATTGTAAATAAGTACAAAAGTATTGTACCTAATTGGTCTGATAAACACAAAGGTTTTATACCAAGAATGGTAAACCCAGCTTCTGAAAAAATGTACAAATCTATTGCTGGAATTCCTCAAAGGAGTAAACGCAGACCAACATTTGCAGAAAACATAAAATTTATGATGAGCTATCAGTTTGGCTACATGTATGGACGTTATTTTATGTGGAATTTTGTTGGTAGACAAAATGATATTCAAGGAAACTTAGATATTTTTAATGGTAATTGGATTAGTGGAATTGATAGCCTTGATGAAATAAGAATTGGTTCTCAGAAAAACCTACCGTCTCAAGTTTCAGAAAATAAAGGGAGAAACAAATACTACTTTTTACCTCTAATTTTAGGAATTATTGGCTTGCTATTTCAAGTAAAATGGGACAAAGAAAACTTCTTTACTTTACTACTATTTTTCCTATTTACAGGAGCAGCTATTATATTTTATACCAACCCAAAGCCTTTTGAACCTCGAGAAAGAGATTACGCAGTTGTAGGGAGTTTCTACATATTTGCAATTTGGATTGGTTTGGGAGTATTTGCCTTGTATGAATATTTAAAAACCTTTGCCAATAAAAAAACAATTGCTATTTCTGTTTCTGTTATTTCGTTTTTAGCTGTACCAACATTAATGGCCGCGGAAAACTGGGATGATCATGATAGATCTAACAGATACACAACGCATTTAAATGCACAAGCGTATTTAGAAAGTTGTGATAAAAATGCCATTATGTTTACTATTGGAGATAATGACACCTTTCCTCTTTGGTACATGCAAGAAGTAGAAAATATTAGAACTGATATTAAATTAGTAAATACATCACTTTTTGCCACAGATTGGTATATAGATCAGATGAAGCGAGCAACTTATGATGCAGCTCCAATTCCATCGCAACTAAAACATGATCAATATAAATACGGTACATTAGATGTTGCCTATTCTTTAGAGCATCCTAGGTTTAAAGATTCTGTCATGACAGTTAAAAACCTTATGCGTTGGATTGCTTCTGATAGTGACGTAACTTATGTAGAAACTGAGAATGATTCTAAAGAAAAGTTTTATCCAACAAATAGAATTAGAATTCCAGTTAACAAAGAAAAAGTGTTAGCAAACGGAATTGTAGCTCAAAAAGATGCAGACAAAATTCTACCCTACATTGATATTACCATTGACGATAGAGCGTTATTTAAAAACCGAATTTTAATGTTAGATATTCTTGCCAATAACGATTGGGAAAGACCTATTTATTTTACTGGTGGAGCAAATGCCGATGAAGAATATATCTGGCTAAAAGATTATTTACAATTAGATGGTTTAGCCTATAAATTTGTACCTATTAAAACACCAATAGCTGAAAAGAGTCTATTTGATATGGGAAGAATTGACCCAGATAAAATGTATGAGAACATTCAAAAATGGGATTGGAGAAACATTAATGATGGTAAAATCTATTTAGATGAACAAACCAAAAGAAACTCTATATCCATGCGCAACAGCTTATTCCGTTTGTCTGATGCTTTTGCTCAAAAAGGAGATACTATAAAAGCAATAGAAGTTTTAGATTTATCGCTAGAAAAAATGCCTATTAAAGATTTTGATCATTATACTTTATCTACTGGATATCCAGAAGCTTACTACAAATTAGGTAATCAAGAAAAAGCTAGAGAAACTGCAGAAACTCTATTAAGAGTTTACACCGAAAAAGCTACTTGGTTAAGTACTTTTGATATTGATGATTTGCCTTTAATTGAAGACGAATTACAAACATCTTTTTACATCTTTGATACCATTGTTAGAAATATAGAACTTTACGATAATGACAAAGACTATTTGCAACAAAAAAAACAATCTGTTAATGAAATATTTAGGCTTTTTAGCCATTTAATGCCAGACGAAGAATAAGGTTTAGATGAAAAAATATTTTTCCAAAACGCCACGTTTTATGATGAGATTTTTCTCTAAATATACGTGGCGTTTTCAATCTAATGAAAAAGAAATTTTTCTAACATTTGATGACGGACCTACTCCAGAAATTACACAATTTGTTTTATCTGAATTGAAGAAATATAATGCAAAAGCTACTTTTTTTTGTATTGGAAAGAATATAAAATATTATCCAGAAATCTTTAATGAAATTATTGCTGATGGGCATTCTATTGGAAACCACACTCAAAACCATTTAAATGGTTGGAAAACGACAACTGAAAACTATATTGCTAATTTTTTAGAGTGTCACAAAACAATCACACAATTCAACAAAATAAAAATTAAACATCAATTATTTAGACCTCCTTATGGAAAAATTAAGAAATCTCAAGCGGAGAAAATCTTAAAAAAGGGTTACAAAATTATTATGTGGGATGTTTTATCTGCTGATTTTGATAACACAATTTCAAAAGAAAGGTGCCTACAAAATGTATTAAATAATGCTAAAAAAGGTAGTATTATTGTTTTTCATGATAGCCTTAAAGCTTCAAAAAAAGTGAAATATGCACTACCCAAAGTTTTAAAAGCATTTTCTGATAAAGGATTTGTATTTAAGAAGATTTAAATGCAATTATTCAAAATTTCCGACTCCAAATAAGTAACCAATATTGATCACACGAATTACAGCCCTAATTGAAAAATCATCTTTTTTTTTCAAAAAAACAACAAAAATTAGAGTATAACCTATTAGAAAAACATCAACGATGAGATTTCTAAATTTTGTCTAGAATGATAAAATCTAAATATACTGTTGCAGTAAACCTACTAATGTATTCGAATCTTGTAAACCTGTTTGGCGCCATTTCATTTCGCCATTTTTATAAATCATAAAAGTAGGGTTACCTTTCACACGCAGAGCGTCTGCAAGTATTTCGTTTTTTTTAATATCAATTTTGATTACTTTAGCCTTGTGCCCAAGAACGGCGGCAACGTCTTTTAACATTTTTAAACGTGTATCTACTTCATTCCAATCTTCATAAAAATCTAATAAAACGGGTTTATCAGCACTAATTAAATCACCAAATTTTGTCATAATATTGAGTTATTAAAGGGGGTAAAACAATACATAAAAGAACTATTTATGCCTGCAAAGATAGAGAAAAGTATTTAAACAGTCTGATTATCAGGCCTTTTTTAATTCTATGACTGTTATTTCAGGCCAAATACCAACGCGACCAGGAAATGCATGATAACCAAAACCACGATTTACGTTTATATAACGTCCATATTCTTCATACAATCCTGCCCATTGTTTGTATGCAAATTTAGACGGACTCCATTTAAACCAACCAGGAATTTCGATACCCATTTGTAAGCCGTGTGTATGACCACTTAGCGTTAATTGATAATTAAAATCATCTTTTTTAACAACATGTTCCCAGTGACTCGGATCATGTGACATTAATATTTTAAAATCGTCTTTATTGATATTTGCAGATGCTTTCTCTAAATCACCTGCTTGATTAAATCCTTTTCCCCAATTCTCTACACCAACGAGGGCTATTTTTTGTCCATCTTTTTCTAAATATCGGTGTTCATCGAGCAATAAATCAAAACCAATTTTATTATGAATTGCTTTTACAGCTTGAAAATTATTAATTTTATCTTGAGGATCTTTCCAGTCCATATAGTCTCCGTAATCATGATTGCCAAGAATTGAATACTTTCCTTCTTTTGCTTTTAATTGCGAAAAAACATCAATCCAATTATTCATTTCATCTGCTTTATTGTTTACAATATCTCCTGTAAAAAGCATAAGATCTGATTTCTGTTCGTTGATTAAATCAACACCATATTTTATTTTTTCTCTATTTGTGAAACTTCCTGAGTGAATGTCTGAAATTTGAGTAATCGTAAAACCGTCGAAAGAATCTGGTAAATCTTTAAAACGTAACTGATATTTTAATACTTTGTAATTATATTTTCCTTGAATTATTCCGTAAATAAAAGCGGCAAATGGTATTGCTGCTATCCCCAAGGCTAATTGAGAAATAAACTTTCGTCTACCCGTAAATGAATTTGTATTGTTAGATGAAATAACAGAGAATAACTTTAAAACTGATCTATAAACATCTTCACCAAACATTGCTATTAACACAACTAATTTGGGCAATAAAACAGTGAGCATTACCCCCATTGCCATCTGAAATTGTGGAGTTTGACCTAATGTCCTATCATATGTAATTGCTACATAAGTGAAGTTTACATAAACGATTACACTTACAATAACCCAAGAATATCTTACTATTTTATTCTTTGACACCGTTTTTAATGCTTGAAAAGCATAAACCTCTAAGGCAACAATAATTACTAATAAAATAGCCAATCGAATAATCCAACGCATACAAATAAAACCTTTTAAAAATGCTTACAAATATACTTGTTAAATAATGAATGAATTTTAACGTCTTGTTAAAGTTTTGTACCTTTCTCGAATCTCTAAAAACTATTTTTTTGAGACCGTTTTAAACTACTAAATTCACAAAATGTCAGATCAAAAAAGAGTTTTTTTAGTTGATGCCTTTGCATTAATTTTTAGAGGATATTACGCTTTTATAAAAAACCCAAGAATTAATAGTAAAGGTTTAGACACTTCTGCAATTATGGGTTTTATGAACTCACTTTTAGATGTAATAAAACGTGAAAGGCCAGACCATTTAGCAGTTTGTTTTGATAAAGGCGGAAGTGTAGATAGAGTAGAAATGTTTGAAGACTATAAAGCAAATAGAGATGAAACTCCTGAAGCTATTAAATTAGCGATTCCTTATATTCAAGAGATTTTAAAAGCAATGCATATACCAATTATGGTAAAAAGTGGTTTTGAAGCTGATGATGTAATTGGAACTTTAGCAAAACAAGCAGAAAAAGAAGGTTACAAAACCTATATGGTTACGCCCGATAAGGATTTTGCACAATTGGTTTCTGATAATATTTTTATGTACAAACCTAGATTTGGTGGTGGTTATGATATTTGGGGAGTACCTGAAGTCTTAGAAAAATTTGGGGTCACAAACCCTCTACAAGTGATTGATTTCTTAGGAATGATGGGCGATTCTGCAGATAACATCCCAGGTTTACCTGGCGTTGGAGAAAAAACTGCCAAAAAATTTTTAGCTACTTATGGTTCTATGGAAAACCTTTTTAAGAATACGCATGAACTAAAAGGAAAAATGAAAGAGAAAGTTGAAGGAGCTGTAGAATTAGGCTTACTTTCTAAACAATTAGCAACAATAATGTTAGATGTACCCGTAACGTTTAATGCGAAAGATTTTGAATTGGATCAGCCAGATACAGAAAAAGTAACAGAACTTTTTAACGAATTAGAGTTTAGAAATTTATTAACCAACTTTCTAAGAACTTTTAGCGCTAGTAAGACAGACGAAATAAAAAAAGAAACAAATTTAGCTTCAAGCGCATTAGAGAAATCAAAAGCAACTCAAATACCTGAAGGACAATTCGATTTATTTGCCGCTCCAGGTGCAGGTTCTGTTTCTAAAGAAGCAATTTCATCTGGTTTTAAAACCATAAAAAATACCGATCATTTTTATCAGCATATAGACTCGCCTTTGGCAAGAAAATTATTCTTAAAAAAATTAATGCAGCAAACTTCTGTTTGCTTTGACACTGAAACAACGGGTTTAAAAGCTTTAGAGGTTGAATTAATCGGAATTGCATTTTCATTTGAGAAAGGCAAAGGATATTATGTTTCATTCCCTGAAGACCAAGAGGAAACAAAAGCTATTTTAGAAGAGTTTAAACCCTTTTTTGAGAGTGATATTGAAAAAGTTGGTCATAATTTAAAGTATGATATTAAAGTATTATCAAACTATAATATGTCTGTAAAAGGGAAGTTATTTGACACAATGATTGCGCATTATTTGATAAACCCAGATATGCGCCATAATATGGATATACTGGCAGAAACATATTTAAATTATCAACCTGTTTCTATTGTGGATTTAATCGGTAAAAAAGGAAAAAATCAGCTTTCAATGCGTGTTGTTCCTATTGCTGATCAAACAGAATATGCTGTAGAAGATGCCGATATTACTTTTCAATTAAAAGAACATTTTACAAAAGAATTAGAAAGTGGTAATGTTACCAAGCTTTTTAATGAAATAGAATTACCATTAGTTTCTGTTTTAACAGCCATGGAAATTGAAGGCATAAACATCAATACTGATTTCTTAAAAGAATTGTCTTTTGTATTAACAGATGACATCAACAAACTAGAAAAAAATATTTACGAACAAGCTGGTGAAGAGTTTAATATTGCTTCACCTAAACAATTAGGAATTGTTTTGTTTGAAAAAATGGAATTGGTTAAAAAACCTAAAAAGACAAAAACAGGGCAGTACAAAACAGGTGAAGATATTTTATCAGCTTTAGCTCAAGAAAATAAAATTATTAGAGATATTCAGGAATATCGACAGTATAAAAAATTATTGAGCACTTATGTAGATGCATTGCCAAATGAAATCAACCAAAAAACGGGACGAATTCACACAGAATATATGCAAGCAGTTGCCGCAACAGGAAGGTTGAGTTCTAATAACCCCAATTTACAAAACATACCTATTAGAACAGAACGTGGTAAAGAAGTTCGTAAATCTTTTATTCCAAGAAATGAAAACCACGTTTTGTTAGCTGCTGATTATTCTCAAATAGAATTAAGAATTATTGCTGCTTTAAGTGAAGAAGAAAATATGATAGAAGCTTTTAAAAACGGCGAAGACATTCATGCTTCTACCGCCGCAAAAGTTTTTAATGTTTCTTTGGATGAAGTTACCCGTGAACAAAGAAGCAACGCGAAAACAGTAAACTTTGGAATTATTTATGGTGTTTCTGCTTTTGGTTTAAGCAACCAAACTGATTTATCTAGAAGTGAGGCAAAAGAGCTGATTGATACGTATTACGAAACCTACCCGAAGTTAAAAGCATACATATCTAAACAGGTAGAATTTGCTAGAAAAAAAGGTTATGTAGAAACAGTTTTAAACAGACGTCGCTATTTAAAAGATATTAATTCTGCAAATGCAATGGTTAGAAGTGGTGCAGAAAGAAATGCCGTAAATGCACCAATACAAGGTTCTGCCGCAGATATTATTAAACTAGCAATGATTAATATTTACAATCGTTTTGAAAAAGAAGGTTTTAAATCTAAAATGTTATTACAAGTGCATGACGAATTGGTTTTTGACGCTCATAAAGACGAATTAGATACTATTCGACCAATTATAAAACACGAAATGGAAAATGCTTTTACATTAAGTGTGCCTTTAGATGTTGAACTTGGTATTGGTGAAAATTGGCTTCAAGCTCACTAAAAAGAAAAAATGGAAATAGATTACCTTGATGACATAAATGGTCACGACCAAAATATTGTTCGGTTATATAACTTTAACAAAGCTGAAGCAATTCTGTTTAGAGACCTTTTAAAAGAAACTATTATAAAGAATAAGCAGAAATTAGATGTATCTAAAGTAGACTTTATAGAACCTCGTAATTGCAATTTAATTTTCGGATTATTTAAATCTGACGAGGGGGTTCTTACAAAAGATAACGAAAATTTTTTTTGTATTTTAACTTTAGAAGGTTTTAACAAAATGATAGAACTTATAGAACCTTTTTGTAAAAAAGAATCTAAAGGGTATCAATATTTATATGACATTGACAATCCAATTGATTTAATGTTTTGCCCTTCTGCAACTTATGACTACTGATAAAGGTAGAAATTCAAAAAAACTCTATTAATAAATATCATAATTTTTATCCGTAATTTTGCAAACGAATTATGAGCATCATTTCTAAAGATATACAGAAAGCAATAACGCTACTAACCAATGAAAAATTGGTTGCAATACCTACTGAAACAGTTTATGGTTTAGCTGGTAATATATTTAGCGAAAAAGCAATAAAAAGTATTTTTTCCACAAAGAAAAGACCTTTTTTCAATCCATTAATTGTACACATTTCCTCAGCTAATTCTTTAAACGATATTGTAATTCATCTTCCTGAAAAGGCAAAGTTATTAGCAGCTGCTTTTTGGCCAGGTTCTATGACGTTGGTTTTAAAAAAGAATGATAAAATTCCTGATATTATTACAGCTGGAAAAAACACAGTTGCTGTTCGTGTTCCAAATCACCCAGTAACTTTAGAGTTGTTAAAACAACTACCTTTTCCACTGGCAGCACCAAGTGCAAATCCTTTTGGAAGCATCAGCCCAACAAAACCAGAACACGTAGAACGTTATTTTAAAGATGATATTGAACAAGTTTTAGATGGTGGCTCTTGTACAAACGGAATTGAATCTACCATTATTGGTTTTGAAAATGATGAACCGATAATTTATAGATTAGGCGCTTTGGCTTTAGAAGATATTGAAGCTGTTGTTGGTAAAATTAACATCAAAAACAAGGAAGAAATAAGTCCTGATGCTCCTGGCATGTTAGCAAGACATTATGCACCTGCTACTCGTACTTTTTTGGTTGATAATGTAGCTAATGAAGTTAAAAAACATTCAGGTAAAAAAATTGGAATTCTTGTTTTTAAAGATTCATTAAACGCCCCTTTTTTAACCGAGATTATTCTATCAAAAAAAGGATCTATGCAAGAATCAGCATCAAAGCTTTATGACTCTTTGCACGAATTAGATCATCAAAACTTAGATGTAATAATTACTGAAAAATTTCCAAACCATGGATTAGGTAAATCTATTAATGACAGATTGCAACGCGCAACTTTTAGTCTTTAACTTCATAATTTTAACTATTGAATTATTTTCAAAAATTTAAAGCGCCTATTTCTGAAATTAAACTTCCAGAAAAATTTACATTTCCGTTTTACTACAAACCTCATCCTTTGGCTAAAATTGCAACAAAAGAGGTACAAGAGTACCTAGAAAACCAAACGGATTTTAAACATAACTTTGGACTATCTGAAGACAACACAACATTACCAATTGGCAAGATGTTTGGTGTTTTGGTTGTAAAAAATAGTAAAAATGAAATTGGATATCTAACTGCATTTTCAGGGAAATTAGCTGATAAAAGTTTGCCTGATAAATTTGTTCCGCCCGTTTTTAACATGCGCAGTTATGGCAGTTTTTACCTAAAAGGTGAAGAAGAAATAACAGAAATGAATCACCAATTATCATTTTTAGAACAAAATGAAAATTACATTCATTTAAAAAATTCGCTCCAAAATATAACCAAAAGTATTAATGACGATCTAGAAAAAGAGAAAGAAAAGCTAAAAAAGTACAAAAAAGAAAGAAAAGCTAGAAAAAAAACTGGAAAGTCAACTTTGAATAAATCTGACTTTAAACTTCTTGAGAAAAAGTTAATTCAAGAAAGTTTTAATAATCAATTCTATTACAAAGAGCTAGAAGAATATTACAAAAATAAAGTTGCTAGAAAAAGAAAAGAATTGGCTGCTTTTGAAGACGAAATAGGAAGTATAAAAAAAGAAAGAAAAGAAAAATCTAATTACTTACAGCAAACACTTTTTAGTAAATATGCTTTCTTAAACCACAAAAAAGAATCAAGAAGTTTATTAGATATTTTTAATAACCCAGCAATTAAACCGCCTGCAGGATCTGGGGATTGTTCTGCTCCAAAACTTTTACAACATGCATTTTTAAATGATTTAACACCTATTTGTATGGCAGAGTTTTGGTGGGGCATTTCGCCAAACTCAGCAATCAGAAAACATAAAAATTTTTATCCTGCTTGCCAAGGCAGATGTAAACCTATTTTAACTCATATGCTTGGTGGTATAGAAATGGATGAAAATTTATTATTAGAGAATTTAGCAGAAAACCAAGAGTTAGAAATTGTTTATGAAGACAATGTTTTATTGATTGTTAACAAACCTTCTGAATTTTTATCTGTTCCTGGAAAAAACATTTCAGATTCTGTTTACACTCGTATAAAAGAGAAATATCCAAAAGCTACAGGTCCATTAATTGTTCATAGAATAGACATGTCTACTTCTGGTATTTTATTACTTACAAAAACCAAAGAAGCACATAAAGTTTTACAGAGTCAATTTATAAAAAGAACTATTAAAAAACGTTACGTTGCTTTATTAGATGGAGATTTAACTGAAAATAGCGGGACGATAAAACTTCCTTTACGTGTAGATTTAGATGACAGACCAAGACAATTAGTAGATTTTGAATATGGTAAAAATGCGGAAACAAATTGGCAAATCATTAAAAAAGAAAATGGAAAAACCAAAGTTTATTTTTACCCAATTACAGGTAGAACCCATCAATTAAGAGTTCATGCCGCTCACAAAGACGGTTTAAATACCCCTATTGTTGGTGATGATTTGTACGGAAAAAAAGAAAATAGATTGCATTTACATGCTGAATTTATTGAATTTTCACATCCAGAAACAAATAAAATAATGAGTTTTACGATTGCTGCTGACTTTTAGAAAAACGAAAAACCGATTCCGAGAGAAACACTATCTAATCTATTGTTTTCAAAACCTAAAATTCCTTTTCTATGGAAATCTAATCGAAGAATTGTATTCCATCTTTTTTCACCTGCAACTTGCAATCCTACCCCTAATCCATAATAATTACCATCAGGGTAATTAGAAGAAGGTGTCCACATTTTACCATAGCGCACTTCTGTAAAAAAAGCATTATCATCTCTTTCTTTAATATTATATTTTAAACTCCCATAAGTGGGAAAAGCACTTACTGCATAATTCCAATGGTAATCAAAACCTGTATTAAACGCAATTGCAACTCTTCGCTTAAACTCATATCCAAAACCAACTCTAAAAAATAATGCTGATGGAACAAGAAAGGTCTCATTATCATCATCATTAAAAATGGTGTAATTTTCATTTACACCTAAAGTAAAATTTACATCTCCTGTAAAAAAAGGTCTTCCTGTTTTCTGCTGTGAAAATAAAGTTGATGTTAAACAAAAAAAGAAAATTAAGAGTAGTATTTTTTTCATGTTATCGTTTTGACTCTTATAATTGAGGCAAAAACTATTCCATTTCTTACAATTATCTAAAGAAACTATGCTTTCAAAATATTTAAAAAAGTATTCCTATCCACTTCTTTAGCTCCTAAACTTTCTAAATGTTCATTATAAATTTGGCAGTCTATTAAAGTATAATTTTTATTTCTTGCTAAATGGATAAATGCTAATTTAGAAGCATTAGAAACTTTACTAAACATACTTTCTCCACAGAAAATAGTATTTACCTCTAAACCATACAAACCACCAACTAACTCGTCGTTAAGCCATATTTCTATAGACTTTGCAATACCTTTTTGATGCAAATTGATATAAGCTTTCTCCATATCACCAGTAATCCAAGTTCCTAAACCATCACTTCTCGTAATATTCTTACAATTATAAATTACCTCCTTGAATGCCTTATTTTCAGTTATTTTAAATTCATTCTTCTTAATGACTTTTCGCATAGATTTTGATACCTTTAGTTGATCAGGAAACAACACCATTCTTTCATGAGGACAATACCAAACAATAGGATCTCCTTCAGAAAACCAAGGAAAAATCCCATTGTTGTAAGCATAAATTAATCGTTCTTCAGATAGATCTCCACCTAGAGCAATAATACCATCATTAGTAGTTAAATTATAAGATGGAAATTCAATTTTATCTTTACGTAAAATCATTTTGTAAAAATAGCTAACAAAATAGCGTCATCAAAAATTGATAAGACTTTTTCTTAAAAATATTGAGGTGTAAGTATTTAATATATCTCATATTTCCTCTTCGAACTCTTTTTTAAATGACTAATGAAAATAATATTTTTTCATACTTACAGTAAAGATTAACCATTTTGATACATCAAGAAATAAGAGAGTACTTTTTATTATTCGCTTCTTAAAATTATATTAATATGCATTAATTTTAGTTATTATATACTAGAAGTCACTATTTTTGCAAACTACTTTAAAAATTGTTAATTGTCTAGAATGGCTAAGAGAAAAAAAATAAAGACTAAAAAAGAGAGGGCTAAATTAATGCATAGCTATTACTCTAGAACTGGCTTTTATATGTTTATTTGGGAAAGTCTTAAAAAAGCTTTTATCCCAATAGTCGCTGTTGTAATAAGTCTTTTTTTAATAAACAGCTATGTTTATAATATTAACGATGGTCTAGAATCTATTACCGAGACATTTTCTAGGCTCGGTATTTTTTCTTTCTTTTTTACTTCTGAAACTCTATTAGGATTAATTCCTCCAGAAATATTTATTGCTTGGAGTAAAAAAACTTCAGAACCAATTTTAAATTTATTAATACTAGCTTTACTCTCTTATAGCGGAGGTTTACTATCATACTTTATTGGAAAAATAGCTCTGAGAATAGATTCTTTAAAAACTTATTTAGAGGTAAAAATGGCAAAACACTTAAAGAATTCAAAAAAGTGGGGAGGTTTCTTAATTTTAGTTGGTGCATTATTACCTGTACCTTTTTCAATTTCTTGCATTGCTGCTGGAATGATTAAATACCCTTTTAAAAATGTTGTTTTATTTGGATTATTTCGTTTTGCAAGATTTGCCATTTATGCATGGGCAATTTTTCAAGTAGTAGATTAAATTAAGATTTAAAATAATTATATTATGGGATTAACAAATAATGATATTCTAAAAAAACTACGTGTAGCTCATAAATTACGCGATACAGATATTGTAGAAATTTGTGCTTTAGTAGATTTTAAAGTAACTAAAGGAGAATTAGGCGCTTTATTTAGAAATGAAGAGCACGACAAATATGTAGAATGCGGAGACCAGATTTTACGTAACTTTTTAAACGGACTCGTTGTTCATTTACGCGGACCAATGCCAAAAAAAGGTGAGAAGAAGTAATTTTAGATTTTTAGGTTGCTTAGTTTAGATAACGTAAACAAGACAAAAAAAGAGTGTAAAATAAATTTACACTCTTTTTTTATATCTAGAAATCTAACTTTCTAGTAATATATATTTTTCTAGAAAGGTAAATCGTCTGGTTCTGCATCAGAAACATTTGTAGCTGGTTGAAATTGATCTACTGGAGGTAAATTACTTCCAGATCCTGCAGTTTGGGATAAATTTTCTATTCTCCATCCTTGAATAGAGTTAAAATATTTAGCTTCTCCTTGTGGGTTAATCCACTCTCTACCTCTTAAATTAATTGCTACTTTTACATCTTGACCAACAGAGTAGTTGTTTAACAAATCACATTTATCTTGCACAAACTCAATCATAATCATTTGAGGATATTGATCATCTGTTGTAACAACTAATTCTCTTTTTTGAAATCCGTTAGCTCCAAAAGTCTGAACATCTCCAATTAATTTTACTTTACCAATTACTTCCATAGTTTCTAATTTAATAAAAGTACTTTCCAAGCACTTTGTACATCATTATTGTTTAAATACGCTTGCGCAAATGTATGTTTTTTTGTGGTTTCTAATCCAATAAATTCAGGATGTTCTTTCCTAAAGTTATCAACAGACTCTATTGTTGGCAATTGCTGTACATTACCTAACACACCTAAATTATTTCCTGTTAATATAGCACTATTTCTAATTTCTAACGGAATCTGATCAACTCCAATACCTAAAGAAGTGATTGGTTTTTCAATTTCGAAAAAACCATCTCTTGCTCTTGTATAGTAATTCCCACCTGCTCTTGCCACCAAATCAATTTTATGTTGATCTATGCTTCCATCATCAGCTAAAACATTATTAGAAACATGAATTTTTACTACTTCACAAATAATTAAATTGCCCGCACCTCCTTCATTTCCTGTAAAAACAACATCGTTTACCTTACACTCAAATTGAACAGGAGATTCTGCAACTCTAAAAGGCTTTATTTTATCAGAAGGCAACATGGTAAACCCTGCTTTTTTAAACTCATTTACACCCTCAGGGTACTCTGTACTACTCAAAGACATTTGTTGTACAATATCATAATTTACAACATTTATAACAACTTCTTTGGTTGCTAAAGCGTTATCTAAAGTGTGTTTTGTTGTATTGTTTTTAACTCTTCTTGCTGGAGAAAAGATTAGTAATGGGGGATTAGCACCAAACACGTTAAAAAAACTAAAAGGTGATAAATTAGGGTTACCTTCCTCATCTATTGTGCTCGCAAAAGCAATTGGTCTTGGTGCAACTGCACCTAATAAATAACCATGTAATTTTTTAGTAGAAATCTCTTTTGGATCGATAGAAAGCATACA
>Ga0115568_10001413_pt1 | contig 17272 bp, 16 predicted proteins | sample COGITO_mtgs_1204_FD_87296 | JGI IMG/M metagenome (GOLD analysis project Ga0115568, IMG submission 87296) | Pelagic marine microbial communities from North Sea - COGITO_mtgs_120426 | ecosystem: Environmental > Aquatic > Marine > Epipelagic | place: Germany:Helgoland, sampling site Kabeltonne...
TTCTATTTTTTTCAGGTTCCTCCCAAATTAAATCTGATTGGATTATGGCTGTTTTTAGTCGATCTTGCATGTTTAAAAATAATTAAAATTACCAGGAATCTCCTATTTGAAAATGAAATTATCATATAAACAATGTTCGATAGACAATCTTGAAACCTTAATTTTGGTTTCAAGAAAGACATTTATTGACGCCTTTGAGCGTCAAAATAATCCTGAAGACTTTAAGCAATACATGAGACAAGCATTTGATAAAAATGAAATTAAAAACCAGCTTTTAGATAAAAATATGATATTTTATCTTGTTTACACAATGCATGATTTGGTCGGCTACTTCAAATTGAATAAAAACGAAGCACAAAAAGAAAAATTTAAAAACTCATGTGTTGAATTAGAACGTTTTTATGTTTTAAAAACTTTCCAAAATCAAGGTATTGGTGCATTGATGTTACTAAAAGTTTTAAATATTGCTCGTCAATATGGAGGTGATTTTCTGTGGTTAGGCGTTTGGCAAAAAAATAAAGATGCTATTAGATTTTATGAATTACAAGGATTCAAAAAGTTTGAGTCACACCCCTATTTTATTGGTAAAGACCAGCAAATTGATTGGATCATGAAAAAGAATTTCAACTCTTAATACAAATCATCTTTTAAATATTTGCCTTAAGACCCCATAACATGAATTTTGAATATTCCTTTCTAGTAACAGCACATCTTACCTACACTTTATTTAAAATCTCTGCGGCTTTTACAAGGGTTTCATCTGTTTTTGCAAAGCAAAAACGCAACATCTTTTCATCTAAATTATTAACATTAAAGACTGAAAATGGAATGGATGCGATTTTTTTTACTTTAGTCAATTGTTTCGCTAATTGATAATCATTTTCTTGAGAAATATTAGAAAAATTAAGCGCCTGAAAATAAGTTCCTTTTGATGGCTTAAATGAAAATCTTGATGCTTTTATAAGATTAAGAAATAAATCTCTTTTGGACTGAAACAATTCAGAAAGCTCTTGATAATGACTAGGCTCACTTAAATATTGGGCCAGCGCTCTTTGACTCGGATGGTGAACGCTAAAGACAGTGAATTCATGAACTTTTAAAAACTCATGCATCAGCTCTTTGGGAGCACATGCATACCCTACTTTCCAGCCTGTATTATGAAATGTTTTTCCGAAAGAGGCTGTAATAAAACTTCGTTTCTTTAAATTAGAAAACAAACAAACACTTTGATGTTGTTGTCCATCAAAAATAATATGCTCATAGACTTCATCACTCAAAACAATAATATTCGTATTGAGGGTGAGCTCTTGCAGTTGTAACATATCATATTTTGAAAGAACCGTCCCTGTTGGGTTATGAGGTGTGTTAATAATTATCATTCTTGTTTTAAGATTGATTGTTTGTTTCACCTCTTCCCAATCTATCTTATAATCTGGATATTTTAATTGAATAGATACCGCTTTTCCACCACACAATTCGATTGTAGGAATATAGCAGTCAAAAGCTGGATTAAAAACAATAACCTCATCATTAGTGTGAACAAACGCTGTAATTGCGGCATAAATCGCCTGGGTTGCTCCTGCAGTTATCACAATTTCTCCATCTGGATGATAAGTAGTTCCATAAAGAAGATCGTATTTTTTTGCAATCGCTTCCCTTAAGGGAAATACACCAGACATTGGAGCATAATGATTGTGACCTTCATTCATAGCTTGTGATACAAGATTAATTAACTTTTGATCTCCCTTAAAGTCAGGAAATCCCTGAGATAAGTTAACAGCATCATGTTCTTGTGCCAAAGCACTCATTACCGAAAAAATTGAAGGTTTTAGATGAGGTAATTTTGAGAAATAATTCATTTAATTAATCCTGTTTTATATTTTGTTGATGGTTATTATATTAATTATTCATTAAATCTTCTATTTCTTCAATATCAATAGGAATATTTCGCATTAAATTAAAGGGAGCGCCACTATCGTTAATTACAACGTCATCTTCTAATCTTATCCCCATATTTTCGTTTGGAATATATATCCCGGGTTCTACGGTAAATACCATATTTGCCTTCATGGATGTTTTTAAAGCTCCATAATCATGAGTGTCAAGACCCATATGATGTGATGTCCCATGCATGAAATATTTTTTATAGGCTGGCCATTTAGGGTCCTCGTTCTGAACATCTACCTTATCAATAAGTCCTAGCCCTAATAATTCTGATGTCATTAATTTACCAACTTCAATATGATATTGCGCCCAATCTGTTCCTGGGGTTAACATCTTTGTAGCTTCACTTTTAACTCTAAAAACCGCATTATAAACAGCGCGTTGACGCTCTGAAAAACGACCATTTACCGGTATTGTTCTTGTCATATCACTGCTGTAATTTGCATATTCTGCTCCAACGTCCATTAACAACATGTCACCATCCAAACATTGTTGATTATTTTCGATATAATGCAATACACAAGCGTTAAAGCCAGAACCTATAATCGGTGTGTAAGCAAATCCTCGTGATCTGTTGCTTAAAAACTCATGTGCATATTCGGCTTCAATTTCATACTCCATTACACCTGGCTTAACATAGTTTAAAACACGACGAAATCCTTTTTCTGTTATGTCACATGCTTTTTGAATTAATGCAATTTCTTCAGATTCTTTAACACCTCTTAAACACTCCATTATTGGAAAACTTCTAGCATAAGAATGTGCAGAAAATTTGCCTTTAACCTTTTTTATGAAGCGGTCTTCACGGGTTTCTATTTCAACCGTTTGTCGATAATGCTCATTTGTATTAAAATAAATGGTTTGCACTTCAGACATTAAACTTTGAAATATTCTATCAAATTCTGACAACCAATACACTGTTTTTATACCTGAAACCTCAGTCGCCATTTCCTTGGTTAGTTTTGAGCCTTCCCATATAGCAATATGGGCATTGGTTTCTCGAATAAAAAGAATTTCTCTATGTCTAATTTCAATTGCGTCTGGGAATATCAATAATATGGTTTCCTCCTGATCTGCACCACTTAAGTAAAAAATATCACGCTGTTGATGAAATGGGAGTGAACTATCTGCACCTGTGGTAAACACATCATTGGAATTAAATACGGCTAGAGAATTAGACATCATTTTTGAAGCAAATTTTGCTCTATTTCTAATAAAAAGTTGATTGGTGATGGTATGATACTTCATTGCAAAGAATTTATAAACAAATGTAATCATTAAGAATGAACAGCAATCAATTAAACTTTCTTGTTGAAAACAACTAACGATCTGCTTGCAACTTGAATAATTACACAACATGTAATTCTTCCTATGTACAAAGTTTTGATTGTTTAAACTAGTTTGATTAATTTCATTCAAAATTTAAATTTTTGAAAATGAAAAATATTTTTCTTCTGTTAATCTTCTTATTCGTCAATTCTTATACAGTGGTTTCACAACAGTCTCTAGTTAAAAATGTTCCGTTTACAAACATTGGTCCCACAATAATGAGCGGACGTGTAGTAGATTTTGATGTTAACCCAAATAATCCTAATGAGTTTTATGTAGCTTATGCTTCAGGAGGATTGTGGTACACCAATAACAACGCAACCTCATTTGTATCAATTGCAGATAATGCTCCAACTCAAAACATGGGTGATATTGCTGTTGATTGGGATTCCGAAACGATATGGGTTGGAACTGGAGAAAGCAACTCTTCCCGATCCTCTTACGCAGGAGTTGGAGTTCTAAAGAGTATGGACAAAGGAAAGACATGGACAAATGTTGGATTAACAGATTCTCATCATATTGGAAGAGTTGTTATTAATAAAAACAACACAAATGAAGTGGTGGTTGGTGTAGTTGGTCATCTCTACACTTCAAACTCAGAGCGGGGAATATTCAAAACAGTTGATGGAGGAAAAACGTGGAATAATGTGCTATTTATAAATGATGATGTTGGAATTATTGACATTAGTGTTTCACCAACAAACCCAAATATCATGTTTGCTTCGAGTTGGGAACGCAACAGAAAGGCTTGGAATTTTGATGGAGATGGTGAAAATTCTGCTATTTACAAGAGCACAGATGCAGGAGACACCTGGGCTAAAGTAACCACCGATGAATCTGGATTCCCCGTTGGAAAGGGTATTGGTCGAATCGGGTTAACTATGTTCAATAACAACACCATTTACGCTATTCTCGATAATCAATTTCGCCGCCCAGAGCGACCTAAAGATACTGGCTCTGGTTTACAAAAAGGTGCTTTTACAAAGATGAGTGTTGCAGCTTTTTCAAAATTGGACAATGAAGAATTAAATCAGTACTTAAGGCGTCATCGATTTGCATTGAAATATTCAGCTGCTACTATTAAAAAAGCTGTTCAAGAGGGATCTGTAAAGCCTAGTGATTTGGCATTGTACATTGAGAATGCAAATTCTAACTTATTTAATTCTCAGGTAATAGGCGCAGAAGTCTATAAATCAAGTGATGGAGGCCTCTCTTGGGAAAAAACGCACAAGGATTATATAGACGGCCTCTACAATTCCTATGGCTATTATTTTGGTGTAATTGCTGTACATCCAATGAATCAAAATCATATTTATATATTGGGTGTTCCACTTTTAAAATCTGTTGATGGTGGAGTAACCTTTCAGTCTATTGGAAAAGAAAATGTGCACAGTGATCATCAAGCCATTTGGCTAAATCCAAAAGTTGAAGGACATCTTATTAATGGAAATGATGGCGGAGTCAATATTTCTTATGACAATGGTAAGAATTGGACAAAAAACAATTCTCCTGCTGTTGGGCAATTCTATTACATTACCGTTGACAATCAAAATCCTTATAATGTATACGGAGGTCTACAAGATAACGGTGTTTGGTTTGGTCCAAGTGATTACTCAGCATCGAAAAGCTGGGAGAGTAGAGGTCAATATCCATACAAGGCTATTGGTGGGGGTGATGGAATGCAAGTACAAGTAGATTCTCGAAATCCTAACATTGTTTACTCTGGCTCACAATTTGGCAACTATTCACGTCAAAATTTAGAAACTGGAAAACGCATTCGAATTAATCCAAAACACCAATTAGGTGAAGCACCGTATCGTTACAATTGGCAAACACCCATATTGTTGTCTCCTCACAATCAAGATATCCTGTATATGGGCGCAAATAAACTATTACGCTCCATGAATCAAGGAGAAGATTTTGAGGTTATTTCTGACGATTTAACAACTGGAGGTAAGAACGGTAACGTCCCTTATGGAACAATTACAACTATTTCTGAAAGTCCATTTCAATTTGGATTAATTTACACAGGTACTGACGATGGCTATATTAATGTGACTAAAAACTCTGGTGTGGCTTGGACCAAAATTTCTAGCACGTTACCTCCAAACTTATGGGTGTCAAGAGTTATCGCATCTAGGCACAAGAAAAACAGGGTTTATGCAACTTTAAATGGATACCGACAAGATGACTTCAAGCCGTACGTTTTCATGAGTGAAGACTTTGGTAATACATGGAGTTCCATAAGCTCTAACTTATCAAATACTGCTGCAGTAAATGTCATAAAAGAAGACTCATTCAACGAAGAATTATTGTTTATTGGGACTGATAATGGTACCTATGCAAGTTTTAATAATGGAATTTCCTGGGAAGCATTTTCTGAGGGCCTGCCAAATGTGGCGGTCCATGATTTGGTTATTCAGGAAGAAGCGCAAGATCTATTGGTGGGAACCCACGGAAGAAGCATTTACAAAGCAAAAATTACTTCCTTACAGCAGCATGGAAAAATTGGAAACAAAGACTTGATTATTTTTGATATTAAGCCCATCAAATCATCAAGAAGATGGGGTATGTCATGGAATCAATTTTACCCCGCTTTCGAGCCAGAGTTAATGATTGAATATTTTTCCAAAAATAGTGATCGTTTAGATATTAAAATATTTTCTGAAAAAGGCACCTTGTTAAATAAAATTCCTGTCAGTGTAGATGCAGGATACAACTATACTTCTTATGATTTAACTATAACAACCACTGCAAAGAGAGAACTCTTAACAGAAGATCCTAAGTCAGGTGTTACAGAAGCACAAAATGGTAAAATTTATTTAACAAAAGGCACTTACACGATAGATATTGGAGGTGAAACATCTATCTTAAAAATAAAATAGTGGTGTATAAAGATCAAGTATTATAACATAAAAAAACTCCAATTAATATCGTCAAACATCACATGAATTTTAAATTTTGAGGCGTTCGGCACACAACTTGTCCTAAAAACCCTTGTTATATCTACTTTAAATTTTAATAAAACGACTCTTAAATTTGTGTTGTTTCTAAGTGAGCAGTACCTTTGCTCTCCGTAGAAACTAATTCGATTCATATGAGTGGATTTTTTAAATCATCAGTAGGAAGAAAAGTAGCCATGGCACTATCCGCTTTTTTTCTAATGTTTTTTATTTTACAACATTTTGCCATCAATATTTTATCAGTTTTTAATCCAGATTTGTTTAACGAAGTATCCCATTTCATGGGAACCAACCCACTAGTCCAATTTGTCTTACAACCTATTTTAATTTTTGGTGTTGTGTTTCATTTCACTATGGGTTTTATATTAGAATTAAAAAATAGATCTGCCAGAAGTATTTCATATGCCGTGAATAATGGAAATGCAAATTCAAGTTGGATGAGCAGAAATATGATTTACAGTGGTGGTTTTATTTTAATATTCTTAGTCATTCATTTTATTGACTTTTGGATACCAGAATTAAATATCAAATATGTAATAGGAGACACCTCCGGCTTATTGGCTGACGGTAATTATAGATATTTCGAAGAGCTTCAACATAAATTTGTTCCAATTTGGCGAGTTATACTCTACTGTATTGGATTTGTATTTTTAGCTTTACATCTATTACACGGTTTTAACTCAGCATTTCAATCAATTGGTGCCAATAATAAATACACAAAATCTATTAAAGGCATAGGCAAGGCTTACGCTGTTTTAATTCCTCTTGGTTTTATCATAATAGCTTGCTTCCACCATTTAACTTACACACACTAAATCATACAAGTATGGCTTTAGATTCAAAAATTCCTGAAGGTCCGTTAGCTGATAAATGGACAACGCATAAAAATAATATAGATCTTGTTAATCCAGCAAATAAACGCTTGATTGATGTAATAGTAGTTGGTACGGGTTTGGCCGGTGGATCAGCAGCAGCAACATTAGCCGAGTTGGGGTACAATGTGAAAGCATTTTGTTTTCAAGATTCTCCGAGAAGGGCACATTCAATTGCAGCTCAAGGAGGAATCAATGCCGCCAAAAACTATCAAGGTGACGGAGATTCAACCTATCGTCTTTTTTACGATACGGTAAAAGGGGGAGATTACCGCTCAAGAGAAGCCAATGTGCATCGATTAGCTGAAGTCTCAACAAATATTATTGATCAGTGTGTGGCACAAGGTGTCCCTTTTGCCAGAGATTACGGTGGTCTACTTGACAATCGCTCTTTTGGTGGTGTCTTGGTATCAAGAACTTTCTACGCCAAAGGTCAAACTGGTCAGCAACTGTTGTTGGGAGCTTACTCAGCAATGAATCGGCAAATAGGACGTGGAAAAATAAAAATGTACAACCGACATGAAATGTTGGATGTTGTAATTGTTGACGGAAAAGCGCGAGGGATAATAACAAGAAACCTTGTGACTGGAGAAATTTAGAGGCATTCAGCCCATGCTGTAGTTCTTGGTTCTGGAGGATATGGAAACGTTTTCTATCTTTCTACAAACGCTATGGGAAGTAATGTTACAGCCGCTTGGAAGGCTCATAAGCGCGGTGCCTATTTTGCAAATCCATGTTATACTCAAATCCATCCAACATGTATTCCCGTATCTGGTGATCATCAATCAAAGCTAACCCTAATGTCAGAATCGTTGAGGAATGATAGTAGAATTTGGGTTCCAAAAAAATTAGAAGATGCAAAAGCTATTCAAAATAAAACTTTAAAACCAACAGAAATCACAGAAGAGAATAGAGATTATTTTTTAGAAAGACGTTATCCCGCCTTTGGAAATCTAGTCCCACGAGATGTCGCCTCAAGAGCTGCTAAAGAACGATGTGATGCTGGATTTGGAGTTAATGCTACTGGTGAAGCAGTCTTTCTGGACTTTGCCGCTGCGATTATTCGCTATGGTAAGGAACAAGCGCACATTAAAGGATTAGATGAAAATGACACTGAGATTATAGATAAACTCGGTAAAGATATTGTAAAGAGTAAATATGGGAATTTATTTCAGATGTATGAAAAAATCGTTGACGAAAACCCATATGAAACACCCATGATGATTTATCCTGCTGTTCATTACACAATGGGAGGTATTTGGGTCGATTATAATTTACAAACAACCGTGCCTGGCTTGTTCGCTATTGGTGAAGCAAATTTCTCAGATCATGGAGCTAATCGACTCGGTGCCTCAGCACTTATGCAAGGGTTAGCTGATGGGTATTTCGTACTTCCTTATACGATTGGTAATTATCTTTCTGATGACATTAGAACAGGTCCAATTTCAACAGATTCAAAGGAATTTGAAGAAGCCGAAGCCAATGTAAAAAAACAGGTTAATCATTTCATTCAAAACAATGGATCAAAATCCGTCGATTATTTTCACAAAAAATTAGGTAAAATCATGTGGAATAAGTGTGGCATGGCGCGTAATGAAAAAGATTTAAAAGATGCAATAAGAGAGATCTCTGAGTTAAGAAATGAGTTTTGGAAAGAGGTTAAGGTCCCTGGTGAATCAAACGAATTCAATGAAGAACTCGCAAAAGCTGGACGAGTTGCAGATTTTCTAGAGCTTGGTGAATTATTTGCGAAAGACGCTCTTGTGCGTGAAGAATCTGCAGGAGGACACTTTCGAGAAGAGTATCAAACCAAGGAAGGTGAAGCACAACGAAGAAAAGAATTTCAATTCGTATCTGCATGGGAATACAATGGTGAGCCTAAAGACGCAAAACTTCATAAAGAAAATTTAACTTACAAAAACATAGAGGTTAAAGAACGTTCCTACAAATAACAAATGCTATGAATTTAACACTACAAATATGGCGTCAAAAAAATGCCAAAACAAAGGGAAAAATTGTAGAATATCCTATTAAAGATATTTCACCTGACATGTCTTTTCTTGAAATGTTAGATGTTCTAAACAGTCAATTAATTACTCTAGGAGAAGAACCAGTAGCTTTCGATCACGATTGTAGAGAAGGGATTTGCGGTTCTTGTTCTTTATACATTAATGGTGAAGCTCACGGACCAGACCGTCGGGTAACCACTTGCCAATTACACATGAGAAAATTTAAAGATGGTGATACTATTTTTATTGAACCGTTTCGTGCGAAAGCCTTTCCAGTTATCAAGGACTTAATTGTTGATCGTTCTGCATTTGATCGGATTCAACATGCAGGAGGTTTTATTTCTGTTAATACTTCAGGTAATACTCAAGATGGAAATGCCATTCCAATTTCAAAACATGATGCTGACACTGCAATGGATGCGGCGACGTGTATTGGTTGTGGGGCTTGTGTTGCAACTTGTAAAAATTCGTCAGCGATGCTATTTGTTGGAGCAAAAGTTTCACAGTATGCTTTACTCCCACAAGGTCAAGTAGAAGCTACTAGTCGTGTTGAAAATATGGTAGCACAAATGGATCTTGAAGGATTTGGGAATTGCACGAATACCGGAGCTTGCGAAATTGAGTGTCCCAAAGGAATTTCTTTAGAGAATATAGCTCGAATGAATAGAGAACTTATGAAAGCCAGTTTAAAATAATTAAAAGTGTGATTTCTAATTTAGACTGCGCATGAAAAAACTCATATTACGCTGCTCATATGTGTTCGTCATAACACTTACTAGTGCAGCCCTACATGGGCAAGAAAACAACAAGCAATCCTCTACCTCTAACTTGAACATTGAAAATGATTTATTTGATGCCAAAGCGCTTATGCAACGTGTCAAATTTTTGTCTTTAGATTCTCTAGAAGGTAGAAAAACTGGAGAGCGTGGTAATCTTATTGCCAGAAACTACATCATTGAGCTATTCAAAAAATATGACATTGATCCTTTTTCAAATAATTACTTACAACCCTTTAGTTTTAAAAATCGTCGTGATAACAAAACTTATCAAGCAGCCAATATTTTAGGCTTGATAAGAGGTAGTCAATACCCAGAAAAATATATTGTTCTTTCAGCGCATTATGATCATGTTGGTATTATTAATGGTGCTATATATAATGGTGCCGATGATGACGCTTCAGGTGTCAGTGCCTTATTCGCCTTAATTGAATACTTGGATAAAAATCCATTAAAATACTCAGTTATTATCGCTGCATTTGATGCTGAAGAACTTGGTCTTAAGGGTGCTCAACATTTTTTAAAATCCTTTCCTCAAGCAAAAGAAAACATTTTATTGAACATAAATTTGGACATGATTGGTAGGAATGATGACAACCAAATGTTTGTGGTTGGGGCAAATTTACATGAAGAGTTAAAGCCCTTAATTAATGACTTAAAGCTTCCTGAAAACTTTTACTTGTTGTCCGGTCATGACGGAACAGATAAAAAACAAAATTGGACATATTCATCAGATCATGGAATATTTCACAAATCAAATATTCCTTTTTTATATTTTGGAGTCGAAGATCATGAAGACTATCATGAACCTACCGATGATTATGAAAATATTCAAAAAGTATTTTATACCAAAGCTGTCATGACTATTATATCTGTAGTCGAAAGAATTAATTACAGCTTGTATTAAAAGTACTTCTCTTTTACTTTTAGACTAACATTTACAATCATAAAGGTGGCCATAGAAGGTAATAACCATCCCAAGTTAAAGGATGAAAAAGGGATCTCTTCAAGAAGTGTTTTTAACCATGTCGTCACATTATCACTACTCAAAACATCCAAAAGACTAAACATTATGGTTACAACAATCACAGCCTTGAAAACGACATTTGATGCCCACTTGGGTGGAATAATATTAAGAAAAATCAATACAATCATGATTGGATAAGCAATCATTAAAATGGGTAAGGCAACATCAATGATATAACTCACATCCAGCTGTCCAATAAATACTCCTATGAGACAGAACACGAGTACCATAAACACATATACATGTTTTGACTTTTTAAACAATCCTTGAAAGAAATCTGCAGTGCCAACAATGACAGCAACAGCAGTGGTAAAGCATGCTAAAGACATCAGGACACTTAGAGATATATTTCCAAATTTACCTAAAGTTCTCTTTGCTATTTCTTGGAGTAATTCAGACCTAGATATTTGATAGGGTAGCTCTATATTCAAAGTTGCCCCTAAATAAATAAGCCCCAAGTAAATTATCAATAAACAAAACATTGCAATACATCCCGAGCGTACAATGACAATTCTTTTGTCATTAAAAGACGTATATCCTTTCAAGTTTAAAGATATAACAACAACACCTCCAGTCAATAATCCAGCAATAGCATCGTAGGTTTGGTATCCCTCAAAAAACCCATTTAAAAATGGAGAATCTATTGTTACTAACCTGATGTCTTCTGATCCCGAAAACACTCCCACTCCGATGATAAATAATAAAATAATAACAATAATGGGAGTTAGATATTTACCAAGAACATCTAATACTTTTCCTCTATTGAGAGCAAATAAGAACACTAAAGTAAAGTAAACACTACTTGTCAATAATGAACCTGTTCCAAAAAATGGTTCAATAGCCATTTCATGAGTAACAGCAGCCGTTCGTGGTACAGGTAATAACACCGCAATTATATAAATACATAGGCTAAATAAAAGGCTAAATAAAGGAGAAACTTTATTTCCAAAGTCCAACATTGTCCCCTGAAGTCTTGCATGTGCAAGTAAGGCAGCTAAAGGAATCACAACTGCAGAAAGAACAAACCCTAAAGCAACCAACCACCAATCAACTCCTGCGTTAAATCCTAAAAGTGGCGGTAATATGAGATTTCCTGCACCAAAAAATGCTGCAAATATAGCAAACCCAAACACATAGGTTTCTCTAGTTTTATTCATAAAGTCATTTATCTTTGTCTAAGATAAACATTTCTATATATGGCTAACTTTGTCGTTTATCAAAACGCAAAAGTTCACTACACAGACACGGGTAAAGGAGAAGCTGTTGTACTCTTGCACGGATTCTTAGAAAATTTAAGCATGTGGAATGACTTAGTTCCTTACTTAACCAAAAATTATAGAGTAATTTGTATCGATTTATTGGGTCATGGAGCGTCTGAGGGGCTCAACAATACCCATCCTATGCATATCATGTCAGAGGCAGTTTACTCTGTTATTCATAGTTTAGATTTAAGACAAATCATTCTCATTGGTCATTCAATGGGCGGTTATGTTAGCCTCGCATTACTAGAAAAATATAGCTCTTTAATAAAAGCAGTCTGTCTCATCAACTCAACTGCCGTTGCAGACACGGAAAAGAGAAAAAAACAAAGACTGAAAGCAATACGATTAGCAAAAAATAATTCTCAAGAATTTATAAAATTAATGACATCCACATTTTTTAACGTTGAAAGTGCCAAACAATTCAAGAACGAATTAAACTCGCTTCAATTCGATGCCTTAAAGATGTCTCCAAACAATATTATCGCAGCTATTGAAGGAATGAAAAATAGAAAAGATAGACTTAAATTATTTCAATCATACCGCCTACCAAAAATGGTCATACTAGGTAGAAAAGACTCTATAATTAATTTTAAAAAAGAGCAAGATTATTATCACAATACTGATATTCAAATCGTAGAACTGTCTAATGGTCATATGAGTCATATTGAGAATAAAGAAGGTTTTACTTACAATATAATGCATTTCATCGAAAATATATAAAGTTTAAACGATAAGTTAAGATTTATATCTAAATTTAATAGCCCAAAATCCCTAACTTATGAAAACCTCTAATTTAAAAAATTACACTTTATCAAAATTCTATTGTAACATCTTTGGTCATCACTATGATATCTCCAAAAAAGTAACCCAACATGTCAAAGAATACACTTGTACATGTTGCAAAAAACAAATGACTACCAATGGTAATGGAAGATTGACAGAGTTAACAACAGTTTTTGAAGACATTAATTCTGTTTTAGAATATATGCACAAAAGACGCTCAATACGACTGAATCAAAAATTAGCCTCTTAATTCAGTTGCAAGACATGACTCATAACCGGTCTAATTTCGTATTATTCGTAACGATTAATTGCATTCCACCCTTGTGCTTTTATAGGGATCTTCGTGTCTCCACGTGTGACTAAGTGCATGCCTGAAGACTGCTCGGTAATATATCCAATAACCGTTAAATGAGGATTTCCTTTTATGTTTGGAAAATCTTTTTGAGATATCGTCATTAACAATTCGTAATCTTCTCCACCATTCAAGGCTACTGTTGTGCTATCAATATTAAATTCTTCACAGGTGGAAATAACCTGAGGGTCCAAAGGTATTTTGTTTTCATAAAGATCACAACCCACCTTCCCTTGCTGACATAAATGTATGATCTCTGAAGAAAGACCGTCACTGATGTCTATCATAGACGTTGGTTTTACCTCTAAATCTTTCAATAGTTGAATCACATCTTGTCTTGCTTCAGGCTTTAATTGACGCTCTACTATATAAGCATATTGATCAAGTTCCGGCTGGCTCTGAGGATTTATTTTAAAAACTTCTTTTTCGCGTTCTAATACTTGGAGTCCTAAATAGGCTCCTCCCAAATCACCTGACACAACCAACAAATCATTTGGTTTTGCTCCACTTCTGTAAACAACATCCTTTTTCTTTACTTGACCAAGCGCTGTAACCGAAATGAGTAATCCCGAAGTCGATGAAGTAGTGTCTCCTCCAACTACATCAACGCCGTAATAATCTGCTGCTGTTTTTATTCCTTTGTACAATTCTTCTAATGCCTCAAGGGAAAACCTGTTTGATACGGCTATTGAAACAGTAATTTGAGTCGCTTGTGCATTCATCGCATAAATATCTGATAAATTGACCACCACAGCTTTGTATCCCAAATGTTTCAATGGCATATAACTTAAATCAAAATGCACACCTTCCACGAGTAAATCTGTAGAAACAACCGTAGTTTTATTCTTGTAATTCAGAACAGCTGCATCATCCCCAATTCCTTTAATCGTAGTGTCGTTATTGATTGTAATGGACTTTGTTAAATGATTGATGAGCCCAAACTCCCCAAGTGACGTTAAAGGAGTACGCGATTGATTTTTATCTTCTATCATATGCCAAAAGTAATATGAATTTGGGCTTAGTACCAAAATAAGTGGAAATTATCTTTAGAGATTCTTATTTCTAAATAAGAACTCACTAGATAGTATAATAAAAACCTATGAATCCATATAGGAATATAATGTTAGCTTATGTTGAAAAACTCTGCTTATGTTGTATATTTGCTCTCTATTTAGAACTAATCTATTTAAACAATGATTAAAGTTTCAGAGACAGCAAAAATTAAGGTCGTAGAACTCATGCAGCACGATGGTTTTAGCCCAAAAGAGCACTTTGTTAGAGTTGGGGTTAAAAGTGGTGGATGTTCTGGACTGTCATACGACTTAAAATTTGACGACAAACAAGAGAATGATGACAAGATGTTTGAAGATAATGGTATAAAAATTATTGTTGACAAAAAAAGCTTTCTGTATCTCATTGGTACGATCCTTGAATACTCGGGGGGATTAAATGGATCAGGATTCGTTTTTAATAACCCAAATGCAAACCGCACTTGTGGTTGTGGGGAATCTTTTTCGTTATAATAAGACACTATGAGTAATAAATATACTGAGGACGATTTACGTGAAGAGTTAAAAACCAAAGAATATGAATATGGTTTTTACACAGATATAAAATCTGACACCTTTCCTGTTGGACTGAATGAAGACGTAGTTCGAGCTATTTCAAAACGAAAACAGGAACCAGATTGGATGACTGATTGGCGCCTCAATGCCTTTAAAATCTGGAAGGAAATGGCAGAACCCGAATGGGCAAATGTGCATTATGACAAACCTGATTTTCAAGCTATCTCCTATTATTCTGCTCCAAATAGTAAACCAAAATACAATAGTTTAGATGAAGTAGATCCAGAATTGTTAGACACCTTCAAAAAACTGGGTATTTCGATTGATGAACAAAAGAAGTTAGCTAATGTTGCTATGGATGTTGTTGTAGATTCTGTTTCAGTAGCGACAACTTTTAAAAAAACACTCGCAGAGAAAGGAATCATTTTCATGAGCATTTCTGAGGCCATTCAAAAACATCGTGATCTTGTCAAAAAACACCTTGGAACTGTCGTGCCACAAAAGGATAATTTTTACGCAGCTCTAAATTCTGCAGTTTTTAGTGATGGATCTTTTTGCTACATCCCAAAAGGTATCAGATGTCCAATGGAACTTTCTACGTATTTTAGAATTAATCAAGCAGGTACAGGACAATTTGAAAGAACACTAGTTATTGCAGATAAAGAAAGCTATGTTAGTTATTTAGAAGGATGTACTGCCCCAAGTAGAGATGAAAATCAACTCCATGCAGCTGTAGTAGAATTAATAGCACTTGATGACTCTGAAATAAAATATAGTACCGTGCAAAATTGGTTTCCTGGAAGTGTGGATGGTAAGGGAGGGGTTTTTAATTTTGTTACAAAAAGAGGTGTTTGTGAAAAAAATGCAAAAATATCTTGGACTCAGGTAGAAACAGGTAGTGCTGTAACATGGAAATATCCATCTTGTATTTTAAAAGGAGATAACTCCATAGGAGAGTTTTATTCAATTGCTGTAACCAATAATCATCAGCAAGCTGACACGGGAACTAAAATGATCCACATTGGAAAAAATACAAAATCTACAATAATTTCAAAAGGTATTTCTGCAGGAAAATCACAAAACAGTTACCGAGGATTAGTGCAAATTAATTCTAGAGCTGAAAATGCTAGAAATTTTTCTCAGTGCGATAGCTTACTAATGGGGAATGAATGTGGTGCTCATACATTTCCGTACATTGAAGCTAAAAATAAAACTGCCCAAGTTGAACATGAGGCTACAACTAGTAAAATTGGAGAAGACCAAATTTTCTATTGTAATCAAAGAGGTATTGATACTGAAAAAGCTATAGCATTAATTGTTAATGGATTTAGTAAAGACGTGTTAAATAAACTTCCTATGGAATTTGCTGTTGAAGCACAAAAATTACTTGAAATTTCATTAGAGGGATCTGTTGGATAAAAAATTATTTAAAATGAATTTGTATAGAATATTAATTTGTATTTCACTTTTATCATTTAGTTGTAACGGAAAACAAGATGTCAAAACCCCTACTAACAATTTATTAGAAACTAAAAATGATGATCAAATAATAATTAGTGGAGATTATATATTTTATGACAATGCTGGGGTTCTACAAACTAACAAAAATGTTTATGGAATTATTATTAATGATAAAGCTGAAGAACTAAATAAAAAATTAAGTTCTATCAAAGAAAATGAATTTGACTTTGTCCCAGTCATTTTAAAAGGCAAATTATTTAATAAAAAAGAAAATGAAGAAGGTTGGTCAGTAAAGTTTGAAATTATAGAAATAGTTGAAATTATTAAAAAATAAAAATAGTTATGTTAAGTATTAAGAATTTGCATGCCAAAATTGATGATAAAGACATTCTAAACGGCATCAATCTAGAAGTGAAAGCAGGAGAAGTTCATGCTATTATGGGACCAAATGGTTCAGGAAAAAGTACACTAGCATCTGTTATTGCTGGAAAAGAAGAATATGAAATTACTAATGGAAGTATTGATTTAAATGATGAGTCTATTGATGATTTATCTGCTGAAGAAAGAGCTCACAAAGGTATTTTTCTTTCATTTCAATATCCTGTTGAAATTCCAGGAGTTTCTGTTACTAACTTTATTAAAACAGCAATTAACGAAACTCGAAAAGCTAGAGGGGAAAAAGAAATGCCTGCTAAAGAAATGTTGAAACTTTTAAAAGATAAATCTAGCCTTTTAGAAATTGATAGAAAGTTTTTATCTAGGTCAATAAATGACGGATTTTCTGGTGGTGAAAAAAAGAGAAATGAGATTTTTCAAATGGCAATGTTAGAGCCTAAACTAGCTATTTTAGATGAAACAGATTCTGGATTGGATATTGATGCCTTAAGAATTGTTGCTAACGGAGTTAATAAATTAAAAAGTTCTAAAAA
>Ga0115568_10001425_pt1 | contig 17187 bp, 15 predicted proteins | sample COGITO_mtgs_1204_FD_87296 | JGI IMG/M metagenome (GOLD analysis project Ga0115568, IMG submission 87296) | Pelagic marine microbial communities from North Sea - COGITO_mtgs_120426 | ecosystem: Environmental > Aquatic > Marine > Epipelagic | place: Germany:Helgoland, sampling site Kabeltonne...
GCATCGCGAAGTGCTTGAGCTGATTCATGTCCTCTGGTTTGGTGAGCAGCGATCCAATCACACAAGCGAGTCCGACACTGATTACCATCAGCAGCATACGCGCACCAACCAGATCTGGGTCACTACTCAACAACACGCCCTCTTCCAGACCCAGCAGCTTCACTGCCGGCGCATCGAAGGCTTTGACGAACATCAACAGAATCGTCATGATCCAGCTGACAATCAGAGCGGCGAGTTCGCCCTTACCGGTGGTACGCCACCACAACCAACGCATAACGCCTGGCATCACACCGGCCGAACCGAGTACATAGGCAAGCGTCAGCAATTGATTAATATTCTCCGCTTGAAAGGAAATATATGCACCAGCAACTGCCATAAAGATGGTCGCGAAACGTGCAATTGTAACGTAGTTCTTTTCGGTCGCATTGGGATTAATGAAACGACGGTAAATGTCGTTCACCAAATACGAGGAACCCCAGTTAAACAGTGTACTGATGGTCGAAATGAACGCAGCCATCAACGCTGCCACCAACAGGCCGCGGAGCCCCACCGGTAGGATCATCACAATCATCCTCGGATAAGCCGCGCCTTGGTCGACGACATCGAGATCTGGAAGCAGAATCATCGAACACAGCGCCACCAACACCCATGGCCATGCCATCAGCGAGAAGTAAACAACGGTGTGCAACAGCTGAGCATAGCTGGCATGCTTCGAGTCCTTACTCGCCAGCAAGCGCTGCGCTTGGTAACCACCGCACAAACCAACGCCAATCCAAAGAAAGCCAAAATAACCGATCGCATTCCACATCGACATCTGCCCGTTGCCACTGCCGACCTGCGGCGCAATGCTGAGTTGATTGCCGCCCCATTCGCCCATCGCTTTGAGCTGTTCAACCATCGCATCCAAGCCGCCAACCGCGCGCACAGAAAGCGTTGCCAACAACAGCGTGCCGGTGGTGGCCAAAATAAACTGAATAAAGTCAGTGTACACCACCCCGAACAGTCCGGACAGTCCACACATCAAAATCGCGACAGTGACCACACCAATTGTCACCGCCAATTGCGACTCAGGCGGTAAGCCCATTGCTTCAGAAGCGATCGTTTCCATCGCCTTGATCACCCATGCGGAAATCAAAGGGCAAATCACAATCGCACCCCATGCGCCCGACCAACCACGCAACGCCTTCGCGGGTGTGCCGTCGTAACGCGCTTCCATAAATTCGATATCTGTGACGAACGCCATACGACGCCACTTACGACCGAAATACACCGCCGCCAAAGCCCCACCGATCAGCGGTGCCCAGAATTGCCAGATGTAGTGCACCCCGTGACTGCGTACCAGAGCGGTCACCCATAACGGGGTATCCGCAGCAAAGCTCGTCGCAATCATCGATGTACCACCGATGTACCAAGGCAACGAACGCCCAGAAACGAAGAAAGAATCCATATCCTCCCCCCCTTTTTTGGTAAAATATAAGCCGACGCCGATCAGTGACAGCAAAATTGCCACGATAACGATATAATCAAGAAGTTCTAAGGAGTACATAATAGGATAGGGTAGGATCTTCTAATTAACTAGTAAATCCGTCGAGACTTTCTTTACACAAAAAACGACCTCCAACTTGCCCCCCCTGCAAACAGAGCGGCAACGCCTCCTCCACCCTGCTCAACAACTGTAGCCGCGACGTAAAAGACTACTCAGCGAACGGCCGAACAGCATCACCTTCGACTCGTTTCGGGCGCCGAGCGCTGCACAGAAAAGCACTGACCATCAGCCATCGGCGACAACATGCCAACCACGCCACAATCTTCGCGTTCAGTGCCTGCACGACTTGTGGATATTCCGCACTCACATCTGTGCGCTCTAAGCGATCCTCAGGAAAACGAAAGAGTTCAACCTGTCTGGGTTGACGACCAACCAGCAACTTCCAGCGCCCATCACGAATCGAATGCAAGGGCCAATCCTGCATTGCACGCTGCGCATGACTCGACACCGTCGCAATATGGCCATGGGCAAAATGCCTCGCGGGAAAATGCCCCGTCAGCACAGCTGCACGGCTCGGTGAGCACACCCCACTAGCCACCGTGAACTGATTAAAATCAGTCCCCTGAGCCGCAAGACGATCGATATTAGGCGTCTTTAACCACGGGCGGCCATGACAAGCTCAAGTCGCCCCACCCCAATCGTCGGCAAAGATAAAGACTATGTTCGGACGTGCCCCCCGACCACAAGCCGCCCGCAGCTCAGGCCCGCGCGCACTCATTGCAGCTCCTGATAGTCGGAACTCGCAATCAGCGCGCCACTTTTTACATTCACAAACCAAGCAGTCGTACCAGCCAGCAGCCTCGCAGAGGCAACCCAACCTGCTTCGGTTTTTGACAGAACAGCTGGCGACTCCACCCAAGTGCGCTCACTACTGACTCCGGTATCGACCGTCGAAACCAGCACCGCATCCTGCAACGTTTTAGTCGAGCGGAAGGTCACCTGAAAACGGCTCCCCTGAAAAGACTGATCCAGCTGCACACACCACGGCCCTTGCGCACTCAACACACTATCCGCAAAAACGTAACTCTCAGGGCGCGCCCAGCCCGGCCCATGGCCATGCCCCATCTTCGGAATTAGCGACACCATATGCGTTCCCGCGACCTGACCATAAGAGGCTGCAAATCGGTCCATCGGAAAATGAGCATCTTCTGGCCAAGAGAACCACAGGCTCGGCATCGTCGCACGCTGCAAACGCAGCATCGGATCCCAAACTTGCTTGTAAGTTTCATTATTGTGCAAACTCTTACCATAGATGTTCTCGGCAGTCGCCAAGTCACCGCAACCATAGGTCGGAATCGCAAACGCAAAACGCTGATCCAGACCGATCACCGTACTGGTGATGACCCCACCCCAAGAAATACCCATCAACCCGATGCGACTGGCATCGACATCTGGCAGCGAGCGCAGCAACGAATTGGCGAGAATCGTATCAGCGACCGCGTGATACATCCACTGATTCCGAATGGGCTGAGCCGAGTCATGGTAGATACCCTTGCGCGCCGGCCCCGACCACTCGTGGCGCTGCCAACGTAGCGAATCGTCATTGGTCGCCGCTCGATCCAATTGCCCCTCCACTGCGACGCTGATTGCGGCATAACCACGCTGATTCCACTCCTGTACCCAATTCTTAAAGGCAGTCCCACCACCGCCATGCACCAGCACCACGGCCGGCACCTTGCCCTCGCGCTGGCTAGGATAACCGAGCCACGCAAACACTTTCGTCGGCTGTCCCTTCCAGTCCAAGGCATCATAATAGATCGCCGCTAAATCGTCACTCGAAGGGTACCCCTCTGCCAGCTGCATTTTAGGGGCCGTAGTCAAGTTCGACAGCGCTTCCACTGCTGCACATGATTCAGCCAGCTGAAATCCACTACCTCCAGCCGACGACCGACTCGAGCCCGCAACGGTTCCGACCACTTCGTTAACGGTGAGCGCTTTATTCACATCCATGTCCATGCGCTGAAAATGTACCTGCCGCAACCGACGCTCCTCTCTCCAAGTGAGCAATTTATCATTATTACGATCCGCCAACTTCAAAACCACAGAATCCGCCTCAGCAGATGCGAGCACCCCATCGTTATCTTTATCCCGTCGGTGATAATCAGCCTGCCAAAAATCGAAAAATTCGGCTTCGGTAACCGTTTCATCCTGATTGACATCCATATTCCGATGTAGACGCAGCAACCCAGGGTTTGAAAATGCGGTAAAAGCTCCAAGGCACAAACCGATGCCAACCAGTCTACATTGAACAATACTCATGTTTTGCTATTTTCTAGTTTTGATAACAACACAGCCTTCGACCAGCTGCGTTTCAAAAACCGCCAGCAACTTGGTAGTCTTGCGCGAGCCACAACACACGCGACAGAACTGATGACTGAGGTATAACGGCACGTCCTCAACCGCCGGTCGCACGGCCTACATCCAAACCGAGGCCCTCGCAACCAAGAGCACGACTCTCAAAACAATACCTTTAAGGGGCCGTGCCGGCCATTTCCTGCAAAGACAGACTGCCATCTCCGTCTTTATCCATCCGTGTAATATGTCGCTGCCGAATGAGTCGCTCCTCTTCCCAAGTGAGCACACCATCTTGGTTCTGATCCGCTAGCTTCATAAACACGGGATCCACATCAGTCGCAGTGAGCATTTTATCATTGTCCTGATCCCGCCGATTGTAGTCCGCTTCCCAAAAAGCAAAAAATTCGTCTGCAATCACGATTCCATCATAATTGACATCCATCTTAGCATGTATGCGCGCCAACCCGGGGTTCGCAAATGTAGTCAACGAACCAAGGAATAACCCTAGTCCAACCAGTCTTAATTTACCTATATTCATACTCTGATTGTAGTGTTTGTTCGAATAAAAGCAACGATGCTCTGCAGGGCATTAGGCAGGACGGCCATTCTGCCCCGCCGGAGACGCATTGAATGTCTCAGGCAAGCGATTGACGCGTTGCCTGAGACCTCAATAAAAATCACCGCAGACTACTCTGCGGCATCAGCGGCCTGCTCTAGGGCAACTTTGCGCGCCTCGACCGCTGCCTTGGCCTGCCTGGACAGCTCTGCTGCCTTGGCACTCTCCTGCGGGTCACCGACATCACCCCCACGGGCAATCATCACCGGATACTGCTCATCCCACCATGTATCATAAGCCGCAATAAGCTCGGCAACCAGCTCTGGATAAGCCTTCGCTAGATCGTTTTTGCAGGCAGGATCCTGTTTGACATCCACCAGCATCCAGTGCCCGGGCGCGGTCACGCCCCAATGCTCCTGAGCCGTTCCGTAGGCATACGTCGTGGTCGTCAGCCCATTGCGAACGGCACGCATTGTGGTGCACTGGCTTTGAAAATCAGCACAGACTGGATCTTGGCACTCAGCGCTGCGCAGCAGCAGATAGTTGCCCTTGCGCACCGCACACATCGCGTACTTGTGAGACGCAGCGGTGCCGGCTGGCCAACGCCCAACATTCTGAAACAGGTAGCGGCTGCCATGCTCCCATGTATTTCCCTGCAACAGCGGCAGCAGACTGTAGCCCTCCAGCTCGTCTTGCACTTTGCTCGGAATCTCCGCACCAGCCAATTGACACAGTGTCGGCAGCACATCCAGATGCGCTGTTAGAGTGTCGACGGTTGTCGGCTCCCAGTTCCCTGGCCACTTCCAAAACGACATGGCACGCGTGCCGCCCTGCCAAACCGTTGCTTTACAGCCACGCATTCCGGCATTGTAGACGTCCAGCCCCTCGGTCACGCCATTGTCATTCATAAAGATAACAATCGTGTTCTCATCCAAGTCGCGCTGCTCAAGAAAGGCCTCGAGACGACCCAGGTTTTGGTCGATATTTTCAATCATCGCCAAATAAGTCGCATGGGTTTTGTTCAACCCTTTCGCTTTATACTTGGCAATCAGGTCTTCTGGCGCGTCGAGCGGCGTATGCGGCGAATACGGGCACAGATAGAGGAAGAATGGCTGCTCACCGCATTCATCAATAAAGGTCATCGCCTCGTCAAAATAAACATCCTCGCGGAAGCCCTTGCTCGGCATCCGCTTGTTATTACGAATAATATCCACGTCGAAATGCTCGCGCGGCCCTTGCTCATTGGTCGCGGTCCAATCGAAGCCGCGCTGATGCGGCGCATAGCCAGGGCGGTAGCTCAAGTGCCATTTACCAATCCAGCCGGTCTTGTAGCCGGCGCCCTGCAAAATCTGCGGCAGCGTCACCGCTTCCTTAAAAAGGTGCTCGCGCGGTTCGAGCGTGTGCGTGACGCCGTTGCGAAATTCATGCATGCCGGTCAGCAACGCCGCACGGGTCGGCGAACAGGACGGACTGACATAAAAATGATCGAAGCGCACACTTTCATCATGCATGCGATCCAGATTCGGTGTCTCCAAAACCGGATGGCCGTGGCGACCGACATCCCCATAACCTTGATCATCGGTCAGAATGAGAATAATGTTTGGCTGCTCAACGGCGACATCGCTCGCAACGGCAGGCAAACCGCCACCGATAGAAGACAATAGTGCGAACACAAACAATGACGGGCGCCGAAGGTAAGATAACATCATAATGATACATAATATCATTCTCTAGAGGTCAAGGGGAAGTTTCGAATTCGCAGAAGCACCCCGATACCCAACGAAACAATAGTATTCACAAACATTTGCCCTCCGCAGCATCTCTATTTAGAAAAACAAACATGAAACTCGTAGGAAGCTTAGCTCTCATCGTCGCACTGTATAGCCCGCTACCAAATGCCGGCAAGGCCTCTGCAGCGCAGACGCCCGCAGTCACACAGCCCAACATTTTAATCATTCTAACCGACGACCAAGGGCTTTCCGACCTCGGCTTTTACGGCAACCCCTCACTCGAAACACCCAACCTCGATGCGCTCGCCAGCCAAAGCGTGCGTCTGGATGATTTTTTAGCCTCGCCGACGTGCTCGCCCACCCGCGCCGCGCTGATGACTGGTCAGCATGAATTCAAAGTCGGCATTACACACACCATCAGCGGCCGCAGTGTCCTCAAGCCCGGCATACCGACCCTTGCCGAGCACTTTCAAGCGGCAGGTTACCGCACCGGAATCTTCGGCAAATGGCACCTCGGCGAGACCTACCCAAGCCGCCCGCAGGACCGCGGCTTTGACGAAGTTTTCATCCACCTCGGCGGCGGCATCGGTCAGACGCCCGATTATTGGGGCAACACCTACTTCGACCCTCAGATTCAGCATAACGGCAAATGGACAGCCACCGCCGGACACTGCACTCAGCTTTTTTTCCAACACGCATCGCTCTGGATCGACCAAGCCGACTCACGACCATGGCTTGCCTACCTGGCGCTCAACGCACCACACACTCCGCTCCAGATCGACGCTACGCTGGTGCAGAAGTATTCAGACAAAGGTCTCCCCGAATCCCAAGCACGCTTCTATGCATTGATCGACGACATCGATCAGCAATTAGGCAAGCTACTCAAAAAGCTCGATCACACCGGCCTGGCCGACAATACCATCTTGCTCTTTATGGGCGACAATGGCAGCGCCAAGGGCGGTCGCCCCGATCAGATGGAGTACAACGCCGGCCTGCGAGGCACCAAGGCCTCGCCCTTTCAAGGCGGAGTCCGCGTCCCTTGCTTTATTCGCTGGCCCGCCGGCAACCTCCACGGCGGACGCGCGATCGAGACGCTCACCAGCATCAGCGACATCTTCCCCACTCTGGCCGAATTGGCAGGCATTCCGCTCGGCCCCCACACGCCAACCGATGGCCGCTCGCTAGTCCCCCTACTGTCAAACGACGCCAGCGCAGCTTGGCCCAACCGCAGCATCGTCACACACGTCGGCCGCTGGCCCAACGGGTCCGCCGAAGCATTCAAACACCAAGGCAGCGCCATCCGCAATGAACGCTTCACGCTAGTCAACGGACACGCGTTGTACGACTTGAACAACGATCCTAGCGAACAAAACGATGTCGCCCAAGCATTCCCCGAGGCCTTTCAATCACTGACCGAGCAATACAACCGCTGGTGGAATACTGTACAGCCACACATTGAGTCCGTGCCGCCGATCATGGTCGGCCACCCCGCCGCCCCCGTCAGCCATTTAACTTGCATGGACTGGAACGCCTCGACGATTGAGGATCAGGGCGACAAATATCCACCCTGGAATCAACACTACGTGCGCACCCTTGCGAGCGAAGGCACGCTCGAGAACATCGCAGGGTTCGGCGCGTGGAAGCTCGAATTCGCCCGCTCGGGCACCTACCGCATTACACTGCGCAAATTCCCCGAAGAAGCCAACGATGAAGCGGCGACACTTAAAGCCGGCACCGCCACCATACTGCTGGGTGAGCAAACCTATACCCAAGCCATCCCCGCGGGCACCAAATCCGTCGACTTTGAGCTGCAAATCGAACAAGCGGTCACTACCTTCGAAACGCAACTGCAGACGACCCACTCCGCAGCGCCCGCGCACGGGGCCTTTTTTGTACGTATCGAATATCTCACGACAGCCTCAAACTGACGCAGATTGAGGCGACTCGATCGCCCCCACCCCGACCTGAGCGGCTTTAAGTACGGAACAACAGCCCAATCGGTTATACAAATGCGATTCAGCGCACTGCGCTTTAGCGGAGCCAAGGCGATGGGCAAGGTCCCCCAACACACGTGCAGGCTGCGAAGATTGCATCGTCGCGACTTTTTCGAGGCTGCCATCCGATTCGACTTGCTGAGCCCAGATTCCTTCGGAATCTAGCATACTATTAAAATGAAATCCACACGCCCCAATATCATTCACATTCTGGTCGATGACCTCGGTTACGGCGATTTCAGCTTCTTCAACAAAGGCATCAGCGAGACGCCCTTCCTTGATCATTTTATCCAGGAGAGCACCTGCTTGTCCCAGCACTACACCAGTTCGCCGGTCTGCAATCCCTCACGCGCGTCGCTACTCACTGGACGCTACCCGCACCGTACGGGCTCAATTGATACGCTGGAATGGCGTGGACTCGAACGTCTGGACCTCAACGAAACCACGATTGCCGACATTCTAGGCGGCGCAGGTTATCGCACCGGACTCATTGGCAAATGGCACCTCGGCGCGTTTGACCCGCGCTACAAACCAGAAAAGCGCGGCTTCGACGAAGCCATTTGCTTTCGCGGCGGCATGCACGACTACTATGACTGGCGTCTCGAATCCGGTGACCGCGTACTGCGTGCCGATGGACGCTATTTGACCGACTATTGGACCGATGAAGCGCTCGAATTTTTAAAGCGCAGCCCTCAAGACCCATTTTATCTACACCTCACCTATAACGCACCGCATACCCCACTACAAGCACCCGATGAGGATATGGCGGTGTTCCGCGACCGCGAAGATTTGAGCGAGGCAGTTAAAACTCTCTACGCAATGATCCGCCGATTGGACCGCAACATCGGCCGCCTGCTTGAAAGCGTCGATCGGATGGGACTCCGCGAAAACACACTGATCATTTTTTCCAGCGACAATGGGCCTCAATTTGGCGGTGATGGTGATGAATGCCTGGATCGCTTCAATTGCCAATTACACGGCGCCAAAGGCTCGACCTACGAAGGCGGCATCCGCGTGCCCGCGATTATGCGCTGGCCCGCCGGGCTACAAAAATGCGAACAAGGCGAACAAACCTTCTTTCATATGTGCGACTGGCTGCCGACGATCCTGAGCCTCGCTGGAATCGAACCGCCCGCCGACATCAAGCTCGATGGCGTCGACCAGAGTGCCGTATTACGCGGCGAAGTCGCCGCCTACGAACCCAAGCGCTGCTGGCAGTGGAACCGATACGATCCTGTTATCGAACACAACGCCGCCATCCGTGACGGCGATTGGAAACTGGTCCGCCCCCTCGTCCCCGAAGCGTTCGATGTACCCGATATTAAATGGCTCGATGTCTCGATGTACGAGCCGGAGTACTTCATAAAAAATGGCATCATCACGGACCCCGCGCCAGAGGTCAACCTGCCGACACCACCTCCATTGGAGCTCTACAATCTAAAAGAAGACCCGCTGGAACAAAACAATCTCGCCGCCGTACACCCGCAGCGCGCCAAGACCATGGAAACCGACTTACATCGCTGGTTCGAAGACGTCTGCAACGATCTGGTAAAAACTCGGCGCGACTAGTTAAACCGCAGCACACGAAGCGCCGGGAACAAACCGTGGCATCGTTAAAATAGTCGTCGCAGCCGGTAGATCACCCGTGGCTTCAGACTCGATACGATCCATCAGTAATTCAGCTGCATTGCGTCCAATTTGATACGGATCTTGATCGAAACTGGACAATACAATACCCGGGTCAGAAACGTCCAACGCACCAAAACCAACCACCTTCACCTGCTCGGGGATTTTCAACCCCATGGACTGGCAACTGCCCCAAGCACTGATCGCTAAACTATCGGCGACACCGAACACACAATCAAACTGGCCCTTATATTTAGCCAGCTCTTGGTCGATCAACTCTGCATTCGCCGTAAAATTCGGCGCAATAATTTCACCCGTAGGCGCAAGGCCGAACTCTGCCAAGCCCGCCCGAAATCCTTGCACACGCATTCGACTAGTACTGACAATGTCCCCAGTTGAAACGAGCACCGCGCGCTTACAGCCATTTTTAACCAGTACACGAGCTGCTTCGCGGCCACCCGCGAAATCATCCGTGCCGACAAAGTCAGCGGCAAAATGGGTGGTATTGCGATCCACCAATACCAATGGAATTTTACGCTCCACCACTTCCTTAAAATACAACGGACTGGCCGCCTCATTGACTGGTAACAACAAAATCCCATCCACACGAGTCTCCAAAAGTCGATTAATCAACTTAACCTGCTCTGCAAACGCCTGCTCTCCCAGATTACCATGGACCAGATCAACTGCCATAATCCTGTCCTTCTCATTAAAATAATCGTAGGCCCCTGCCATGATCGAGGGTGACATCACATGCCCACAAGGCACTACCAGAGCGACAATACCACTGCGGCCACTTTGCATCCCGCGGACCAATCGATTCCGCTTGTAGCCGAGCCGAGCTGCAATCGAAAGAACCAGCGCTTTGGTTTTAGGCGCAACACTTGCCTCATCACGCAGCACGCGGGAAACCGTCATCATCGAAACCCCCGCTTCAGCGGCAATCTGCTTCATACTTGCTGGCACTCTACCCATGTTAGCTAACATAGGGGAAGTTGTTAACTAACAACAAGTGTTTTCTTAAAAAAACGGCTCCGAGCAGTACAGGAGCTCCTGAGCGATCAACGCAAAGTCACACACGCTGCTGTGTCTTGATTTTGGTGATGTGATGCGCCAACCGCGTTCGCGGGCGCTGCACTTCGTCTAAAATGACAGAGACGGAGCGACTAGTGAGGCCTCGCCCCATAGCTGCGCGTAAAATGAGTTTGGCGACCCAAAATGGCGGAGAAGGAGGGATTCGAACCCCCGGTACCGTTTCCGGTACAACTGATTTCGAGTCAGTCACATTCGGCCACTCTGCCACTTCTCCTTACCAAAGCTAGGGAACAAAACGAGACTCCCCTTAAAAATCAACTGTATTTTTATATTAACCACGCATCCCTGCTTCGATCGCGCCCCACCCACCCAGAAAGCACCTGCTTTGACCGCATTTCGCCCGCCCCCTTTTTGTTGAAGCCATTCGCTGCACTTCTGGCTCACCACGACCATAAAAAAACTAAATTTGACAACGGTATAAAAATAAAATAACGTACATTTCATGAGAAAGAGAGCGCCGCCAAAAGTCGAGATAGCGCCACCTGAGACCTGGGTGAGCCGCTACTCAGATTATTTATATGGCTACGCGATGTCGCGGTTGCACGATCCGGAAGCCGCGGCCGACTGCGTACAAGATACCTTTATGGTCGGCATTCAAACAGTGCACCGTTTCGACGGTAGTTGTGACATCAAATTCTGGCTGCGCGGCATCCTACGAAACAAGGTCGTCGATCAGATCCGAAAATCCATCAAGGAGCAGAAGGTCGACATCGATCCAGAAGACGAACACGCCCTCGAGAGTGCTTATTACAACACTAGCCACTCCCCCACGGCCCCCAACCTCCCGTGGCAATTCAACCCCCGCAAGCAATACGATAACAACGAATTCTGGGAAGTGTTTGGCGAATGCATTCAACACGTGAAGGCAACTGCGCGTGAAGCATTCCTCCTTAAATTTCTGGAAGGCCAAACAACCGAAGAAGTGTGTAAAACGATGAATATTTCACCCAACCACCTATCGGTGCTAGTACATCGGGCGCGCTTAGAACTTAAATGCGCATTCGAAGCCAAGTGGACCGGAAAAGACGCGAAATAGCGCGTGTAGATACTCGTCTTCAAGCAGAGGCGGAGACAATCATCCAAACAGGATTACGATCCAATCGATCTCCTTCGGCAACCACGCAATCGGCAACGGAGGTGCTCCTTCTAGCACTCAAACAGGAATAATGCCGGCATCGCTAGATGCCTAAGGCCAGCAGACCAGAATGAGAAAAACGAGGAATTTGCTGGCATGCGTTGATTACGCTCGAACAGGCTTGAGATTGTGCCCGCGAACGCGCACGTTTTGACGCACTTACCTTTCAGCGTTTCACGCTCTGCGGACTGATCAACATAACGCACGCCTCACCACTCACTCTTCATTCTTTCTAAATGCCCACTTACGTTTACCAGGAAATCCTTCCCGACGGCAGCGACGGCGAAGCTTTTGAATACATCCAAAGTATGTCCGAAGCCACGCTTGAAAAACACCCGAAGACCGGCAACCCCGTGCGTAAAGTCTACCATGCGCCCAACGTATCGAGCAAATACACCGAAGGCAGCACCAAAAATAAGCTGAGCAATGAGAACGTTGCGAAACACGGCTTTACCCGCTACGAAAAAGACAAAGTCACTGGACGCTACAACAAGACCGCCGGCAAAGACCAACGAGCGCCCGATGTGGTCGATGCCAACCAACTGAAAAAGATTCAGCAAAACGGGCTGATTTAATTTACAGGCGATTGTGCTAGCCTCCACCCAGCAGGCCACCGCAAGACAACGCCTGCCCGCCACGCGATCCAAGCAGCGCAGCCGATCATCAATCGTTGATTCGCAACCTCGGTGCCGACTACTATTACGAGTGTGCGACCACTTAGAATAGAGACGCTTGTCTGCGCGAAAGCTCCGTGCCTGTCCGACTAATTTAACGAAAAACTCTAGTCCCGCGCTCTTTGGAGGCTCAAAAGAGTCAGCTTAATCAAACTGAAGCGCCACGGAGAGAAGACGCGATCGAATCACAGTTGCAACTTAGTTAAACCAGACGCCTATTCTGTTAAAAATCTGAGTCGTAGGATGCAACCAAATGTGACCGCAATGAGAGAGTGCAGATCCTTAAATGAAGCGACAATTTAGTCGCAATACACCTCTTCAACATCACCACCTCCCCCTCACTAACACAGACCTCCTCAGCGATCGCTGCATTGCTTCGCCCTTGCTTGATTAACCTCCACACGACAAATTCTAACTTAGAATAACGATGATGCCCTATTGGCCGGTTACTCCCACCCAAAGATAACCGACTGGCCATCCGCGGACTCACAGCGACTTCGCCCATGGCCACCTTTCGCGCCGCGGCCAGCAAGCGAGCTGGCGTTACAGTCTTCATCAGATAACCACGGGCACCCGCATTTAAAACGCGCTGCGCATAGCTCTCCTCCGGCAAATGAGACATCACGAGCAGTCCCGCCTCCGGATGTCGCTTCGAGCAGTCCGCAATCAAACCCAGCCCATTAGCATCGGAGAACACTAGGCCCATAATCACCACATCGACCCGAACGCTATCGAGAAGCTGCGACAATTCCAACGGATCCGAAATACTGCCAACCACATCGATGCCAGGCTTGGTTTTCAACCAACACTCCAAGCGATCACGTAGATCTGCATGCTCATCTAGCAATAGAATCGAAAAACTTCCCTTACTCATCATTTAACCGCAAAACTGCCATATTTAACAATTCGTGTTAATACTAACAAATAATACAACTATAAACTTCGTTCCATTGCGTTATTTATATATCGCAGCTCGGACAAGGCCCAACCAACCCTAGTCTTGATCATAAAATGAACCCCGGCAGGCAACGCCTCACTAAGTGCACAAACCAGGCAGGGTGCATACCAACCAGATAGATTTAAAGGATTCCAACACAATATGAGCACCTTGCCCTTATGGGCAAATGCGTCATTCACTCCGAATCCGTCCATTTGGAACTCCCAAATGAAAAACGGCCACCCTCGAAAGGATGGCCGTTTGAAAATCTCAGACTGGAGTGGCGTTACAGGGCGCTGTTCCCCTCTTCCTCCGTGCGGATACGCACCGCGTTCTCGACAGGCAGGACGAAGACCTTGCCGTCTCCGATCTTGCCGGTTTGAGCGGCGCTGACAATCGCCTTGACTGCAGCCTCGACGGCGTCGTCTTCAACCACGGTTTCAAGCATCGTCTTGGGTAGGAAATCCACGGTGTATTCACTGCCGCGGTAAATCTCGGTGTGACCTTTTTGACGGCCAAACCCTTTGACTTCGGAGACAGTCATGCCTTCGATGCCGACCTCAGAAAGGGCCTCTTTGACGTCGTCGAGCTTGAAGGGTTTAATGATCGCTTTAATAAGTTTCATAGGAATTTATTCGATTAGAGTTTAAGAAAGATAACTTAAAATTGCGGATTATTCAAAGTGATAAGCCGTCTCACCGTGTTCGGCCTGATCGAGCCCGGTGTGCTCAACCTCCCGATCGACACGCAAACCTGTAGTCAGCTTACAAACGAAAACAATTAGTGTCGTCGCAATCGCGGACCATGCGATGACCACCGCAAGCGCAAAGAGCTGAGTCATCAACTGTGCTCCCATATCTTCGACGCCAGTACCGCCAAAGGCAGCAGTGCCAAAAATCGCCACCATGATGGTGCCCATAATACCGCCAACACCGTGCACAGCAAAGACGTCGAGCGTATCGTCAATCTTGAGCTTACCTTTAACAAAACTACAAGTGAAGTAGCAGATAAAGCCGGCCATCAAACCGATCAGCACCGCACCGAGCGGGCCCACATTACCGGAAGCGGGTGTAATCGAAGCCAAGCCAGCGACCATACCAGTGACGATGCCAACCAACCCGGGCTTACCGGTCTTCTTCCATTCGATCACCATCCAAGTCAAACTGGCGACCGCTGCTGAGATATGGGTAACGAGCATTGTCATCCCAGCCGACTCGTTGGCCGCGAGCTGACTACCGGCATTGAAGCCGAACCAACCGACCCACAACATCGACGCACCGATCATCACCATACCGGGACTGTGCGGAATGTGCAGCTTCTTCGGAAAGTCGGCGCGCGGGCCAACAAATTTAGCCAACAGCAAGGCCGATATACCCGCGGTCGCATGCACCACGATGCCGCCGGCCAAATCGATCACACCGCGCTCTTGGAGCCAACCGCCGCCCCACACCCAGTGAGTGACAGGCGCGTAGACCAGAACCAACCATAGGGCGGTGAACAACAGAATGGCGCTGAACTTCATGCGCTCGACAAAGGCACCAACGATCAAGCCTGGTGTAATAATCGCGAAGGTCATTTGAAACATGATAAAGACCGTCTCAGGAATATCACCGCTCAAATCAGCACTGGTAATCCCCTTAAGGCCCAAATGCTGCATGTCCCCGAGCCAGGAGCCACCCTCAGAAAAGGACATCGTATACAGGCAGAGCACCCACATTACCGAGGCCACACAGGCGATCGCAAAGCAATGCATGAGTACGGAAAGCACATTCTGCGCTCGAACGAGACCGCCATAAAACAGTGCCAAGCCCGGAAGGGTCATGAACAAAACCAGAACCGTCGCGGTCAGCATCCAAGCTGTGTTACCGGAGTCGGCACTGGCGGTGACTTCGGCCAACTGCTCAGCAGCTTGCACCACCTCGTCGAGTTCAGCCTGTTGGGCGAATAAAAGTCCCGGTGCAATCGAAAGCAGCAGGAATGTAATTAAGCGTAGTGTCTTCTTCATCTATTTATTGGTAGTTTGAGAAAAATAAAGGCGCCACACTTTGCTAGTCCGCGCACAGGAACAAGTTATTTTTTCAATCACTGAGTGAAGGACAATTAATATGTACCCTAAAAGCATTCATAGACCACGCTTCCAAATCGCAGCGGACCAATCGAACGCTTGCTAAGGGAACCTGCAGCAAGGACGTGCTTGCCACCAATCCTGCCTTTTACGCCGCTTGCAACCACGATCGCGGCAGATGGCGATGCCTCGCCTTGGCTTAAAGTCTGCCTAACTGGCGGCTTTAGGAATAAAAAAACCGGCCACCCTCTAAAGGATGACCGGCTTGCATAAAACGGATGGAATCAGCTTAGAGTGCCTCAGGTCCGGACTCGTCCGTGCGGATACGAATCGCAGTCTCGACCGGAATGATGAAGACTTTGCCGTCTCCGATCTTACCTGTCTTGGCGGCCTTGACAATTGCCTCGGTGGTCTTGTCGGCATCGGCATCGTCAACGACGACTTCGATCATTACCTTGGGCAGGAAATCGACGGTGTACTCACTACCGCGGTAGATCTCAGTATGACCTTTTTGGCGACCGAAACCTTTAACTTCAGTCACGGTCATCCCTTCGATGCCAATATCTGCGAGTGCTTCTTTAACCTCTTCCAATTTGAAGGGCTTGATGATTGCTTTGACCAGTTTCATAGTAATTAAATTTATGTGTTTTATGTTAATTGGCTAGGCTAAACTTAGCGAGCGTGCGAAGTGCCGCCAAAGTCAGGATAGGCTTCTTGTCCGTGCTCACCGATGTCGAGACCTTCGGATTCTTCTTCAGGCGAAACGCGGACACCCATGACAACTTTCAGGAGACCGAACACGACTATAGAGAAGATAAAAGCGAACGCACCCACTGCAAGCGTGCCAATCAACTGGATACCAAACCCGGCAGCATCACTAAACAGCGCCACCGCAAGTGTGCCGAAGATACCACAGACACCGTGAACGGAGATGGCACCGACTGGATCGTCAATCTTGATCTTATCGAAGAAGATAATCGAAAAGACGACCAGAACACCAGCGATCAGCCCGGTCACAATTGCCCAGAACGGCATGATTGAATCAGCGCCGGCAGTGATACCAACCAAGCCGGCAAGAATACCATTCAAGCTCATAGAGAGATCGGGCTTCTTGAGGAAGATCCAGGAGGTGAACATCGCACCGAGGCCACCCGCCGCAGCCGCCAAGGCTGTTGTTACAAAAACGAGGGAGACGAGAAACGGATCGGCATTGAGCACCGAACCACCGTTGAAACCGAACCAACCAAGGAACAGGAGAAAGACACCGATGGTTGCCAGCGGCATGCTGTGACCGAGAATCGGACGAATCTGACCATTTATATACTTCCCAGAGCGAGGCCCAAGAACCATCACACAAGCAAGCGCTGCGAAACCACCGAAAGCGTGGACCAACGAGGAACCAGCGAAATCGTAAAAGCCGAGCTTAGCGAGCCAGCCGCCACCCCACTGCCATGAGCCAGTGATCGGGTAAGCAAAAGCGACAAGCAAGGTTGCGAAGATCATGAAGGAAGAGAGCTTAACGCGCTCCGCAACC
>Ga0115568_10001426_pt1 | contig 17180 bp, 13 predicted proteins | sample COGITO_mtgs_1204_FD_87296 | JGI IMG/M metagenome (GOLD analysis project Ga0115568, IMG submission 87296) | Pelagic marine microbial communities from North Sea - COGITO_mtgs_120426 | ecosystem: Environmental > Aquatic > Marine > Epipelagic | place: Germany:Helgoland, sampling site Kabeltonne...
AAATCGGGGCGTAGCGCAGTCTGGTAGCGCACCACACTGGGGGTGTGGTGGTCGTAGGTTCAAATCCTGCCGTCCCGACCAATTTTTCTGCCTCAAGGTGTACAGTGGCCGTAGCCGATTCTCGGCGAGTTAAATCCTGCCGTCCCGACCAATCTCAATTCCACCAGTATCCTATTACATCCTAAAGTCCCTGTTTTAATAGGGATTTTTCGCTATTATGCGTCCAGCGGCTTCCAGTAGATTCCAATGACATACCCCCGATCCTGGGGGTAAGTATGGGGGTATATGAGCAAGCGGCGAATCTGATACCCCCAACTTTCTGGAGGTCCGCAGCATGCCTTTGACCGCGACGCAGGTAAAGCAAAGTCGATCTAAGGACAAAGCTTATAAACTTTCCGATGGCGGTGGCCTTTATCTGCTGGTGAATCCTAACGGCTCTCGCTATTGGCGATACAAATATCGGTACGGCGGCAAGGAGAAGGTATTGGCACTTGGCGTTTATCCTGAAGTGTCGTTGAAGAAAGCCCGCCAGAAGCACCAGACCGCGCGTGAAACGCTTGCTCAAGGCGCTGACCCTGGCGAAGAGCGGAAATTGAAGAAGCTTACGCGGCATTTAGCTGCCGCTGAGAGTTTCGAGGCGGTGGCTAAAGAATGGTTTGATATGACCATGGCTGAGAAGTCCCGGAGCTATCACGACCGCACCAAACGCATTTTGGAAAAAGACCTTTACCCAGCATTGGGGACTCGGCCTATAAAGGCGATCACAGCGCCGGAGCTTCTGGCTGCCCTGCGTCGAATTGAAGGGCGTGGGGCGGGTGACATAGCGCACCGAGCTAGACAAACGTCGGGACAGATATTCCGGTATGCAGTAGCGACGGGACGCTCTGAGCGTGATCCCAGCAGTGACCTGAAAGGTGCGCTCAAACCGCGACGTAAGAAACACTATGCGGCGATCACCGACCCTTCTGAGGTGGGTCGTTTACTGTTGGCTATGGATGGGTTCGAAGGGACTGCAGTGGTGAAGACCGCGCTGCTTATTTCGCCTCTGCTTTTTCAAAGACCAGGGGAGATTCGAGCTATGGAATGGAGTGAAATTGACTGGGAGCAGGGACGTTGGGAGCTTCCGGCTGAGAAGATGAAAATGCGGCTTCCTCACATCGTCCCGCTGAGCGATCAAGCCATCGCGCTACTTCTATCACTGGAGCCAATCACCGGCCGTGGTAGGTACGTTTTTCCGAGTGCCAGAGGGGCGAGTAGATGTCTCTCTGAAAATGGCGTTCGTAGTGCCTTGCGTACTCTCGGCTATGACAATGACACGGTGACACCACATGGTTTCAGGGCTATGGCTCGAACGATCTTAGACGAAGTGTTGGGGTATAGGGTTGATTGGATTGAACATCAGCTGGCGCATGCAGTGCGGGATGCCAATGGTCGTGCGTATAACCGCACAGCCCATATCGAAGGGCGGAAGGAAATGATGCAGGCTTGGGCGGATTACCTCGATGACTTAAGAGCTAAAGCTGAAGCGGCGCGTGGTAATCGTTAGATTTGCGCCCCCATTTGGTTGGACTTTCTCTGCTAGCCAACTTTGTCCAAGAGATGTGCTTGGCTTACGTCCGCTCCGCAATTTTACCCTTATAAATCAATAGGTTATAAAGTCTCAGCCGTTCCTTTATCTTTTAGGTGTTGTCCTGTGGTGCAGGGGTGGTGCGTAGTAGCGCCATGAGTGCTTTTCACTTTGGCGTTAGTGATTTTTTTTAAGGTCGCCCAAGTGAAACATCCTTCGTATAACAAGCATGACAACGATGCCGATCTCGTAGGTTGAAGCATTGACTGGGGGTCAAGTGGTCGTCGGTTCAAATCCGGCCGCCCCGACCAAATTTTCCCTAAAAATCAATGGCTTATAGCTACTGATTTTTAAGGATTTGCGTTCCAAAACGTACCCCTAGTACGCCTGACATCAAACTGGCACCACCGGCTTGATAGTTTTAAACTGCACTTGGTTGACGATCAATTGGCAAACCTGCGTAGAGCCCTCTAGAGTAAGGATTGCTTTCGCATGGTGCGAAGGTTGTTGTTTTCTAACGTTCGAATCCTGTCGAGCCGACCAAATTTTCCTAATTAGTTCAAACGGTTAGAGGCTGCTGGGTGCTTCTCTTATTCCTATCCCTGGCTGACTGGTAGGGTATTGGTAGGGTTTGAAGTTGTCGAAATCCTACCAGTCTGAGTCTTCCGGTATCTCATCAAGCACCGTTTCATCCAACTAGCAAAGTAATACCAAGATGCTGTCTCGGGCCATCCGCAGCCGGCGAAGCCATTATCAACGAGTGAATTGTCTGCCAGCTGACAGACTTCGAAAACCCTTTCCTGAAATATTGTGCTTCTAAGCTAGGCGTTCTATCTGGCCGTTACATTATCGCCCTCTGGAGCTGCGCATGAAAATGACTGATATAAAAACCTGGGCTGTTGCCACACCGCTCCCACACAAAGGTGGTGCGTATTGGATATTTGTCAAGTTAACCACAGACAATGGCATCTGTGGGTATGGTGAAATCTACGGCGTGCCTTTTGCTCCGCGCGTGGTTTGCGACATGGTCGAAGATGTAGCGGCACGTCTCGTCATCGGCAGAAGCCCGTTTGAAATCGAAACAATCTGGCGCCTGATTTACTCAGATGGTTTCAATCAGCGACCGGATGTCAGTACCGGCGGTGTATTGTCGGGTATTGAAATTGCCTGTTGGGACATTGTAGGCAAAGCTACAGGCCAACCGGTTTACAACCTGTTGGGTGGGAAAGTGCATGAGCGTCTGCTTTCGTATACTTATCTTTATGCCGAGGAGCAACCCACTGAAATCGTTCCGAAAGAGTTCCATGGGGACATCAACAAAGCGCCAGATCGCTTACAGCACTATATGGATATGGGATTCACGGCAGTCGGATACGATCCGGTAATGCCGATGGGCTCTTTTGATCCGCGTCAGCTTTCCGTGGGCGACCTCGAAAACGCCGAAAACATGACTCGTGAAATGCGCGAGGGTGCAGGAAGCAAATGCGACTTGATGATTAAGACCCATGGTCAAATGACGACCTCTAGTGCCATTCGACTGGCACGGCGACTCGAAAAGTACGACCCGCTCTGGTTCGAGGAGCCTGTGCCACCAGACAATCGCACAGAAATGGCGCGAATCGCTAATTCCACGACCATTCCCATCTCCGGTGGAGAACGACTGGTGAGTAAGTATGAGTTCGTTGATTTGTTAAAACAACAGGCGGCGCAGATACTGCAACCCGCTATGGGACGGGTGGGCGGTATTCTGGAAGCGAAGAAAATAGTCGGTATGGCGGAAGCACACTATGCACAGTTTGCTCCTCATCTGTACGCCGGGCCTATCGAAGCAGCCGCGAATATTCAGCTATCTGCCTGTACACCCAATTTCCTGATTCTTGAGAGCATTGAGACTTTTGATGGATTTTTTAATCAGCTGTTGAATGAACCCACTCAGTGGGAAGAAGGCTATGTGGTCGTACCTGATGAGCCGGGTTTGGGGTTTGAGCTTAACGAAGCATTGTGCGATGCCTACCCCTATACAAGCGACACGGTGTTTCCACCGATGGCGAAGAAGCCGCTCAGTTAAGTTGGTGCTGGTCAACGTTGTTAGTCAAAAGATTGAATCTATATTTGTGCGCAGGAAATCATAAGCTGTGGATATCGAAAATGTTGTGAAAAACGCCGCCAGAATGCATGGTGTACCGGGAGCAAGTGTCGCCGTGCTAAAGGGGCAAACAATTGTCAGTGAAGTCGCGACCGGGTTTATCAATCGGGATACACGGGTCAGGACTACCACGGATACGGTCTTCCAGATTGGTTCAATCACTAAGACCTTCACCGCCACTATGATCATGCAGTTACGTGATGAAGGGCGTCTTGATCTCGATGAACTGGTCGTGAAGTATCTGCCTGATTTCAGGAATAACGATATGAAGCGGCTGAGGAAGGTCACGCTGCGACATTTGCTCACTCACCAGAGTGGTATTGATGGTGACTTCTTTCCGAGAACAGATACTGGTGATAAGGCGATAGAAGAATTGTTAGGCATGTCTGGCTCACTGCCTTTCCTGTTTGACCCTGGTACCAACTATTCATACAACAATATTGGCTTCAGCGCTCTCGGCCGTGTGATAGAGGTTATCGATCAACGATCGTTCGACGTCTCACTTCGCAAGAGAATATTTGCACCACTTGATATGGATCATGCGCTAAGTCGTCCGGAAGATAACTTGCGTTTTCGTGCGGCCGTCGGACACCTGCCTGACCCGAAACACCCTGATCAATTGATTGTGCCAAAAGTTGTTTATCTCACGATAGGGCATAAGGCGGCAGGCTCTACGCCTGCGATGACGGCATCAGACTTGCTGAACTATGCAGCAGTTCACAAGAATAAGGGTGTGGGTTTAAATGGAAATCGCATCCTTTCCGCCCGATCAGTTCGCGAAATGCAAAAGCCGCAAGTGACTTGTAAGGACCGCGACTGGCCTTGGCAGGTAGGGCAGCCCTGGCGCCTTGCAAAGTGGGGAGCAGTGAAAATCTATGGACACCCTGGGGGTACGGTAGGGCAAGGCTCTGACCTGACGATTTGCAACGAGAAAGACATCGCTGTTGTGTGTCTGACTAACGGCGGGAATGCGGCGGAGTTTTCTCGAACTGTAGTGAGTCATGTCTTCAAATCAGTGAAGGTCAACATGTTTAAGCCTCCAACGCCTGCAAAAAAAATCAGCGCAAAGCCCGAGGTATTGGTAGGCAGGTTCAGGAATGTGGCTGTCACGGTTGATATAACGGATGAAAATGGCACTTTGATGATGGCGGCAACGCCTTCGGGCTTTGCGGGCATCAAGGCCGGATCAGAGATTGGCTTTGTCAATCCCCGTTTAGCCATCGCAAACAAGATGGCGATTGAAATGGGTGGGAAGCCTGGTCAGCCTTGTGACTGGATCAGAATTGGCGGGAGAATGTTGCTGAGAGTCTGATTTGACCTTGCAGTGATATTTGCTGTAAATCAGCTAAGTTTGCCAAACCAAATTCTGTTGATATGAATCCACATGACTCAGGTGAGCGTTCCCTTTTACGCACAGGTGGTGTTTGGAACTGGCTTAAGTCCATCTCGGACGACGCCTACATAGCCCTGAACGATGCCTGCCGACCACTGCACTTGCCACGTGGTGAGATGCTCTATCACCGAGGTGATGAAGTCACGTCTATCTATCAGATCATTTCGGGACGCGTGCACTTCAGTGTTTTTTCCAGATCCGGCAAGGAAATTCGCTATGTACACATGGTGCCGGGCGACTGCTTTGGCGAGTTAAGCATTTTTGGTGGGAGACCGGCGCATCACGATGCACAAGCGGAGGTCGATACCCTCATATTGATGCTCAGTGAGCAGGACTTTCATCGGCTGCGAAAAGTCTTCCCGGAAATCAACGAAGCCTTGCTTCGGTTTTTGGCAAGACGTGTGAGAACTGTTTATGACACGCTCGATGATGCCTATCTGTTGGATATGCCTCACCGACTGGGACGTCGGTTGTGGGTGCTTTACCGGGCCAGTTTGCGAGAGGACCCTGTTGGAAAGATCACGATATCCCATGAAGATCTGGCCAAGATGATCGGCAGTTCCCGGCAGAGTGTCACGGGTATTCTCAAAGGCTGGGAACGAGAAGGTTGGCTGGTGCAAAGCTATGGCCACATTGAGCTACTACTACCAGATAAGCTCCTGGCATTTAATAGCCAATAGAATGTCGGCCAGCTGACAGACCTCAGATTCCTTCCGCGGACACACTGTATCGATTAGCCAGAGTTGTTGATCTGGTTACCCGCAACGGTGGCCCCGGTGGTTGCTGAGGATTTAGAAGAGGTGCAAGGTTATGAATACAATTACGGCAAGCAAATACAACGAAGATCAACAAACCTATGTAGATGCAGGTATTGAGCGGGCATCGAAGCTGGGCAATCGGGGTCCTGTCAGGTTCGAGCAGGATGGCACGCTCGCGAAAGACATACTGGATGCCTACTGGCGTACCGGGTTTTATGTGTTTGAAAACCTGGTAGATGCTGACGAAATCAGACTGCTGCAAAAGGAAGCTGAAATGCTGCTGGATCGGGCACCCGTGGATAATGGTGCCACCACCGACCAATATGGCAGGCCGGCTTTTGGTCTGGAATTCGCGCGCTCGGTCTATACCCTGGTGCCCCCTCTGAGTGATCCCTGGGGTGGCACCAAGAAGCTGAATGGCCGTCATCCCACGCAAATGACCCAACCGGAACCAGAAGATGGAACACCTGAGAAAGTGGTCTTTGCGATGGAAGGGATGTGCCAGATTATGGATGCCGGTTTGCGACTGTATGGGCACCCCAAACTTCTGTCTATTGCCGCCTCAATCAATGGCGATGATTTTGTTCCGTACACAGAAGTGATTTTTGTCAAACAGCCGGGTGTGGGTGGTTCCGTGTCGTGGCATCAGGATGGTGTGACCCACTGGGATTCGCCTGATTGGGATGAAGGAACACATGGTTTTAATTTCCAGGTTCAGCTTTACGATACCTCAGCCCATAGCAGTCTTTGGGTAGTTCCAGGAAGTCATAAAGAAGGCAGGATCGACATTAAGAAACTAGTTGAAGAAACTGGCTCTGAGCGTTTAGCCGATGCAGTCCCGTTATATGCAAAAGCAGGTGATGTCACGATCGTTAACCGGCAAGCGTTGCACGGTTCCTTTGCGAATACTTCTAAAGATCAGCGAGTCTCCCTGACGATTGGCTTCCACCGTAGAAAATCCGTGCTGGGTGCCAAGGGTTCATTGGCAACTTCGGCGGATGCTCATTATAACGAGCAACGTATAGATGACAGAGCAAAGGTGATTGGCATTGCGATAGACGCACGCGCGCAATACTATGCCAATGAAGAGCGGTTTATCTATCAGCCTTTTGTTGGACGTGAGGAGGAACTGCGCTTCACGGAGGAAAACTGGCAGAAGGTTGTGAAAGACTACAACCTGAAAGATCTGGCAATCTGAAGCCGTCGGATGGCGCAACTAAAAACCCGGCCGGGGCGGCGATCCAGCGAGACTCCGTGCCAATATTAAGCTAGCCAAAGAGGTTTTCCGTTGAAGATAACTGATGTGTCTGTAACGCTCTGGGAATGGAAAGACATCCCCCCCACTCGTTATACCAAAACAGTTGCCAGCTCTGGCACCCGCTCCACCCAAATGGGTTTGCTGCGTATTCGCACCGATGATGGTGTCGAAGGTAACGGGTTCCTCGGCTCTGCTATGGGGTCTGCACGCTACGATGCGCCTTATGTGGTTGATGCGTTTAAAAAAATGTTGGTTGGCCAAGACCCGCTCAACAGGGAGCGCATTTGGCAATCGCTGATGCGCCGGACACGTAGTCATCGAATGCCCGTGGTTGGTGCAATTGATGTGGCTTTATGGGATCTGGCAGGCAAAGCAGCTGGCATGCCTATCCATAAGCTAATGGGGTCTTTCCGCGATAAGATTCGGGCCTACGCCAGCTCTGCAGTATTGGACAGACCAGAAGACTATGCTGAAGAAGCCATCAAATTTAAGGAGGCTAACTGGGCAGCTTATAAAATCCATCCACATGGGATTGCGGCCGATGATATTCGTATTTGCGAAGCAGTGCGTAAAGCCGTTGGTGATGATTACCGGATAATGCTGGATTCAACCTGGTCTTATAACTACCCAGACGCTATTCGCGTGGGCGTGGCGATTCAGGAAATGGGTTTTTACTGGTATGAAGATCCGTTGGCCGACGACGACTTATACGCCTACACCAAACTGAAGCAACAGTTACATATTCCAATCATGGCCACAGAAATGCCAACGGCCGGGCCAACTTCATATGCTCCCTGGATCATGCAGCAGGCGACCGACTATCTGCGTGGTGATGTGTATCTTAAAGGCGGCATCACTTCCTGCATGAAAACCGCGCACCTGGCAGAAGCCTTTCGGATGAACTATGAAGTTCACCATGGCAGTAACTCGCTGAATAATATTGCCAATCTACACATGATTATGGGTATGCCTAACACCCAGTTTTTTGAAGTATTGTTACCCAGCGAAGTACAGAAGCATGGGATATTGAATGACATTGAAGTGGACAGCGAAGGCTACGTCCATGCCTACAATGAGCCAGGGCTTGGCGCGCATATTGATTTCGATATGATTGAGAAAAACAAGATTAAGGAGTTTTTCTAAGCAGTTGTTCCTACGCTCTCCTATAAGAAGCAACCCTCACGATATAGTCTGCGATCATAAGATCCAGATGGGCGCCGCCACCGTTTTTAAATACCGTTGTCGCCGAGTCGCTTTGGCGGGTGACTCGCCCCGCACACCGATCGTAAAAATCTCCAAGAATGTCTTGCTGCTATGATGTTGGAGTCTTTATGTAATTGAGCCGCTAGGTCATTCATAGGTCATCCACTTGTAGGTTGATTGGGGCAGATTTTAGTTTTGAATCAAGCGTTGCGGGTTTACTGCATCAATGAAACTGGATAGTGACGCGTACTCTCCACTGAGCGCCGCTCCAGTTAAAAGGTAGTGGGTCATTTGCGCCAGTGCTGGGGCTGACTGCACACCATAGCCCCCTTGCCCTGCCAGCCAGAAAAAGTCTGAGTGACGGGGATCCCTGCCAACAACAAAGGTCTTGTCAGGCGCAAAGCTGCGTAACCCCGCCCAACGATGGTTAACACGTCGTACTTCAATGCCAGTAGCGGTTGAAAAGCGGTCAATGGCAATCGCGACATCAATATCTTCTGGTTGCGCATCACAAGGTGGGGACGGGGTTTCATCTGCTGGCGAAATGAGTAACTGCCCTGCGTCTGGTTTGAAATAAAACGCTTCTTCAACATCGAGCGTCAGGGGCCAGTCAGTAATATCATATTCAGGCGGTGCATCGATTAGCACGGCCGTGCGACGCTTGGGTTCAATGCCAATGCCACTCAAGCCTGCCATTGCTGCGACAGGGTCTGCCCAGGCACCGGCGGCATTGATGATCGTTGGCGCAGAATATTTCCCCTGGGGTGTTTCGAGCGTCCAAAGGCTGTTTTTATAGGTGATTTGCGTGATATCAATGGCAGTGTCAACGCGCCCATCTCGTTGCTTGAGTAGTCTGGCGTAACCCTGCATCAACGCATCAACGTCCAGGTCACCACCAGTGGGATCAAGTAAACCTGTGACCGCATAATTCGGATCAAGCGCGGGAACACGATGAACCATCGCTGCAGCATCGAGTGCAATCAGATTGTTGACCTCGGCCAGCATGCTGTCGATTGCCGACTGTTGATCCTGGCGACCAATAAACATCGCGTCGCGGGGTCGCAGCAATCGAACATCTGTAAACCCATCAGGTGGGGTTCGGAAAAACGTTTCGCAGGTGATGGATATTCCTCGAACTGTCTCATTGCCATAGGCAGGTGCGAAATAGGCAGCGGAACGACCAGTGGCATGAGTGCCCGGTTGCTTTTCCTTTTCGAGCACCACAACTTTTGCACTCATCGCAAGTTCCGCGGCCGCGGACAAGCCAGCGATGCCTGCGCCAATGACGAGGAAATCAGTTTTTGTATTCATCTAATCACCTCAGGCATATGAAGCGTGCTCATCTTGCGGCCACAGCGGCTGGGTGCAGAGGGTTTTCTCAAAAATTTCTATGTGATGTGTGGTCAATCCAGGTGGATCGGCAGTGATGATGGTACCGGCGATTGCCTCAAAGCCGGCTCTAAAATGGTTGCTGGATTTGAGCGCAACATAGTCTTTGGACGATACTTCAATACCTACGGCGAGGAAGGGCTCCGGATCGAAAGTTTGCGAACGCTCGCTGCCAACCACAATGTCCATACCTTCTACCTGAAGTCTGGCGAGCTTGCCATAGTTTATTCTGGCTCCCTTTGCCAGGCCCTGCATGACGCAACGACCATCGTGCAAGGCCTTGACGTAAACATCCAGTTGCAGAGGTTCGCCGTGTAAATCATCGTATTTACCGCCCAGTTCGACGTGAATACTACTGCCGACACCAGCTTGATGAGCCTGATTGGCAACCTTGGGATCGACGATAAAGCCGAAGCATGCGTTGTCGAGGTTCGCTTCAAGCATGGCTCTGAGCAGGTGAGTGCCGTCACCCGGAGTGCCACCGCCACAATTATCCGATGTTTCGTTAATCACCACGGGTCTTTTGGCTGCGGCTTGTGCTGCCTGGACTGCTTCTTCTGCTGACAGGCTCAATGCTCTGAAGGATTCCCGCTGCGCCCAGAGCTCGAGACCGACCTTTTTTGCCAGTGCGCGAGCATGATCTTCTCCGGCGCGACTGGTGACAACAATGTGGCAACCCACATGAGGCACATCGGCGTAGGGAAAGCCGTGGAACATACTGACATTGATCACTTGTGGATCATCAAGCTCGACCTGCCGTACCTGATCGCGTAGTGCTTTACCTGCACCTTCAAATGTTGTGGTGGTCGGCATCAGCATGGGTACTGTCTCGACGATCACGCTTGGACGGTAGTCGTGTTCGATCATGTCACAGATGAGTCTGACGGCATCACCTGCTCGTTCGTGCATATCGATGTGAGGGTACTCATAGCAGGCGAATACACCATTCAGGGCATCTGCCATGCGCTGGGTAACGTTACCGTGCAGATCGAATGCGGCAGTAATAGGTATCGCTTCACCAACAAGACGGCGCACATCTTCGGCAAGATCGGCTTCCAGATCTAAACATCCATCGACTGACCCGGCGCCATGTAGATCCAGAAATACACCTTCGACTGGCATCTCCTGCGCCAGCCTCTCCAGGAGTTCAGATTTCATCGTGCTGTAGGCTTCCGCTGAGACCTTCCCGGACGGTTGGGCAAATGACTGCAGAATCGGTACCGGTGTGATACCTAGCGCGATGCAGGTGTCTATCGCACCGCCAGATTGGGTTTGAGTTCCGCAAAGTTTCAGCATTTGTTCGCCGCGCAGAATTTTAAAGTCACCAATCTGTGTCTGGTCCCGTACGTAGGTGTTCGTTTCGTGAACAATACCTGCTATTGCTATCCGCATTTCTGTCTCCGCAGTTTGATTGAACGGTCATTGTCTCGTCTTCAGAGTGAGCTCCAAGGACGCAATGTGGCCGTCAGATCCGAGCCTCGTTTGTCTATAAGAGTATTAAGACCAGGCCAGCGAAAGTCTGTCGGCTGGACGACAATCTGAACATGCGAAATGCTATAGGATTTGAATCTTGATTGGATTTCAACAAGACAAGGCGTGAATAGTGAAAGGTGATGAATACATTGCAAAGATATTAAAGCAGGAGGGCGTGTCCTGGCTGTCCTGTTTTCCAAGCAACCCGATGATTGAAGCGGTCGCAAAGGAGGGGATTAGGCCCATCGCGTTTCGCCACGAGCGGGGTGCGGTGATGGCCGCGGATGGGTTTTCGCGTGTCAGTGATGGCAAGCAATTTGGTGTGGTTGCGATGCAATCCCAAGCCGGTGCAGAGAATTCTGCTGGCGGCATGGCCCAAGCCAATGCGGATAATATCCCGATTCTGGTGTTGCCTGGTGGCAATCCATTGAACATGCTATTCGTCAGGCCCAACTATTCCGCGGTCAATTCCTGGGCGAACGTCTCCAGACATGCGGAGTTCATTACTGGCCCCAGGGAGACAGGCAACGTCATGCGGCGTGCCATGCATCGACTGAGGTCGTCAGCGCCCGGCCCTGTGGTTGTCGAATTGCCACCCGAGGTCGTTGGGCAGGATATTCCAGACGATGCGCTGAATTATCAATCGCCGCGTCCTGTGCGTGGCGCGCCGTCGGCTGGCGATGTTGCCGATGCCGCAAAAGCGCTGGTAGATGCAAATAATCCAATGATTTGGGCTGGCGGTGGCGTGATGGCGGCGCAAGCTACCGAAGAATTGAAAGCCCTTGCCGAGCTGTTGGAAGTGCCGGTTTATACCTCATTGCCGGGTAAATCTGCCATCGATGAGCGGCATCCATTGGCAATTGGTTCTGGTGGTCTAACAACGACAGGCCCGGCCAGGAAATGGCTGAAAGAATCTGATCTGATATTTGCCGTGGGTTCTTCCTTGACGACCACGCCCTACGGCCAACAGTTTGCGCAGGAAAAATTCCTGATTCACTCAGTCAATGACGTGGATGAGATCAACAAAGACTCGATTTGTGATATCGGCCTCGTCGGCGATGCCAAGATTACGCTTAATCTGATGATTGATGCCGTCAAAGGCCTGATTGGCGAAAAGGGCCGCACGACGGGCGCGAAAGACAGAATCAAAGCTGCGCAAGATGAATGGTGGGCCGCCTGGATGCCCTATCTCCAGAATGACAGCGATCCTATCAGCCCGTACCGCGTCATTTGGGAACTGGACCAGAATCTCGATAGAGAAAACAGTATTGTGACTCATGATGCTGGCGCGCCTCGCGATCAAATGGCACCGTTCTACACAGCAACCACACCGCATAGCTACGTCGGCTGGGGTAAAACCACCCATCTTGGCGCGTCGATTCCGCTGATGATAGGCGCTAAAAAAGCCATGCCGGAGCGTACCTGCGTCGCCTTCCTGGGCGATGCCGCGTTTGGCATGTCTGGATTGGATATGGAAACTGCTGTCCGTGCGGAACTGCCGATTACCGTCGCGTTACTCAACAACGGCATCATGGCGACTTATCCCGGCGGTACACCAACCGCGAGAGAGAAGTTTGGCGTGACGCATATGACGGGTAACTACGCGCAAATTGCGATGGGGCTGGGTGCAGAAGGCATTCATGTCACCAAAGCCTCTGAACTGCCTGCGGCCATCAAAAGGGCGGCGCACCTCAATAAAGAAGGAAAAACCGTGATGCTCGATATCAAAACCCGCAACGAGGACTCACGTGCTCCGCACCGGTTTGTTGAGAAGAATACGGTGAATTAGGGGACAGGACCAAGTGCCAGGTCCAATTGCGAACTACTGACAATTGTTGCAAGGCGTTGTCAGCTGTGAAGTGCATTAACCTGATCACGAAAAGCCTCCGCATCTGGTACCAGACCAGTGTTCGGGCAGTGGCGGATCTTCTGAACGACTTCTGAAAAAAGTGATTGGGCGATCTTCTCGCGGCACAGTCCCGGCACCCACTTCCTATGACCAGGAACGCCTGGGTCTCCAGAACAGCCTACATTCCCCACTTATTCGCCATCGCCAGCACAGGCTCTTCTCGTGTTATAAATTCGAGCAGTACAGGGTTGCCTGATTCTGTTTGTGCAATCCCTCTTGCAAGGGCGTCCCTAACGTCATCAGCCTGCTCAATGCGTTCGGCATAGGCACCCATGGCCTTCGCCATTGCGGTATAGTCGCCGCCGAGGGAGCTTGATTGAAATTTCTCAACCGCGTCTGGCATATAGGCGCCATAGCCTCCCATCACACCATTGTTGACCAGCACCGTCATGATGGGCAGATTGCTGCGGACCGCAGTTTCAAAATCGTTGGCGGTTTGTCCAAAGCCTGCGTCGCCAACAAAGTTCACCGAAAGCCAGTCTGGTCTTGCCAGTTTTGCCCCGAGGGCAATCCCTAAAGAAGAACCGAGGTGAGTTGATTTACCCCAGCCCAGATAGCCTCTTGGTGTTGTCGCTTGATAGAAGGGAACGATTTGATCTCGTGGGTTGCCAGCGTCATGGGTGACAACGGTCTTTGATTTGTCAAAAAGCGTATTCATTTCATGGATCACCCGATAGGCAGATATTGGCCCTGCATCGTTGCACAACAGACGCTCTGACCATTCATCAAAAAAATCTTTATGCAGGGTTGCGATCTCTGTAATAACGTCATCCGCTTTCGGTCTGCCATTTTCACCCACTGTTTCTTTGGCGAGTGAGATTAACTGCTGTAACACCAGTCTTGCATCACCAATGGCGGCACAGCTCACAGGGCGACATTTTGCGATATCCGCTGGATTGTTGGTGATCTGACCAAGAACAGCATCTTTTGGCATCCGCGCAGTGAAGTCATTGATGGTAAAACTGGTGCCTATGCCCAGTAAAAAGTCTGATTCGTTGACAAAGTGACCGGCAGCTTTGGTAATTGTTCGGCCTGATGTGCCGAGCGCTAGTTCGTGATTCTCCGGGAAGACGCTTTTACCAAGCAGCGTTGTTGTCACCGGGATTTGCAGCAGTTCTGCTAATTCGCGCAGTTCATCCCAGGCTTCGGCATAGAGTGCGCCATGACCTGCTACTAGAACTGGTCTCTTAGCAGACAGTAAAGACGCTAGTATCTGTTCGACATCACTTGCTTCGGCCTGCGACCGATATGCACGCTGAACTTGATATGCGGGCGGATTGTCACCCTTAAACCGTCCCCACAAAAGATTGACCGCGGTTTCGATAAGTACTGGTGCCGTTCGACCATTACGCATGGCGGCAAATGCCATTTCCATGGTGCGCGGAATTGCCCCTGCATCATTAACTAATGTCGCCATTTTGGTGATGTCTCGAAATGATCGTGATGCCATAAATTGTGGATCATAATTTTGCATGGCGGGTGCATGGGCCCCCGGTAACACCAATATCGGTGTGTTATCTCCGTATGCCTGGGCGACGGCAGGAAAGCTGGCTTCGATACCCGGGCCGTCCTGGACGGCTACCACGCCAATCTTTTTGCCGTTGTGCATTCGGGTGTAAGCGTCGGCCATGTTGATGGCCACGCGTTCAGTGCGAGCAATCAGCGGTTTGATATTGTGGGAAGCAGCAGAATTGAACAATCGATTGTTTGGAAACCCCAGAAGATACTCAACGCCCTCGGCTTGAAGTATCTCGATGATCATATCTGCATTGCTCATGGTGGTTCCCCAGTATTGAAAGAGTATTTTGATGAAACGCGAGAATATCTCATCTTGGAGGACGGGACCAAGTGCCAGGTCCAATCGTGGATTACTGACGATTGTTGCAAGGCGTTGTCAGCTGTGAAATGCATTAACCTGATCACGAAAAGCCCCCGCATCTGGCACCAGACCAGTGTTCGGACTTTTGCGGATCTTCTGAACGACTTCTGAAGAAAGTGATTGGGCGAGCTTCATGAGTTGTGAGACGCCGGGATCCGTATTGACTGTCATCAGTATGTGTACGTGGTTTGGCATGAATGCCCATGCATGTACTGCAACAACATATTTTGTGGCTCCTTCGCGAAGGCTGTGAGCATAGGCGGCCATATCATCATCGCATGTGAAGCATACTTGCCTGTTGGTTCCACGTTGGACGACGTGGGTTGCATGGTTGGCTGGGCAGAATCTAGGAAGACGTGGCACTTGGTCCTGTCCGCAATCCTAGAACTGGATTTACACTATAAACATTTCCTTCAAGGTGGCTTGATCTTATGAAGACTATCCCAAGTGAATTTTCCTCTGATTACATTGCAGCCAGGTCCGCACCAGAATCACAGATGTACCATGCCGAGCGCTCATCACAGGAACCCATGAAATCTGTGCTTGAGAACAACCCTGAGATCTATTTTGTGCCACCCAAACGCAGCAGTGAATGGGGCAAATGGGAATACATACCAGGGTCCTACTACGACACCACCACAGGTTCCAAACATCCTTGCTGGCAAGACAAGTCATTGCCACAGGCAAGCAAAGACATAGATCAACTTCGATCAGATATGCTGAAGTGGGGCTACTGTTTGGTCGAAGATGCTCTGAGTTCAGAACAGGTTGAAACCATACGGCAACGAGTGATGGAACAGGCAGAAGGTGAAAGACTCGCTGGTATTGCCCAGAAAACCCCCAGCGGCCAGAACATCAATTGCTGCGTGAATAAAGGCCGTTGCTTTGAGGGGCTCATTGAGCTACATCCTGATGTCGTGCAGGGTGGTGTATTGATCGAACAGATTGTTACTGAGGCTCTGGGGCTCAACTGGATCTGCACATCGTTGATTGCTGCTATGTCGTTGGAAGGTGGCGTGCCGCAGGCGTTGCATCAGGATCAGAATATTGCACTTGATGCCAGAGCGCCCACGCTGGTTAACATTCTCACAGCCATCACCGATGTTGACGAAAAAAACGGCGGAACACTGGTTATTCCCGGGTCTCACATCGCACTGACAGAAGCCATGCGCGCCAACCAACCCGTCGGGAAGCTACCCCCTGCCATCAATATTGACGCAAAAGCCGGCACAATGATTATCACCGACGGCAGGCTGCTCCATGGCACAGGTATCAATCACACCAGTTCCCCACGCATTGTCATGCTAAACGGCATGCTAAGTCCCTTTCTGCGACAGCAGGAAAACTGGATGTTATCAGTGGACCCAGAAGTATTGTCTCGCGCCAGTCCCAAGCTGCTGCAACGGATGGGCTACCAGGCGATGAACGCAACACAAACCAATGAGGGACACGGGTTCGGTGCGACCGGCAAGATCGCTGAAGCCGCTGGTTCGCTGGTGGACTTCAGACTGGCAGCAGACCGAGGAGAGTATTTACGGGTTGGCGTGCTTGGCCCGGAACCAAAGGCTGATGAATTGAACGCTGCTTTCACGCTGCGTGACGTCGTCAGTAAAGCACGGGCAGGTGGTCAAAGCGCACCAGTTGGCATAAGTGGTAATAAAAAGAACTAGTGCAATGCAAATGCGACAGGCAGTCTTGGGACCAGGCCGTGATGCTCGCTCGTCATTCCAGGATAGATTTCAAGGATTCAGTGGCGTACGCGCATGAAGAGGGCGCAAATCCCACCGATATTGGAAAGCTACAAGTTACTGCGCAAGGGTCGAGCTAGCTGGTTCGTGTTGCAATTCCTGTTGAAATAACTCTCAACAATTCGGTCTTCTGAAGCCTGCATTCCACCGCGCCATTTTTCTAAGCCCTTGTTGTGCATAGTTGTGAAGTGTTGGGTGTTGTTGTCATCACCCCCCCTGGGGGTCAAGTGGTCGCAGGAGGCAAATCCTGCCGTCCCGACCAATTTTCGATTTACCATCAACAACGGTTTATCGTTGAACAACGATGCCGACATCGTAAAAAGCCTGCTGTTATCGGAGCGAGATCTATTTTTGTTTGGCACCGCGAACGATCAGCTCTACGCGGCGCTGCGCGCGCGTTGTGCCTTATCCAAGTCGTATGTGGCTTGCAGATTCATCCATAATTTAGGGGAAGTGC